>Ga0315902_10003136_pt1 | contig 25025 bp, 22 predicted proteins | sample LakEriMetagenome_9_FD_203523 | JGI IMG/M metagenome (GOLD analysis project Ga0315902, IMG submission 203523) | Freshwater fungal communities from buoy surface, Lake Erie, Ohio, United States - Buoy 12 MA117 | ecosystem: Environmental > Aquatic > Freshwater > Lake > Lake biofilm | place: USA... | reverse complement strand
ACTCCCTTCGCCATTTCGAAGGCGTGAAGTCGGTACTGGAGGCCGCGGGCCTGGACTACACGGTCAACCCTCGCCTCGTGCGCGGGATGGACTACTACAACCTCACGGTCTTCGAGTGGGTGACGCCGCACCTGGGGGCGCAGTCCACGGTGTGCGGGGGCGGCCGCTATGACCAGCTGATCGAGCAGCTGGGCGGCAAGCCCGCGCCTGGCGTGGGCTTCGGCCTGGGCATCGAGCGCCTGTTGCTGCTGCTGGAAGCGCTCAGCTTGCAGCCACCCGCTTCGCCGTTGGACGCCTACGCCGTAGTGCCTGAGCCCGCCGCGGCGGCGCGGGTGATGCCGGTGCTGGAGCAGTTGCGTGCCGCAGGCATCTCCGTGGTGATGCACGCGGGCGGAGGCAGCATGAAGGCGCAGTTCCGCCGTGCCGACGCCAGCGGTGCCCGGTACGCCCTGGTGTTCGGGGCCGATGAGCTGGCCCAGGGCGTCGTGGCCGTGAAGGCGCTGCGCTCGGTGGCCGGGCAGTCCGCCGGCGAGCAGGTGCTGCGGCCTCTGGGCGAGGTGACGTCGTGGGCTGCCCTGCTGCGCGACGCATAATCCCGCCTCTTTCAAATCCCATCCCCATGGCCACTCCCCTCGACCTGCAAGAGCAGGAGCAGATCGATGCGTTGCGATCGTTCTGGAAGCAGTACGGCAACTTGATCACCTGGACTCTGGTGCTGGTGCTGGCAGCCTTTGCCGCCTGGAACGGATGGAACTGGTACCAGCGAGATCAGGCACAGAAGGCCGGGGCGATGTTCGACGAGCTTGAGCGGGCCGCGCAGGCCGGCGATGCGGACCGCTCGTCTCGCGTGTTCGGCGACCTCAAGGAGCGTTTCGCCCGCACCGCCTACGCCCAGCAAGGTGGGCTGCTGGCGGCCAAGGTGCTTGCGGAGAAGGGCCGATCCGCCGACGCCATCACCAGTCTGCAGTGGGTCGCGGGCAATGCCCTGGAGCAGGAACTGCGCACCATCGCCCGCATGCGTCTGGCTGGCCTGATGGCCGATGCCGGGCAGCACGAGGCCGCGCTGAAGGAACTGGACACCGCCACGGCCGAAGGCTTCGAGGCGCTGGTGGCCGACCGCCGTGGCGATGTGCTGCTGTCCATGGGTCGCAAGGACGACGCGGCCAAGGCGTACCGACTGGCCTGGGACAAGATGCCCTCCACGGTGCAATACCGTGGCCTGATCGAAACCAAGCTCACCGCACTGGGTGCCGTGCCGCCTTCTCTTGCCGCCTCAGGGGTGACCCGGTGAGGGTGATGTCTCAGACGCTGCTCAAGCGGTGCGGCATCGCGGTCGCCGCCTTGATGCTGGCCGCCTGCGCTGCCGACAAGCCCAAGCCCGCCTCGCTGTCGCCCCTGAGCGCCAAGATCGCCGGCCGGCAGGTGTGGCAAGCCAAGATCGACAGCGTGCGGTTCCCGCTGGTCGTGGCGGCGGTGGAGGGGCAGTTCGTGGTGGCCGGCGACGATGGCACCGTACTGGCGCTTGACGCGACCACCGGGCGTGAAGCCTGGCGCGGCCAGGCAGGGGCCAAGCTCAGCGCGGGTGTGGGCTCCGACGGACGCGTCGCCGCCGTGGTCACGGTGCAGAACGAACTGGTCGTGATGGACCGGGGCCGTCTCGCCTGGAAGACCCGCCTGCCGTCGCGCACGCTGAGCCCGCCGCTGGTGGCGGGCGGCCGAGTCTTCACGATTGGCGTAGACCGTGTTGTCGAGGCCTTCGATGCCCAGGACGGCAGACGCCTGTGGCGTTACCAGCGCGCCGGCGACCCGCTTGGCCTGGCGCAGGCAGGCGTGATCACGGCCTATCGGGATACGCTGGTCGTGGGACAGGGGCCGAGGATGGCGGGCCTCGACCCCAGTCGCGGCACGCTGCGTTGGGAGGTTCCCGTGGCCAACCCGCGTGGCACGAACGAGGTCGAGCGACTGGCCGATCTGGTCGGCCCCGCCGTGCGCCAAGGGTCCACCCTGTGCGTGCGGGCCTTCCAGTCGGCCGTGGGGTGTGTCGATCCCGAGCGCGGCAGCTTGCAGTGGACGCGCAACATCGGTGGCGGTCAACCCATCGGGGCCGATGAGGCCATCGTCGTGGCCGCAGATGCCTCTGATCGCATCACTGCCTGGAAGCGCCCCACCGGCGACCTGGCCTGGACCAGCGAGACCTTCCTCCACCGCGGCCTGTCCGGCATGCGCTTGGCGGGGCGTTCCGTCGTGGCCGGCGATGGCCAAGGGGTCGTCCACTTCCTCGACCGCGATACCGGCGAGCCGATGCTGCGCCTGAGCACCGACGGTTCTCCAGTCGTCGGCATGCCTGCGGTGTCAGGCAACACCTTGCTCGTGGTCACCCGCTCCGGCGGGCTGTACGGCTTCCGGCCCGAGTGACGGGCCGAGCGCTCGGCCGCCTTCGCAACCGGCGTGGCGGCCGGCGATCCTGCACAACGACACCATGAAACCGGTCATAGCCATCGTCGGCCGGCCCAACGTCGGCAAGTCCACGCTGTTCAACCGGCTCACCCGCAGCCGCGATGCGATCGTGGCCGACTTCTCCGGCCTGACACGCGACCGCCACTACGGCGATGCCCGTCTCGGATCGCGCGACTTCATCGTCATCGACACCGGCGGCTTCGAGCCCGACAGCACCTCGGGCATCGTGCAGGCCATGGCCCGCCAGACCAAGCAGGCGGTGGCCGAGGCCGATGCGGTGATCTTTGTGGTCGACGTGCGGGCAGGCCTGTCGGCCCAGGACCACGAGATCGCAGGCTTCCTTCGCAGCCAGCGCAAGCCTGTGGTGCTCGCGGCGAACAAGGCAGAGGGTATGCGCGACTCGGCGCACCTCGCGGAATTCCACGAACTGGGCATCGGTGACCCGCTCGCCGTCTCCTCCGCTCATGGCCAAGGCGTGCGCAGCCTGATCGAGGCGGCGCTGGACACGCTGGGTCTGGCCGATGAGCCCGACGAGGTTGAGGCGGCGGAGGACGCGGATGCCGACGGCCCCATTCGGCTGGCGGTCGCCGGCCGGCCCAACGTCGGCAAGTCCACCCTGATCAACGCCTGGCTGGGCGAGGAGCGGCTGATCGCCTTCGACCAGCCGGGCACCACCCGGGACGCCATCCACGTGCCCTTCGAGCGGGGCGGCCGCCGGTTCGATCTGATCGACACCGCTGGCATACGCCGCAAGGGCCGGGTGTTCGAGGCGGTGGAGAAGTTTTCCGTCGTCAAGACCCTCCAGGCCATCGCCGACGCCAACGTGGTGGTGCTGCTGCTCGACGCAGCGCAGGGGGTGTCGGAGCAGGACGCCCACATCGCGGGCTACATCCTGGAGTCAGGTCGTGCGGTCGTGGTGGCGGTCAACAAGTGGGACGCCGTCGACGCCTACCAGCGGCAGATGCTCGAGCGCTCGATCGCCCAGCGGCTGCCTTTCCTGCGCTTTGCCCGCACGCTGCACATCTCTGCCCTCAAGCGCCAGGGTTTCGGCCCGCTGTGGACGGCGATCGAGGAGGCCCACGCTTCGGCCACCCGCAAGTTGCCTACGCCTGCCCTGACCCGCGTGCTGCGCGAGGCGGTGGAGCACCAGCAGCCGCCAAGGGCCGGGCGCTTCAGGCCCAAACTGCGTTACGCGCACCAGGGTGGGATGAACCCGCCGGTGGTGGTCGTCCACGGGAACTCACTCGAGCACGTGGGAGCCACCTACCGCCGCTACCTGGAGGGCCGCATCCGTGAGCGGTTCGTCCTCTCCGGCACGCCCTTGCGCATCGAGTTCCGCTCGGCGTCAAACCCCTTCGCCCGGGAAGACTGAGCGTGGCCCCGCATGGGGGCACCTTGCGCCCTTCAGGGGAACCCCCTTGTGATAAGGTGCCGTCACCCCCACATCACGGAACATATCGTGAGCCAAAAAAGTCAGCTTCTGCAGGATCCGTTCCTCAATCTTCTGCGCAAGGAACACGTGCCGGTGTCGATCTACCTCGTCAACGGCATCAAGTTGCAGGGGCACATCGAGTCCTTCGATCAGTACGTGGTGCTGCTTCGCAACACCGTCACCCAGATGGTCTACAAGCACGCCATCTCCACGGTCGTCCCCGGTCGTGCGGTGAACTTCCAGCCCGCCGAGCCTGGCGGCGAGGCCTGAGCGCCCTCGGGATCGACGAGCCTGGCCCTTCCGCCCCTTGAACCCTTCATCACCCTCGACACCGTCAACCGCGGCGGCGCGAGCCGTGCTCGTGGGCGTGGACTTCGGTGGCCCCTCCTTCGACCCGACGCTTGAGGAGCTGGCATTGCTGGCCAGTTCGGCCGGCGATGAGCCGGTCGCACGGGTCACGGCCCGTCGCAAGGTGCCTGACGCAGCGCTCTTCGTGGGCAGCGGCAAGGCCGACGAGATCAAGGCGCTGGTGGCCGGCACGGATGCGCAGGGCGTCATCTTCGACCAGGCCCTTTCCCCGGTGCAGCAGCGCAACCTGGAGCGCCATCTCGGCGTGCCTGTGGCCGACCGGACCGCGCTGATCCTGGACATCTTTGCCGCCCGCGCGCAGAGCCACGAAGGCAAGCTGCAAGTCGAGCTGGCGCGGCTTCAGTACCTGTCCACCCGGCTGGTGAGGCGCTGGTCGCACTTGGAGCGGCAGCAGGGTGGCATCGGCATGCGCGGTGGTCCTGGCGAGACCCAGATCGAGCTGGACCGCCGGATGATCGGTGAGCGCATCAAGTCGGTGAAGGCCCGCCTGGAAAAGGTCAAGCGCCAGCGGGGAACACAAAGGCGCGCCCGGGAGCGGCGCGGCACGTTCCGCGTTTCCCTCGTCGGCTACACCAACGCAGGCAAGTCCACGCTGTTCAACGCCCTGGTCAAGGCCCGCGCCTACGCCGCCGACCAGCTGTTCGCCACCCTGGACACCACCACGCGTTCCCTCTGGCTGGAGCAGGCCGGCCGCTCGGTCTCGTTGTCCGACACGGTCGGCTTCATCCGCGACCTGCCGCACAAGCTGGTGGAGGCCTTCGAGGCCACCCTGTCCGAGGCTGCCGACGCGGACCTGCTGCTGCACGTCGTGGACGTGTCGAGTCCGAATGCCTTCGAGCAGCAGGCCGAGGTGGACCGAGTCCTCGAGGACATCGGCGCCCGGGATGTGCCCCGCATCCTGGTGTGCAACAAGACAGACCGGCTGGAGTCAGCGGCCCGGCCCAGGCAGGCGGTGGACTGCGTGCAGGGCCCCGGCGGCATGCCGGTCACCCGGGTCTTCCTCAGTGCCGCCACCGGCGAAGGCCTGGACGCCCTGCGGCGCGTCATTGCCGATCGCGTCGCGTCTTCAGACGCAGATGAGCCCGGCCTGCCGGCCACACCCCTTCAGTACACCCCCCGCGTAAACGCATGAACCTCTCCGGCCCCCGTCCCCTGCAGAACGACAGTGCCTCCGGCGCCGTCTTGCGCGCCGCGGCCGCCCTGGTGCGAGCCCTGCTCACGCGCCTGGCGCAGCGCCTGCGTCTGCGTCCGCTCATGGCCTCGGGCAAACCCGAGGGCCCGCCTGATCTGGACGAGCTCTGGCGCGACTTCAACCGCAAGCTCAACGGCCTGTTCGGCAACCGTGGCGGGCGACGCCCGCGCGGTGACGAGGAACGTCCCTCCCCTGGTGGCGGTGGAGGAGGCGGTGGCTCAGGCTTCGAACCCAGCCTCAAGGGCGCAGGCATCGGCGCCGGACTGATCGCCGGGGTGGCGGCCCTGCTGTGGCTGGGCAGCGGTTTCTTCATCGTCCAGGAAGGCCAGCAGGCGGTGGTGACTTCCTTCGGCAAGTACAGCTACACCACCGACGCCGGCTTCAACTGGCGCTTCCCGTACCCCTTCCAGGCCCATGAGACGGTGGCCGTGACGCAGTTGCGGTCGGCCGAAGTGGGCCGCAGCGGTGTGGTGGCCGCCACTGGCCTGCGCGACTCGTCAATGCTCACCGAGGACGAGAACATCGTCGACATCCGCTTCACGGTGCAGTACCGGCTGAAGGATGCCCGGGCCTACCTGTTCGAGAACTACCGCCCCGACGAGGCGGTGGTGCAGGCAGCCGAGTCGGCGGTGCGCGAGATTGTCGGCCGCAGCCGCGTCGACCAGGTCCTGTATGAGCAGCGCGACGCCATCGCCGCCGACCTGGCCAAGTCCCTGCAGGCCCAGCTCGACCGCCTGAACGCGGGCATTCTGGTGGCCAATGTGAACGTGCAGAACGTGCAGGTGCCCGAGCAGGTGCAGGCGGCGTTCAACGACGCCGTGAAGGCCGGCGCTGATCGTGACCGCTTCAAGAACGAAGGGCAGGCCTACGCCAGTGACGTGATTCCCAAGGCGCGCGGCGCGGCGGCGCGACTGAAGGAGGAGGCCGAGGGCTACCGCTCGCGGGTGATGGCTCAGGCAGAGGGCGACGCACAGCGGTTTCGCTCGGTGCTGACCGAGTACCAGAAGGCGCCCGCGGTGACCCGTGACCGCCTGTACCTCGAGACCATGCAGCAGGTCTATTCCAACGTCACCAAGGTGATGGTCGACAGCCGCAGCGGCTCCAACCTGCTGTACCTGCCCCTGGACAGGCTGCTGCAGCAGGCCGGGGCTCCCGCTCCCGCCGCCACTGCGCTGCCGGCTGAGCCTGCCCCCCCGGCAGCACCTGCCACTGTGGACCCCCGCTCTCGCGAAGGTGCCCGTAACCGGGACCGCGAAGGTCGCTGAGAGGAGTCGCCATGAACAAGATCGGATCCATCGGACTGGGCGTCATCGTCGCCCTCATGGTGCTGGCCTCGACCCTTTTCGTCGTCGATCAGCGGCAGGTCGCCGTGATCTACGCCCTGGGCGAGATCAAGGAGGTGATCACTGAACCCGGGCTGAAGGTCAAGCTGCCCCCGCCCTTCCAGAACGTGGTGTTCCTCGACAAGCGCGTCCAGACCCTGGACAGCCCCGAGACCCGCCCCATCTTCACCGCCGAGAAGAAGAGCCTCATCATCGATTGGCTGGTCAAGTGGCGCATTACCGAGCCGCGGCAGTTCATCCGCAACAACGGCACCGACCTGCGCAACCTCGAGAGCCGATTGAGCCCCGTGGTCCAAGCTGCCTTCAACGAGGAGGTCACACGTCGCAACGTGCGCGCCGTGCTGGCCACCGAGCGCGAGAAGGTGATGACCGACGTGCGCACCCGCCTGGCCGACGAGGCCAAGGCCTTCGGCATCGAGATCGTCGACGTGCGCATCAAGCGGGTGGACTTCGTCGCCGACATCACCGATTCGGTCTACCGGCGCATGGAGTCCGAGCGCAAGCAGGTCGCCAACGAATTGCGCTCGCAGGGCGGCGCCGAGGCCGAGAAGATCCGGGCCGACGCCGACCGGCAGCGCGAGGTCATCATCGCCGAGGCCTATCGAGATGCGCAGAAGATCAAGGGCGAGGGCGATGCAAAGGCCTCGGCCCTGTACGCCGACGCCTTCGGCCGCGACCCGCAGTTCGCCCAGTTCTACCGCAGCCTGGAGGCCTACCGAGCGAGCTTTCGCGGCAAGTCGGACGTGATGGTGGTCGAGCCCGGCAACGAGTTCTTCCGCACCATGCGCTCGGGCGGCAGTTCCATCGGCTCGGCTGCGCCGGCACCTGCGCGCAAGTAGGTCTGAGCGCTCCAGGCCCGTCATGGGTGACACGCTGCTGATGGCGGTTGGCCTGGCTCTGGTCCTGGAGGGCCTGCTGCCTCTGTTCAACCCCAAGGGGTGGCGTCAGGCGATGACGCGTGCGATGGGCCTGCACGACGGCCAATTGCGGTTCCTGGGGTTGGCTGCCGCACTCGGCGGCGGTCTGCTCATCCTGCTGGCCGTCCGCTGAACGCGGGGAAGGCGGGCAGGGGGCCTGAGCCTCCTACAATTCCGCCTTTTGCCCGATCATCCTCCATGACCAGAGCCTGGCTTCTGCCGGAGCATCTCGCCGACGTGCTGCCGGCTGAGGCCCGGCGCATCGAGTGGCTGAGGCGTCGCCTGGTCGACCAGGCGACAGCCTGCGGCTTCGAGCTTGTGATGCCACCGCTGCTGGAGCATCTGGACTCCCTGCTCACCGGCACGGGCAGCGAACTCGATCTGCGCACCTTCAAGCTGGTCGACCAGCTGGGGGGTCGCACGCTGGGGCTGCGGGCCGACACCACACCACAGGCCGCGCGCATCGATGCCCATCTGCTGAACCGCTCTGGTGTGACCCGACTGTGCTATTGCGGCCCCGTGCTCCACACCCGGCCGGCGGGTGTTCAGGCGTCGCGGGAGCCCTTGCAATTCGGTGCCGAGCTCTTCGGCCATGCGGGGCTGGAGGCCGACCTGGAGGTGCTGGAGCTCGCTTTGGACGGTCTGACCGAGGCCGGTTTCGGCGAGCTGACCCTCGATCTGGCCGACGCCCGCATCCTGCGCGGCGTGCTGGCTGGGGTGCCGGCAGACGGTCAGGTGCTCCAGGAGGTCGTGGCCGCGCTGGCCCACAAGGACGAGGCCTTGCTGGCCGACCTGTCGACGGGTCTTCCGGTGCAGGTCCGTCAGGGGCTCCAGGCCTTGCTGGGCCTGTATGGCGGGCTGGAGGTGCTGGACCGGGCGCGTCAGGTGCTCCCTGCCGTGCCCCTTGTGCGCGCCGCGCTGGACGACTTGCAATCGATCGCGCGTCACATCGGCTCGGGCCGACCGGATCTGGCGCTGGGCGTTGACCTGGGTGACGCCAGCGGCTACGCCTACTACAGTGGCCCGCGCTTCGCCATGTACGCGAGCGGCTGTGCCGACGCGTTGGCGCGTGGCGGTCGCTATGACGAGGTGGGTGCCGCCTTTGGCAGAAACCGGCCCGCGGTCGGCTTCAGCGTGGACCTGAAGGTCCTGGCGGCTCGGCTTCCCGCCGCAGCACGTCCCGCTGCGGTGCGTGCGGCGTGGTCGGGGGATGCGGCGCTGCGTGCCTCGGTCCGGCGCTTGCGCGATGCCGGTGAAACCGTCGTCTACCAGCTTCCTGGCGATGAGCCCTCGCAGGAGGCCTTCGCTTTCGACCGCGAGCTGGCTGATGTCGGCGGCCGCTGGGTCTTGCGCAGCCTCTGAGGCGCGCGCTCCTTCAACAGGTCCTCCAGATGAGCACAAGCACGCAGCCCGGACGCAACGTTGTCGTCGTCGGCACCCAATGGGGCGACGAGGGCAAGGGCAAGGTCGTCGACTGGCTGACCGACCACGCTCAGGGCGTGGTGCGCTTCCAGGGAGGGCACAACGCTGGCCACACCCTGGTGATCAAGGGCCGCAAGACGGCGCTGCAGCTCGTGCCTTCGGGAATCATGCGCGAAGGCGTGCGCTGCTACATCGGCAACGGTGTGGTGCTGGACCCCGCGCACCTCGTGTCCGAGATCGGCCGGCTTGAGGCCATCGGCGTGGAGGTGCGCAGCCGGCTGCACATCAGCGAGTCCTGCCCGCTCATCCTGCCCTTCCACGTCGAGGTCGACCGCGCGCGCGAGGCGCTTCGCGAGTCCAGCGGCGCGGGCAAGATCGGCACGACCGGCAAGGGCATCGGCCCGGCCTACGAGGACAAGGTCGCTCGCCGTGCGCTCCGTGCGCAGGACCTCAAGCACCCGGACCGGCTGGCCCTGCGCCTGCGGGGGCTGGTCGAACTGCACAACCATGCGCTGTCCGGCTACCTTCACGCCGCCCCCCTGGATGCCGAGCAGGTGCTGGAAGGTGCGCTGGCCCTGGCGCCGCAGATCGTGCCGATGCTGGCCGATGTCGGCCACCGCCTGGACCAGGCGCACCGCGCCGGCGAGTCGCTGCTGTTCGAGGGCGCCCAGGGCACGCTGCTGGACATCGACCACGGCACGTATCCCTTCGTCACCTCGAGCAACTGCGTGGCCGGCAATGCCGCCGCCGGTGCCGGGGTGGGGCCGCAGATGCTGCACTACGTGCTGGGCATCACCAAGGCCTACACCACGCGGGTGGGAGGCGGGCCGTTCCCCACCGAGTTGCCGATCGATGAACCGGGCACCATCGGCCACCACCTGTCCACGGTGGGACAGGAGCGGGGCGTGGTCACCGGGCGGGCGCGCCGCTGCGGCTGGCTGGACGTGCCGGCGCTGCGCCGCGCCATGATCATCAATGGCGTCTCCGGCCTGTGCATCACCAAGCTGGACGTGCTGGACGGGCTGTCCGAGGTGCTGGTGTGCACCGGCTACCGACTCGGCGGGCGCGATGTGGACATCCTGCCCCTGGACGCCGACGAGATCGCCGCCTGCGAGCCCGTGTACCAGCGTTTCGATGGCTGGAGCCAGAGCAGCGCCGGCGCGACCTCCTGGGACGACTTGCCTGCCAATGCGCAGCGCTACCTGCAAGCGGTGCAGACTCTGGTCGGCGTGCCGATCGACATGGTCTCCACCGGCCCCGACCGCGAGCACACCATCGTGCTGCGTCACCCCTTCCAACGCTGAGGAGAACGAATGCTCACCGACGATGGCAAGCACCTGTATGTGTCCTGGGACGAGTACCACCGGCTCATCGAGAGGCTGGCGCTGAAGGTCGCGAACTCGGGCTGGGAGTTCGACCAGATCCTGTGCCTGGCCCGTGGCGGCATGCGCCCGGGTGATGTGATGTCGCGGATCTTCGACAAGCCGCTGGCGATCATGTCCACCAGCTCCTACCGCGCGGAGGCGGGCACCATCCAGGGACGGCTGGACCTGGCCAAGTACATCACCCTGCCCAAGGGCGAGCTGGCGGGGCGGGTGCTGCTGGTGGACGATCTGGCCGACTCCGGCGTGACCCTTCGGGCCGTGGTCGACCGGTTGCGCGGGATGCCCTCGATATCCGAACTGCGCACTGCGGTGATCTGGGTCAAGGGTGCGTCCACCTATGTGCCCGAATACTTCGTCGAGACGCTGCCCACGAGTCCGTGGATCCACCAGCCCTTCGAGGAGTACGATGGCCTGAGGCCCGCCGCGCTGGCGCGCCGGTTCGCGGTCTGAGGCTTCGCGTCCCGAAACGAAAAGGCCCTCGCGCTGGCGAGGGCCTTCCATTCGAATCTGGTGCCCAGGAGAGGACTCGAACCTCCACGGAGTTACCCGCTAGTACCTGAAACTAGTGCGTCTACCAATTCCGCCACCTGGGCTTTCAGGAACTACGGATTCTATCATCAAGAATACTGCCTCTCTCCCCACTCCACCCCAGGCCCTGCTCGACGAGACCGAGGGCCGTGTGGAGGGCCACCGCGACGGCCACGGCTTCGTCGTGCGCACCGCTCCCGACCCCTCCATCTATCTCTCGCCGGAGGAGATGCGCAGCGTGCTGCACGGCGACACCGTGCGGGTGCGCATCGTTCGCCATGACCGCAAGGGGCGACCGGAAGGGCGCGTGCTCGACATCGTCGACCGACGCAAGGGCCCGCTGATCGGTCGACTGCTGCAGGAAGGCGGCGCCTGGGTCGTCGCACCGGAGGACCGGCGCTACGGACAGGACATCCTGATCCCGCGCAACGCCACGGCCACCGCCAAGGCGGGGCAGGTGGTGGCTGTCGAACTCACCGAGCCGGCCTCGATGTTTTCCCAGCCGGTGGGCCGGGTGACCGAGGTCCTGGGCGAGATCGACGACCCCGGCATGGAGATCGAGATCGCGGTGCGCAAGTTCGACGTGCCCCATCGCTTCTCCGAGGAGACCGAGGCCCAATCGGCAGCCCTGCCCGCCAAATTGCGCGCTGCCGACCGCAAGGGCCGGGTGGACCTGACCGATGTCGCCCTGGTGACCATCGACGGCGAGGACGCGCGGGACTTCGACGACGCCGTCTACTGCGAGCCGTACCAGACGGGCCGTGGCAAGTCTGCCCGCTCGGGCTGGCGCCTGGTGGTGGCGATTGCCGATGTCAGCCACTATGTGAAGCCTGGCGAGCCCCTGGACCGCGACGCCTACGAGCGCGCCACCTCGGTGTATTTCCCGCGCCGCGTCATCCCGATGCTGCCCGAAAAGCTTTCCAACGGGCTGTGCTCGCTCAAGCCGCTGGAGGACCGCCTGGCGATGGTGTGCGACATGCTGGTCACGGCCGAAGGCGAGATCGAGGCCCACCAGTTCTTTCCCGCCATCATCTGCTCGCATGCACGGCTGACCTATACCGAGGTGGCCGCGGCGCTGGCCAACACCCGCGGCCCCGAGGCCATGCGACTTTCTCCGCTGATGCCGCACCTGCTCCACCTCCACGAGGTGTATCGCGCCTTGCTGCGGCAGCGCGGTCGCCGCGGAGCGGTGGATTTCGAGATGACGGAGACCCAGATCGTCTGTGACGATTCCGGGCGCATCGAGAAGATCGTGCCGCGAGTGCGCAATGACGCGCACAGGCTGATCGAGGAGACGATGCTCGCCGCCAACGTCTGCGCGGCTGAGCTCATCGGGGGGGCCAGCCACCCCTCGCTGTATCGCGTTCACGAAGGCCCCACGCCGGAGAAGCGGCAGGCCCTGCAGGCCTACCTGCGCGCCCTGGGGCTGGGCCTCACTCTGGCTGACGAGCCGTCGCCGGCGGAGTTCCAGGCTGTGGCGGCGGCCACGCGCGACCGTGCCGACGCGCTGCAGATCCACCAGATGCTGCTGCGGGCCATGCAGCAGGCCATCTACACCCCCGTCAACAGCGGCCACTTCGGACTGGCCTATCCGGCTTACACCCACTTCACCAGCCCGATCCGCCGCTACCCCGATCTCCTGGTGCACCGCGTCATCAAGGCGCTGCTGTCTGGGCGCACCTACCGGCTTGAGCCGCCCGGGCCCAGCGCTGTGGCCCCGCCGCGAAGGGGCGCACGGCCGATGGCGGCGCAGGTGCCTCGCCCCGCAGGCACCGACCCTGACCTGCTGCCATGGGAGGTGGCCGGCGCACATTCCAGCGCCTGCGAGCGGCGCGCCGACGAGGCCTCGCGCGACGTGGAGGCCTGGCTGAAGTGCCGCTACATGCGGGACCGCCTGGGAGAGGAGTTCGGCGGGACGGTGACCACCGTCGTGCCCTTCGGCCTGTTCGTCACCCTCGACAGCCTGCACGTCGAGGGGCTGGTGCACATCACCGAGCTTGGCGGCGAGTACTTCCGCTACGACGAGGTCCGGCAGGATCTCCGCGGTGAGCGCAGCGGCATGCGCTACGGCGCCGGCACCCGCGTGAGGGTGCAGGTCAGCCGGGTGGACCTGGACGGGCGCCGAATCGACTTCCGCCTGGTGCGAGAGGTCGACCTGCTCAAGCCGCCAGGTCGCGTGGCCGCCGAACGGCCCCGAGCAGACTCGGCCGCCGAGGAGCTCTCCGCCTTGCGTGAAGCCGATCGGCAGACCAAGGCGCAGGCCAGGGCTGCGGGCAAGAAGGCGGCCAAGCGCCCGGCGCGCAATGCGAAGGCAGGCCCATCAGGGCCCACCGGAGCGAAGTCGCGTCGCAGCCGCACGCCTTCTTCGAGGAGCCCGGGCAAGCGCTGACCGGGCCGTTGCGCCACGCGAGTCCAGGTCAGCGGGCGATCGTTCGAATGATTGGGCTCAGTTCCCGGCCATGGCCTGTGCCATGTCGTGCGCCAGTTCACCGGCCAACACCGCTTGACCTGGACGCAAGTCCGCAGCGTGCCCGTGCTGCCACACGGCCGCTGCCGCCACCTGACGAGCCAAGTGCAATGCAACCTGGGGCTCAGACCCCGCAGCGTCCGTCTCTGACCTGTCGGCCATGCTGGCCGACCACAGTCCGCCAATCCACCCGGCCAGCACGTCGCCCGTGCCGCCCGATCCCAGTCCCGCATGGCCGGTGGGGTTGACGACCGGGGCATGCCCAGGCGACGCGATGAGCGTCCCCGACCCCTTCAGCACCACCACACACCGTGTTCGCTCCACCAAGGTCAGGGCGGCACTGAAGCGGTCATGCTGCACCTCGTCTACCGTCGTCCCGAGCAGGCGAGCCGCCTCCAGTGGGTGGGGCGTCAGGACAGTCGGCGCAGATCGATCAGACCGTGCGCGCAGTTGGCGCAGCAGGCCCTCGTCTGCGGCGATGGCGTTCAGCGCGTCGGCGTCCAGCACCAGCCGGGCGCTGCGCGACAGCAGGGCGGGCAGCGGCTCGCGTACCGCCGGCCCGCCCCCGCAGCCGCACACCACGGTGGAGCGCTCCAGGCTGCCATCGTGGGCATTCCACGCCTGGCTGCGCCACAACCATTCCGGCCGCACGCCGTCCCACAAGGGCAGGGCAGGGTCCAAGGGACTGAGGATGGTGCGGCCCGCGCCGGCCCGAAGCGTTGCCTCGGCCGCCAGGCGCAGCGCGCCAGCCATGCCGCGGTCTGCGCCGACCAGCACGACGTCGCCGAAGCTGCCCTTGTGCTGGCTGTGGCGTCTTGTCGGTCGGGCCTTTGCGCAGGTCGCGCGGCTGGAGAGCCAGGCCACCGGCGGCGGGCAGCCATCGGGATCACCGACGAGCGGTTGAAACCAGATCTCGCCTGCACAGTCGCGCCCGTGGGCGGTGAACAGGCCGGGCTTGAGCGTCACCAGGCTCAGCGTGGCCTGGGCACGGACACAGACATCGCCCAGCAGGGCACCGGTGCTGCCGTTGAGCCCCGAGGGCAGGTCGACCGACAGGCATGGCACCCCGGTGCCGTTCAGCGCCCCGATCGCCTCGGCCACCCGGCCCGAAGGCGCCCGCCGGGCCCCCAGTCCGAGCACCGCGTCCACGGTCACATCGCAGCCCGCCGGGGGCACCCCTTCCACGAATTGAACGCCCGCTGGCCGGGCGGCCTCCAGACCCTGGGCGATGTCGGCCCTCGATGCCGGCAGATCGCCAAAGAGGGTGACGCTGACCTGCAACCCCATTCTGGCCAGGTGGGCCGCTGCGTGAACACCATCGCCCCCGTTGCCTCCCGGGCCAGCGGCCACCCAGACCCGTCGCGCGTGCGGATGCAGGGCCAACACCCATCGCGCTACGGCGGCGCCGGCCTTGGCCATGAGCGAGCCCCCGTCGGCCTGCTTCAGGGCCGCGGTCTCGTACAGCCGGCTGGAGTCGGTGTCGTGCAAGGGCAATTCCGCGAGGCTGTCGCCCACGCGAAAAGGGGTTGATGCAAGCCTGCCCAAAGTCATGAGGCAGTCCCTCACAGCCTCAGTCGGCTGACCTGGAACACGGCCGGGTCGACATCCGGCTCGCGTCCGGCGAGTTGGTCAGCCAGGAGCCGAGCGGATCCGCAAGACAGCGCCCAGCCGCTGGAGCCATGGCCCAGGTTGAGCCAGACTCCTGGCAATCCGCTGGCACCGATCAGGGGAGGGCCATCAGGCAGCATCGGGCGCCCGCCCTTCCAATGCTGGACGCGGGACATCACCGCCGCGCCCGGGAACCAGTCGTCCAGCACGCGGTAAAGCGTTCTCAGTGCAGCGGGGCTCATGTGCTCAGGGTGGCCGCCGATCTCGGCGCTGCCCGCCACGCGTATACGGTCGCCCAGGCGCGAGATGGCCACCTTGAACCGCTCGTCCATGAGTCCTGAACGCGGTGCCGACTCCTCCAGGCTCGCCGATTCGCGCAGCGGCGCAGTGAGCGAGTAGCCGTGGACAGGCCTGACCGGCAGGGGCAAACCCAAGGGCGCAAGCAGGTCGGCCGCCTGGTGCCCGGTGCACAGCACCGCGGCATCGAAGCTCTGCTCGGCATCATCAGTCGGCGCTGCGTCCTCGAACCCCGAAGCGCAAACCCGGTGGGTCTGCAGGCTCACTCGCGAAGACGTACCAAGGGACACGACCTCGCGCCCGAAGACGAACTGCACGCCCTGCCGGCGGGCCAGAGCCGTGAGCTGATGGGCGAACTGTCGGCAGTTGCCCACCCGGTCTTCTGGCAGGTGCAGGCCTCCCTTGAGCGGCGTGGCGCCCGAAAGTCCCGGCTCGATCTGGCGACAGCGCGTGGCATCCAGGACCTCACTGCGAACGCCCAGTTCGTCCAGCAGGGCCTTGCCCTTGCTCACCCGGTCCAGTTCGCGGGCGCTGCGCAGCAGCACCAGGTAGCCCTGTGTGCGCTCGTAGTCGAGTTCGTGGCGGCGCGTCATGGTGCCAAGCCGGTCGACGCTGTAGCGGGCCAGCGCGTGCATGGCCGTGCGGTGGCGCAGGTAGGTGCTGCTGCGGCAGGCACGCAGGTAGCGCCAGAGCCAGCTCCCCTCGGTCCAGGCGCGCAAACCGAAGCGCACGGCACGGTGCCGGGAGAAGAGGCCGAGCAGCACCTTGCCTGGCATGCCGGGGGCCGACCAGGGCGTGACGTACCCGGGAGCCAGCACGCCTGCGTTGGCGAAGCTGGCCTCGGCGGCGACCGATGCGTGGCGGTCGAACACGGTGACCTCGTGTCCGTCCTGGACCAGCTCCCAGGCCGTGGTGACGCCGACGATGCCGGCTCCGATGACGGCGACCCTCACCCGCGCGATGCTCCGTGCGGGGTCAGCCAAGCAACCGGGCGTGCTACCATCTCGCGGTTTGTCTTCCTGGGGTGGCAAGGTGCTCCCCGCGAAGGCAGACCAATCGCGGATCCGGCCACCGAGAGGTGTCGACGCAATTCCCGGGTGACCGGGGTCGTCGATCGCGGCCGGATTCTAGAACCAACCTTCGGAGCTCCCATGCCGGTATCCATGCGTGAAATGCTGGAAGCGGGTGTCCATTTCGGACACCAGACTCGCTTCTGGAACCCCAAGATGGCCCCCTTCATCTACGGCCATCGCAACAAGATCCACATCATCAACCTCGAGAAGACGCAGCCGCTCTTCGAGGACGCGATGAAGTTCATCCGCCAGCTGGCCAGCCGGCGCGGCACCATCCTGATGATCGGCACCAAGCGCCAGGCGCGCGAGGTGATTGCCCAGGAAGCGCGCCGCTGCGGCATGCCCTTCGTCGACCAGCGCTGGCTCGGCGGCATGATGACCAACTTCAAGACGGTCAAGGGCTCGCTGAAGAAGCTCAAGGACATGCAGGCCACCAAGGAGGCCGGCACCGACGCCATGATCAAGAAGGAAGCCTTGATGTTCGACCGCGAGCTGAGCAAGCTCGAGAAGGACATTGGCGGCATCCAGGACATGGGCGCACTGCCTGACGCGATGTTCGTGATCGATGTGGGCTACCACAAGATCGCCGTGGCCGAAGCCAACAAGCTGGGCATTCCGGTCATCGGCATCGTGGACACCAACCACTCGCCCGATGGCGTGCAGTACGTCATACCTGGCAACGACGACTCGGCCAAGGCCGTGGCGCTGTACGCCCGTGCGGTGGCCGACGCCGTGATGGAAGGCAAGGCCAACGCGACGGCCGAGGCCGTGCAGGCCGCCGCCGAGGGTGACGAATTCGTCGAAGTCAAGGAAGAGGCCTGAGAGAGCACGACATGGCAGCTATCACCGCAAGCATGGTGGGCGAACTGCGCGCCAAGACCGACGCGCCCATGATGGAGTGCAAGAAGGCACTGACCGAGGCCGATGGCGACATGGCCCGAGCCGAGGAGATCCTTCGCGTCAAGCTGGGCAACAAGGCCGGCAAGGCCTCGGCCCGCGTGACGGCCGAAGGCGTGGTGTCAGCCTCGGTGTCGGGCGACATCGGGGCGCTCGTCGAGATCAACTGCGAGACCGACTTCGTCTCCAAGAACGACAGCTTCCTGGCATTCGCCAAGGCGTGTGCTGATCTGGTGGGCAGCGGCGATCCCGCCGATGTGGCTGCGCTGTCGGGCATGGCCTACAGCCAGGACGGCTTTGGCCCCACCCTTGAGGATGTGCGCAAGGGCCTGATCGGCAAGATCGGCGAGAACATGTCGATCCGACGGTTCCGCCGCTATGCCGGCTCCGGCCATTTGGCGCACTATCTGCACGGCACCCGCATCGGCGTCATGGTCGCCTATGACGGGGACGCTACTGCGGCCAAGGATGCGGCCATGCACATTGCGGCGATGAAGCCGGTGGCCCTGTCGTCCAGCGAGGTGCCGTCCGATCTCGTCGAACGCGAGCGCCGTGTCGCGGCCGAGAAGGCCGCCGAGTCGGGCAAGCCGCCCGAGATCGTCGAGAAGATGGTCCAGGGTTCCGTGCAGAAGTACCTCAAGGAGGTCTCTCTGCTCGACCAGTCCTTCGTCAAGAACGACAAGCAGACGGTGGCCCAGATGCTGAAGGCGGCCAGCACCTCGATCCGTTCGTTCACCCTTTACGTGGTGGGCGAGGGGATCGAGAAGAAGGCTGACGACTTCGCTTCCGAGGTGGCGGCCCAGGTCGCTGCTGCGCGCGGCCAGGCCTGAAGCCAAGGCGGTCCGGCCGACGCGCCGGGCCCCTTACACTTCGGGCCCCAGGGTCACACGCAGGCCGGTCCTACAGGACTGGCGTCAGGGAAGGTTGCATGCCGGGTCACCGCCGAATCCTGCTCAAGCTCTCCGGTGAAGCGCTGATGGGCGAAGACGCCTACGGCATCAACCGGGCCACCATCGTCAGGATGGTGCGCGAGGTACAGGAGGTCACGCTCCTGGGGTGCGAGGTGGCGGTGGTCATCGGAGGCGGCAACATCTTCCGCGGCGTGGCGGGAGGCGCGGTCGGGATGGACCGCGCCACTGCCGACTACATGGGGATGCTGGCCACGGTGATGAACTCTCTCGCGCTGGCCGACACCATGCGTCAGGAGGGGATGACAGCCCGTGTGATGTCGGCCATCGCCATCGAGCAGGTGGTGGAGCCCTACGTCAGGCCCAAGGCGTTGCAGTACCTGGAGGAGGGCAAGGTGGTGGTTTTCGCGGCCGGCACCGGCAACCCCTTCTTCACCACCGATACCGCCGCCGCGCTGCGGGGAGCGGAGATCGGCGCGGAAGTGGTGCTGAAGGCCACCAAGGTCGATGGTGTCTATACCGCCGACCCCATGCGTGACGCCACGGCCACCCGGTATTCGCACATCAGCTTCGACGAAGCCATTTCCCGCAACCTGCAGGTCATGGATGCCACCGCGTTCGCGCTGTGCCGTGACCAGAAACTCCCGGTCCGCGTGTTCTCGATCTTCAAGCCCGGAGCCCTGAAGCGGGTCGTCCAGGGTGAGGACGAGGGCACGCTCGTGCACGTCTGAGATCGCCCTTCCATGAGCACTCCCGCCGAGATCCGCAAGACCGCCGAGGCCAAGATGGGCAAGTCCATCGAGGCCCTGAAGTCCGAACTCCAGAAGATCCGAACCGGCAGAGCCCACCCCGGCATCCTCGACCAGGTTCAGGTCGATTACTACGGCTCCATGGTGCCGATCAGCCAGGTGGCCAATGTGTCGCTGCTCGATGCCCGCACGATCAGCGTGCAGCCCTGGGAGAAGGGCATGGGCTCGAAGATCGAGAAGGCCATCCGGGAGTCCGACCTGGGCTTGAATCCCTCTTCCCAAGGAGACCTGCTGCGCGTGCCCATGCCGGCTCTCACCGAGGAGCGGCGGCGCGACCTGACCAAGGTGGTGCGCCATGCCGGTGAGGACGCGAAGGTGGCCGTGCGCAACCTGCGTCGCGATGCCAACGAGCACCTGAAGCGCTTGCTGAAGGACAAGGCCGTTTCGGAGGACGAGGAGCGCCGGGCCCAGGAGGAGGTGCAGCGTCTGACCGACCGCGTGGTGGCCGAGGTGGACCGGCTCGTCCAGGCCAAGGAAGCGGAGATCCTGGCGGTCTGAGCCGTCTGGTGCCCCATGGACCGTCACTCTCCCATCCCCCGCCACGTGGCCGTCGTGATGGATGGCAACGGCCGTTGGGCCAGCAAGCGCTACATGCCGCGTTTCTTTGGCCACAAGGCCGGGGTGGATGCACTGGTCAAGGCGGTGGGCCTGTTTGCCGACCGAGGCATCGAGTACCTCACGGTGTTTGCGTTCTCCTCCGAGAACTGGAAGCGGCCCACGGAGGAGATCTCAGGGCTGATGGGTCTTGTGCTGGTGGCGGTGTCCAAGTACCTGAAGCGGCTGGCCGGGGAGGGCGTTCGCATCCGCATCATTGGCGATCGCGGTTCCGTTTCCGACAGCCTGCGTCAAGCCTGGGAGGAGGCCGAATCCTCCACCGCCCACAACACGCGGATCACGCTGTCTGTCGCCTTCAACTACGGAGGGCGCTGGGATGTGGTCCAGGCCTGCCAGCGCGCCATGGCCGCCGGCGTGGCTCCTGAGGACCTGACCGAGGAGCTGCTCGCCCGCCACACCGCGTTGAGCTTCGCGCCCGATCCTGACCTTTTCATCCGCACGGGCGGCGAGATGCGCATCAGCAACTTCCTGCTGTGGCAGGCCGCCTACGCGGAATTGATGTTCCTCGAGACCCTCTGGCCAGACTTCGGTGAAGCCGAGGTCGACGCAGCCCTGGCCACCTACGCTGGCCGCGATCGACGCTTCGGGACGGTCGGACAGAGGCCGCCTCAGGCGGCTTCCACCTGACCAGGATGCTCGGCCAGCGCATCGTCACCGCGGTGGTGCTGCTGGCCCTGTTGGTGCCGGCTCTCCTGGCGCCTGTGACCTGGCCCTTCCATGTGCTGATGCTGCTTCTGCTGGGTGCGGGGGCCTGGGAATGGGCGCGGCTCAACGGCCTGACGGGCCCTGTTGCGTTGGCCTTTGCGGGCCTCCTGGCCCTTGCGGGCGCTGCCATCGGCCTGTCGTGGCCAGACTCCAGGCTTTCGTCCGGCGCCTGGGTGGTGGTGGGGGTAGGCTGGGTGGTGGGCGGGGCCTGGGCGCTGCGTGCGGGTGTCCACGGCTGGAGCCAGGCGCCTCGCGCGGTCCGGCTGCTGCTGGGCGTGGGGGTCCTCGCGGCGGCCTGGCTGGCGCTGCTCCAGGCGCGCGACCTGGGCGTGGCGTACCTGCTGTCGGCCTTCATGATCGTGTGGCTGGCCGACATCGCCGCCTACTTCGGTGGGCGCACCTTCGGTGGGCCGCGGCTGGCGCCCAAGATCAGCCCGGGCAAGACCTGGTCGGGCGCCCTGACCGGCGGGGCCGCTGTGCTCGCCGGTGCTGGCGCCTGGATGCTGTGGGGGCCGTCTGCCGATCCGGCCTGGGTTACCGTTCCATACCGACTGGTGGACCGATGGGGCGCCTGGGGAGCGGCGGCTGCCCTCGCCGGTCTTGCGGCCATGAGCGTCGTCGGGGATCTCTTCGAGTCGCTGGTCAAGCGGTCTGCCGGCGTCAAGGACTCCAGCCGCCTCCTTCCAGGCCATGGCGGTGTTCTCGACCGCATCGATGCGGTGCTGCCCGTATTGCCGCTTTGCCTGATGTGTGCATCATGAGCGCCGCCACTCCAAGCCCCATGAACCCGGAACACCCGCAGCGCATCGCCATCCTGGGCTCCACTGGATCGATCGGTGTCAGCACGCTGGATGTGGTGGCCCGACATCCGGAGAGATTCAGCGTCCAGGCGCTCAGCGCGCATCGGCGGATGGCCGATCTGGCCGCACAGTGCCGTCGCTTCAAGCCCGCCGCTGTGGCGGTACCCGATGAGCAGCGCGCCCGCGAATGGCGTGAACTCATGGGAGACGATGCCAAGGGGATCCAACTGCTGGTGGGTGACGGCTCCCTGGAGCAGATCGCCTCCGCCTCCGAGGTGGATGCCGTGATGGCGGCCATCGTCGGAGCGGCTGGCCTGGGGCCGTGCCTGGCGGCGGCCCGGGCCGGCAAGAAGCTCATGCTGGCCAACAAGGAGGCGCTGGTCGTCGGTGGCGCCCTGTTCATGAATGCCGTGCGCGAGGGCGGCGCCACGTTGCTGCCGATCGACAGCGAGCACTCGGCCATCTTCCAGTGCCTGCCGGAGGACCGGACGTCCTGGGCGGCGCGCATCGACCACATCGTGCTCACCGCCTCCGGTGGCCCCTTCCGGTCCCGAGACCCGCAGACCTTGCAGCAAGTCACCCCCGAGGAAGCGGTGGCCCATCCGAACTGGGTCATGGGGCGCAAGATCTCGGTCGACTCGGCCACGATGATGAACAAGGCGCTCGAGGTGATCGAGGCGCGGTGGCTGTTCGACCTGCAGCCCGATCAGATTCGCGTGGTGATCCACCCGCAGAGCATCATCCACTCCATGGTGGTCTGCCGTGACGCGTCGGTGCTGGCGCAGCTGGGCACGCCGGACATGCGGGTGCCCATCGCCTTCGGCCTGTCGTTCCCCCACCGCATCGAGTCGGGGGCCAGTCGGCTGGACTTCACCTCGCTGAAGGCGCTGACCTTCGAGTCCCCTGACACCCGTCGATTTCCGGGCCTTGGCCTGGCCTACGACGCACTCGCAGGCCCGCAGGGGTGCAGCGCAGTCCTCAACGCGGCCAACGAGGAAGCCGTCCAGGCCTTCCTGGACCGCCGCATCCCGTTCACGGCCATCCACGAGGTCAATGTCGGCACGGTGCACGCGCTGGCCGGGCGCTGGGCTGCGCCTTCAGAGCTGGCCGATCTGCTGGACCTTGATGCCCGGGCCCGGGCGACGGCCCAGGGCGAGATCGCCAGGCGGGGGGGCTGAAGGGTGCCCGTGCTCCAGGCCGTGCTCATCTTCCTGGTCACGCTCGGCGTGCTGGTGGTCGTGCACGAGTACGGGCACTACCGCGCTGCGCTCGCGTGTGGCGTGAAGGTGCTGCGGTTCTCGGTCGGCTTCGGCCGCCCCTTGTGGAGGTGGCGACGCAACGGCGACGGATGCGAGTTCGTGGTCTGCGCGCTGCCCCTGGGGGGCTACGTCCGGATGCTCGACGAACGTGAGGGTCCTGTCGATGCCTCCGAGGTGAACCGGGCGTTCAATCGCAAGTCGCTCTGGCAGCGCTCCTTCGTCGTCTTTGCCGGTCCCGCTGCCAACCTGATTCTGGCGGTGGCGCTGTACGCCGTGGTTCATTGGGCGGGCGTGCAGGAGCCCAAGGCCGTGATCGGTTCACCGGTGGCGGGCAGCCTTGCCGAAAGAGCCGGGCTGCGCGCGGGCGACTGGGTGCGATCCTGGTCGGCCAACGGCACCGAATGGCGCGACGTGAAGTCGATGACCGATCTGCGTTGGCGGCTGACCGAAGCGGCACTGGACCGGTCCGAGTGCCATCTCGTCGTTTCCGACCGGGCCGGACGGGGCTCGAGGCAGGTTCGCCTGGACCTGTCTTCCCTGGATTCCAGCGAACTGGATGCGACCTTTGTCCGACGCATCGGTATCGGTGCCCCCTTCAGCGAGCCGGTCCTTGGCGACCTGACATCGGGAGGTCCCGCTCAAGCAGCAGGTTTGCGCAGGGGCGATCGGGTCTTGGCGGTCGACGGCGGCCTGATCTCCGACTCCCAGGCGCTGCGCGAATTCATCCGCGCAGCGGTCAGGCAAGGCGAGCCGGTTCCCATGCAGTGGCGCGTCGAGCGCGCAGGGCAGGTCATCGAGGTTGTTGTCTCGCCGAGAGTCGTGCGCGCTGAGGGCAAGACCGGGCCGCCCCTGGTGGGCCGCGTGGACGCCATGATCGGACAGCCCCCGGAGATGGTCACCGTGCGCGAGGATGCCCTGGGGGGCCTGCTGCGTGGGGTCGAGCGCACCTGGGACGTGTCGGTCCTGACCCTTCGGATGATCGGCCGCATGATCGTGGGCGAGGCCTCGCTGCGCAACCTCAGTGGGCCCTTGAGCATCGCCGATGTGGGCAGCCAGTCGGCGCAGCGCGGCCTGGGCCAGTTTCTGGCATTTCTCGCGCTCGTCAGCGTGAGCCTGGCGGTGCTGAACCTCCTGCCGCTGCCGATGCTCGATGGCGGACACCTGATGTATTATCTTTTCGAGGGTGTGACGGGCCGCCCGGTGCCTGATCCGTGGCTCGAGCGACTGCAGCGTGGTGGCATCGCATTGCTGCTTTTGTTGATGGCTGTCGCCCTTTTCAACGACGTGTCCCGCCTCGCGGGACTGCACTGATCCCCTGCGATGTCTTTTGAACTGTTTCCCCGCCCGCTCAGGCCTGCAGCCGCTCTCGTGGTGTTTGCCAGCGCCGCACTCCACGCTCCCCAGGCCCTTGCCGTCGAGCCCTTCGTCATCAAGGACATCCGCGTCGAGGGCCTTCAGCGCACCGACCCGGGCACGGTCTTCGCTGCGCTGCCCTTCCGGGTGGGCGATACCTACACCGACGACAAGGGCGCAACGGCCCTGCGGGCCCTCTTTGCCACGGGCCTGTTCAAGGACGTGCGCATCGAGATCGAGGGCCAGGTGGCGGTGGTCATCGTCGATGAACGTGCGGTCATCGCTGCCGTGTCCTTCGTTGGGCTCAAGGAGTTCGACAAGGACACCCTGGTCAAGGCGCTGAAGGATGCGGGGATCGGCGAGGGATTGCCGTTCGACCGCGCCCTGGTCGACCGGGCCGAGCAGGAGGTCAAGCGCCAGTACCTGTCGCGCAGCCTGTATGGCGCCGAGGTGGTGACCACGATCACCCCGCTGGAACGCAATCGGGTCAATGTCACCTTCACCATGTCGGAGGGCGATGCCGCGCAGATCCGCGAGATTCGCATCACCGGCGCCAAGGCGTTTTCCGAGTCGGCGCTGCTGTCGCTGATGGACCTGACGAAATCCGGCTGGCTGACCTGGTACACCAAGACCGACCGTTACTCGCGGGCCAAGCTCAACGCCGACCTGGAGACGCTGCGCGCCCACTACGTCAACCGCGGTTACCTCGAGTTCGCGGTCGAGTCCACCCAGGTCACGATCTCGCCGGACAAGCAGGACATCTCGATTGCGATCGCCATCAGCGAGGGGCAGCCCTACACGGTGACGGGGGTCCAGTTCGAGGGCGAGTACCTTGGGCGCCTGGACGAGTTCCGCTCGCTGGTCCGCATCCAGCCGGGCCAACCGTACCGGGGCGAGGACGTGTCGAACACCACACGCCTGTTCCAGGACCTCTTCGGGCGCTTCGGCTATGCCTTCGCCCGGGTGGAGCCGCGCAGCGACATCGACCGGGCCGCTGGCCAGGTCGTGGTCACGCTCATCGCCAGTCCGCAAAGACGCGTCTACGTCCGCCGCATCGATGTGGCGGGCAACACGCGCACCCGCGACGAGGTCATCCGCCGCGAGTTCAGGCAGCTGGAGAGTTCCTGGTACGACGCGGCCCGCATCAAGCGCTCGAAGGAGCGTGTGGAGCGGCTGAGCTACTTCAAGG
>Ga0315902_10003135_pt1 | contig 25025 bp, 37 predicted proteins | sample LakEriMetagenome_9_FD_203523 | JGI IMG/M metagenome (GOLD analysis project Ga0315902, IMG submission 203523) | Freshwater fungal communities from buoy surface, Lake Erie, Ohio, United States - Buoy 12 MA117 | ecosystem: Environmental > Aquatic > Freshwater > Lake > Lake biofilm | place: USA... | reverse complement strand
GATGCGGTTTCTGATATTGTAAAACACACATTAGATGTTCTTAAAGAATGTCCATATGCGGAAATACATGTTGGAACTGACTCACAAAACCACAGAAGAAGTACTGTATATGTAACGGCAATTGCCTACAGATACGGAAACAGAGGGGTCCATTACATTTATCACAAACACAAAATGAAAAAGATAAAGGATAAATGGACAAGGTTATGGAATGAAGCTGATTATTCAATAGAAGTTGCAAACTGGTTGACAAGTAAGGTAAATGTGAAAGTTGAGATTGATTTAGATTACAACTATCAAGAAAAACATTTTAGTTCTAAACTTGTTGGACCTGCAGTTGGGTGGGTAGAATCTTTAGGTTATAAGGCAAACATAAAACCTCATAACCAAATTGCAACAAGAGCGGCAGACCACCACTGTCGCTAATTGGTTGGGTGTCTGATGGGTAAAGTCTCGGTCTGCAAAACCGTAGTATGTGGGTTCGAATCCCACCCCAACCTCAACAAGCCTCCATGGCGGAATTGGTATACGCGCGGGTCTTAGAAACCCGATTTTGTAGGTTCGAGTCCTACTGGAGGTACAAAAATTAAATAAAACTTGACACTTTTAAAAAGTATCATATATTTATAACAACAAACATTAAAAAACGCAAATGAAAAATTTACACATATCATTGATAGGGGGCGATTTAGCTGAAGCAACTTTCAAGGAGAGGGTGTAATATTTTATACATATAATATTTGAAACCCCTCTCCAAAAAAGAGGGGTTTTTTTATGTTTATTATTTTGTGGTTTCAAAAAAGATTTATATCTTTGTGAAACAAAAGAGGAAGGTTCTTTGACATATTGGTAAAACGCTCGGGTGGTGGAATAGGTAGACACGCCAGACTTAAAATCTTGTGGGCTTTATGCCCGTGCGGGTTCGATTCCCGCCTCGAGTACAAATCGGTTTAGAGGTTAATTGCCTGATTATACAGTAATCCTCCCATTTACAGGCAGAAAGGAGGTAAACAACTAAACCAAAAAAAAATAAAAAAGATTTTACAAAGTGTTTGGCAGAATGAAAAAATCTACATATCTTTGTAAAACAAATAAGGAAATAAGTTCTTTGAAATATTAAAAATATTGATAGTGGTTTTCCCCACTCAACGGATGTCGACAATCCAGAGTGGAAACGGAATTCATCACCCCCCGAAAGGGACAGTGCCGAGGCCTCGTAAAACTACGATTAAGCACTTAAGATTGGAGCGAGATAGGTACTCCAACACTATCTCTAATTGTGTTGTTCCCTTGAGAAAGGAATGGTAACATGACCCAGTAATAAAACACTCAATGAATGGGTATCAGACGTGAGGCAACACAGAGGAGTTCTTAACCTCAAATATGGTGCGGTAGCTCAGTAGGTAGAGCAAAGATTTGAAACGTCTTGTGCCGGTGGTTCGATTCCATCCCCTCACCACAAACATTGTGACGCAGGTGCAACGTCGGTCTCATGAGCCGAATAGGGTCGCCCCCCGTCGGAGGTTCGAGTCCTTCAGTCACAACAATGTTACCATAACTCAGTAGGATGAGGCCGCAATCGGATTCCTTTAAACAACGCGTGAGGGGCGGCTTTCACGATGTGGCTGAAGTGGTAATATAAGATATATCGCGGGATAGAGCAGTGGTAGCTCGGAAGGCTCATAACCTTTAGGTCGGGGGTTCGAATCCCTCTCCCGCAACCAAATGCTGATGTACCAGTGGATGCTTATACCATCTATGCCTGTAGCGGTAAGTTTAAAACGTTGGTTCGAATCCAACCATCAGTACGGGAGTGTAGGCAGTAGAGTTCAGCTTAAGAATGGAAGTGGGAGACACTTAAAACATGAGTCCACAAGATGTTAAGCCGTTTATTTAGTTTTGGGCGATAAAAACTGACGTGTTTAGGAGAAAAGTTTACGATAATAAAATGAACCCATGGTGTTAGTGAGATTGGCCTTTCCATCCATGTAAAAAAATGTGACGGATATCCCAAATTCGTCACGATTTGCGGGAGTAGCTCAATTGGTAGAGTTCCAGCCTTCCAAGCTGGCTGTTGAGGGTTCGAATCCCTTCTCCCGCTCCAATTTGGGCCTGATGCCGACGGCAGGTCGAGTGGTTTGCAACCACATCGTTTGGGTTCGATTCCCACAGTGTCCACAATAATTAGATGGTCGGTTCATCTAGGGGTCAGGATACAAGGTTTTCATCCTTGTCACACGGGTTCGAATCCCGTACCGACTACAACCCTGTCAAGGTAGATAGGTAAGTTAGGTAATGCGTAATGTGAAAATGGTATCACACCCTGAAAACGCCACGGTCCATAAGCTCTTGGACGCGAGAAGTCATAAAGGTTGCATCGTTGCAGGTTCGAGTCCTGTCCTGACTACAAAAAAAATAAATAAAATGGAAAAAGAATTGATTGAATTTCTCAAGTATATCAAAGAAGTTCACGTTGATAGTTATGGTCATTTAGAAATATGTGATTCTGGTGACGAATTAGACCCAACGGTGGAAAGAGTTGTTAAAGAATATATGAAATCAAAAAATAAATAGTCAGGTGGCGGAATGGTAGACGCAGGTGGTAAGTAAGTTAGGCCCTAAAGGATAACGAAGTCCACAACTTACCGAACAGGTTCGATTCCTGTCTTGACTACACGGTTCGGCTCATCACCGAATAGTATGTCCAATACGATGAGAAGCAGGGTGATACCTTGTATGGAACTTCTGATAGGGAAACGCTCTATCCGGTTTGACTAACCGCGGGGAATATCAAAGGGGTATAAAGAACAACGTATACTTCACAAGTCAAATTTAATTTAATTATAGTCATGAAAAAATTTGAAGATTTAGAATTTGATAAACTAACCGACCCATTTATGTCAGGTGTTCGTTCACGAATGATGTTTGAAAACGGATTTGGTGTTAGTGTTGTATCTCACACATATTCATATGGTGGAAAAGATGGTTTGTTTGAAGTTGCAGTTTTAGATAAAGATGGTGATTTAACTTACAACACACCTGTAACAAATGATGTGGTAGGTTATTTAAATCCTGATGAGGTTACAGAAATTATGGAGGAAGTCCAAAAACTATAAAAAAAGGTCCATTGGTGTAGTGGCTAACATTCATCCCTGTCACGGATGAGCCGCGAGTTCGATTCTCGCATGGACCGCAAAAATTCTAATACCATTCTTTCTAATATTTATTAGAAAAACAATAATGGGATACACAACTTTCAGAATAACAACCAAAGAACTTAACGATGTCTATCTTCCGGTAAAAACCGGATTTGACAAAATGAATGATTCCATTATTTCAAATGGATTTGGTCAGATAATATCCAATTACAACGGTCCTGGTAAATTTACAGTTAATTCTTATCACGTATGGGATATAGCGTATAAATCTATGGTTGTAAAAACTGCCGATGATAGTATGACTTATACTGAAGAACAAGTAGGACCTAGTCTATGGGGAGTTTCTTCAGAAGTAGGTATTAGTTTTCTATATGGTAATAATAAAATAAGTGGTTTAAGTATTATTAAATATTGTAATAATTGTGAAGACAGAAATGGTCTACCATTACAGACTATCGATAGTTACAGTAAGAGATTTCAGTATATAAAACAACTTAATGATAACTATAGGGCTGAAACATCTTATATTTTTTATGACTTCACTCTACCATCAAATCAAAGATGGTTTCCAGCCATCTACGATACTGATAATAGTGATTTTATTTTCAAAGATTATTTAGGTAATATAAAAGATAAAACACAAGTCTCAACTATTACTAGTATTCCTGTTATAGATATTGATACGTCTTTGGATGAATCAAAACCACCAATCCCTTCCAAATGTCAGGATTTAACACTTAGTTACTCAACAACAATAACAGATGTTTGTACACAAACACAAAGCAGTTATAGTTATGACGAAACTAATAGTCTTTTATATAATACAAATTCTTGTGATGAAATATTCGCACAAAAAGGTTATTACTCAGACGGAGCGTCTATATTTCTTTGGGATGGTCGCACATTCAAAAAAATTGATATTTGCCAAACAACAAAATATACAATAGAATACTGCTGTAATGGACAACAAATGGTTGTTGATGGTGGAGAAAAAGGTCTTACTCCTGGTACTTTTATATATTTTGATGCTGAAGGTTATTCATCTCCTTGTTGGTACGTTATAGGTGTAACGGACAAGCGTACTACTATTTCTGGGACATTCAACGGTGCGACTTATGATAGTTGTAAAACTTGTGCGTATGATACTCGTAGATTTTGTTAAATAATTTGACAAAGTAATTTTTATTTTTTATCTTTGTCTTATGAAAAAATACGTTTATATTCTTTTAGGTGTCTTTATGACCCTTATTGGTGTTGGGTGTTCTTACCTGTACTTTAAAAGTGATACTTCTTGGATGTCTATCGTCTATTTGTTAGGTACAATTATTATATTGGAACCGGCAATTGATAAGTGGACAACCTTCTTCAAAAATCTATTGTAAATAACTTGGTCCTATAGCTCAGTAGGTTAGAGCAACTGACTCATAATCAGTAGGTCCCTGGTTCGAGCCCAGGTGGGACCACCACGAATGCTAAAAAAAACAAAGTGGATGTTAATTCTTTATTGATTAACACCCACTTTACCTATTTTTTTACGTATATATAAATAAACAACTATATGAACACTGACGTAATTATCGCTCTTGCAATACCCACTAGTTTAGTATTGTACGTAATTTATTCTTATTTAACTCACAAAGAAAAATAATTTATTTTAATAAATTATAATATTCTTTAAAGTGTTTGATTCGGTCAGCAAGACCGATAGTTCCACCATTTACTCTTTTTGTAACCGCTGTAACTGTAGCATCATCCGCTCCTTTATCACAGATTGACCACAATTTGTTTGAGTCAAAGAAGAATGCTGCAGATGCCAAAGGATATTTGGTTGCGACTAAATCAGGATTTGAAACACAATCTTCACCGATGAATTTTGTAAAGTTTGTGTAGTTTGCTTTACCCGTTAATTGGATATAACCTCTTCCTCTGAATTTAAAACCTTCTTTTGACGACTCATCACCATTACCCATTCTTGATGCGTAAACACGAGATGCAATCTTTTCAGGTTGACGAGCGTAAGACTCATTTAAATTACCAGGGAAATACTTACCAAAGATTTTCTTTAATCCGTCAGCTGAGTAATTTAAGTTTTCACTTACCGCCTTGAATCCACCTGACTCATGACCACATTGAGCCAAGAAGTGAGCCAATCTCAAATTGTTTGTTATGTTGAATTTTTTAGCCGTATCAGGAATTTGTGCTAATACTGCATCAGGGATATGACCCTTCAACTTTTCGATGTTTAATGGTCCTCCTGAAGGGATAACCACATCTTCTTTAACTACTGTTGCAGCAGGTTTAGATTCGCCAAATAGTTTAGCCCAAGTAGTTGGTCCAACGATACCATCGTCTTTTAAACCATTTGCTTTTTGCCAAGCTTTAACAGCCGCTTCAGTTTTAGGTCCGAACGTTCCGATTGCTTCGACACCTAGTTTTTCTTGGAGTTTTTTTACGTCATCTCCTTTTGACCCATTCTTTAATAACATAGCTTTTAGTTTTTTTATAAATATTTATATGTAAATAAACATTTCAAAAAAAATGAAAATGAAATTATCTAAAGAACAATTATTGGGGATAGTAAGACACGGATTAACATTTGTCGGTGGTTTATTATTAATGAAAGGTTTAGTTGATGAAGCTATGTTATCTGAAATTTCAGGTGCTGTTATCACATTAACAGGCGCAATTTGGTCAGTAATCAATAAAAAACAAGCTTAACATTTATTATCTTTTTTTATCTAACCTACCCTTTTGGGTAGGTTTTTTTATTATAGTTTATATTTATTATTTAACATGGAAAATATTACAGGGATTATCATTGCATTTATATCAGGGGTGTTTGGACCAATTTCGGTTATGTATATCAAACACTTATTAGATAAAAGAAAACCTAAACCTGATATGGTAACAGAGGCTCTAAGAGTTGGTGAACTTGTTACAAACAAAATAGACCACATCAGAGAGGAATTTAACGCCGACAGAGTTTGGATAACACAATTTCACAACGGAGGTAATTTCTACCCAACTGGTAAGTCAATTGCGAAGTTTTCAATTATTTATGAAACTGTGAATTTGAATGTAAACTCAATTCAATCTAATCTAAAAAATATACCTGTAAATTTATTTTCTCGTTCAATCAATCAATTGTTAAGTAATGACGTAATTGAAGTTGCGGACTTTAAGGATGAAACAATTGCAACATGGGGACTTAAATATTTTGCTGAAGATACAGGTACAAAATCAACATATCAATTTGCAATCAAAACGTTGGACGATAAGTTCATCGGTACTTTAGGTATTGATTTCACCAAAAGAAAAACAAAGTTAGATATGGAATCGATTAATCATTTAATGGTCCATGCGTCGTCTTTAGGTGGTGTTCTTATGAACCACTTAAAGTGTTGACCTTCTGTGTAATTTAACAAAATTCACAAACACATATACTACACCATCTGGCATCATAACAGAATGACACGCAAACATTCCTGGTAAATTTTGAGAAGAATAATCACGTAATTGTGCTTCAGCGTGTAACGGTGAATTTTCCCATCGGTAAATCGCCAAATCAACTATTTCTTCGTAAGTATTAAATCCAAAATTAGATGTTGAAGGGTCGTTGTTAGCTCTAAAACAATTTTCACTATAATCTAACCTCGGTTTCATAGACGGAGAACCTATAGATAAAACACCACCAATTTTTTGTAATGACTCATTTCCAATATCATTTTTAAAATTTGTATTTAGAATAATCGTACTTACATTTGGGTGATACAATGTATTTGTTTTGGAGACCTCATAACAATTTATTTTTGTAATTTGATTGTGTAGGACATTAGAATAGACCAAAGTATCAACACCATGACTTATTCTAAATTCATTCAATCTTTTAAGAACTAACTTGTTTAATGAGTCTGAATTGAAATTGGTGTAATTTATTTTTTGTGAAAAAAATGTGTTGAGTAAAAAATAAAATAAAATAAAAGAGTATAATTTCATATTTCGTATTGTTATTAATACAAATTTAAATAAAATCTTGGTATATTTATTAATATGAATAAAAATATTTTAATAGAATCTATTGTTAAAAATATAAGTAGAACCATCATTAACGAGGCTAAATCAGATAAGTTAGTGAAACAAATTCATAGATTTTTAGTTAATCAGTTTAAAAAACGTGAAAGTGCTGTTGAAGATTTTTTATTTACAAGAGACGGTGAAGATATAGAAGTATCTGTTTATTTTGCAATTGAGGAAATTGAAGACTTTAATCACCCATTTTCAATAGATGCTGGTTCAGAATGGGATGAAATTGATGTAACTATCGAATACAGACCTGATGCCTTTCCAAAACATATGAATGAATTATCTTCAGAATTAAAAGAGACTGTTGAGCACGAAGTAGAACACCTTTTACAAACCTTTTTTGAAGACAAATACATACCACACGAAGATACTGAAAACAATTTAGAGTATTTAATTTCTGGTCGTGAAATACCGGCATATGTTAAAGGTTTAATTACTAGAGCAAGACACAAAAAAATATCTTTGGATGATGCCATGGAAGAATGGTTCAGAGAAAACATATTAAAATTTGATAACCCTGAAGCAGATTGGAAAATCGTTAAATCCAAATGGATGGATTATGCTAATTCTGCCAGAGAAAAAAATCAAATAAAAAAATTCAAATAACTTTTGTTTATTAGATACGTTTTATTATCTTTGTAAAAAAAACATAAGATGATAAGATTTATTAAACGATTTTTTAAGAGAAGATACGCAAAATTACAACTTTCCATTAGACGTACTAACGTCATGAAAACATACCAAGAGGAAAGTGGTCATGAACAAAAAGCTAAAGCAATTTTTAGAAAACTTATTAAGAGTGAAACCTCTAAGTTCACAATAGCACCTTTGTCTGAGAAACGTTATATTGTAAATAAAAAACTCGGAGTATTCATTATCTTGGATGACACCAAATTAGAAATCACTAATCACGTTTATCATTATGAATTGAAGCTACCATATGCTGACGCATTGAAGCTAAGAAAAATCTTTAATGACCGTTTAGAAAAAGATACGCGAGAGTATGAAAGTGAAATTCGGGCGAATATCCAATCATCTTTAAAAATCTTATTAGAAAAAATTGAAAACGAAATCGTATGATGGAGGATAAACAACACGATTTATTAACCAAAATGGTTATTAAAATTGATGAGGCAAAAACTTATAATAGAATTTCAGGCCTATTAACATTTCTTTGGTTAATAGAATTTTTCTACAGTTTTTTATATACTCAAAAGTTTGATACACTATACTGGGTGATTTGGGTTTTGTGTATGGTTGGATGGTATCATATGAATCAAAAGTTCAGAGGAGCTATGAATGAATATCAAGAATTAAAACAAGAATATGAAAACACTATTTAAATTATTATTTTTAACACTCATTTTAACTGCGTGTTATAAAAAAGAGTATAGATACGAAATCAGAGGTAGAGTGTATATCCCAACTTCAGGGACCAATCCTATGCATGATGCAATTTGGTATACTGATACAATTAATTTTGACGGTCATACTATTTTTTATTATAATAGTGATGGAAGCCAAGTTAGAATTAATCCACCATACAACATTATAGACCACAAATTAGAAAAATGAAAACGTATAAACAACTACCAATCCCTGAAGACTCTGCTTGGAGTAGAAATACTTTATATGGTAAATTACATTGGAGAATAAGATATTTCCTTGAGGGTGTAAAAAACATCATCAGATGGATACCAACTTTGTATCACGACAGAGATTGGGATGGAACATACATCCTAAAAATTCTACAGAAGAAAATTGAGTTTCAAAGAAAAGAATTAATTAATGCCAATAGACATATGGATATTGAAAGAGATAATCGTGATATGACTTTGGCGCTTAACTTACTTGAAAGAGTTAGAGAAGAGCACTATTCATTAGAGTGTATGGATTATTGGCATGATACTATAAGTTTTGAGGATGTACCGGAAAACAAAAAATTAAAAGAAATCAATATTGAAACAAGTACAGAAAGATTTGATGAATACTTAAATAAATATCCTTCTTCAGTTCGTGCAATTATTAAAGAACATGGTGGACAAGATGATAAAAAACGTTTATGTTTAATGGTATCTTACTATAATCATAATAAAGCAAATAAACTTCTTTTCCGAGTTTTAGAGGAAAGATTATCACAGTGGTGGGATTAAAAAATTATAAAATATGGAAAACAGAAGCACACATTATGGAGACGTTGCAAATTGGGTTGAAAAAGTTATTAACTCTTGTGAAACATATGAACAAACATTTGGGGCAAGACAGTTAATTCAAAACTTTGAAAAACAACTCCAAAGAACACAAACTGAAAAATATTGGAGAGAACATTATTACAATATTATTAACCCTTTGGATAATAAGTTATCTGATAAAAGACAACAATTATTAAAACAACAATTTGAGTCATGACAGGAACGTTAGCACAAAAAGATGGTATATGGGTTGTAAAATATGACAGAGGTCACGAAGTTTTGTTCTATCAATTAGACTCAAAAAGTGATGAATGGACTAAAAAAAATGCAGTTCGAAGATTTATCAAAGAAGGTATAGAAGTAGATTTTTCACTTATTACTTCAGGTGAATATAGTGAAGAAAAAGAATCACTCGTAAAAGAATTTTACGCTAAGATTTTATACATAAACCACCATACAATATAAAATATGATTGGAGAAAAAGTAGAAGATATTATTAAAGATATTATCTATAAGACACTGAATGAAAGTAAAAGTGCGAATAAAGATGTTGATTTAATTCAAACTGATAACATTGGTGAGGTGATTGAAAAGTTATCAATCCTTCATTGTCGTATGTGGTATTTAGAAGATGCAATCGCGGAAGCAAAAACCGATGAAGAGGTTGCGACGTTGAAAAGAAAAATAGACATTTGTTTCAAAGACAAAAGACCTAGATTAGTTGAAGCGGTGAATAGAATGATTAATGACTCAATAATTAATAACAAATCATTAGTTGAAGATTCGGTAAAACATTACAAAGGGTTTCAAACAAATGAGTAAGTTTGGGATTAAAATATCTGGATGTTTGGGCGATATTATAAACATTACACCGGTGATTAAATACTTGAGTAGATGTCACAATCAAAAGTTATATTTAGAAACAAACCTACCTCATCTTTTTAAAAACAACCCATACCTTGAAAAGATTTACGACATTAACATTGGTGAGTTTATACCTGACGATGTATTAATTTATGACTTTAATGGGCACCATCACAACGGGATTCAAAAACAAATTAGAAAGATGTCGATGTTTGATTATTTTTCATCATCACACGGATTTCAATTATTACCTGAGGAAAGGGATTTGGAGTTTTATGCTGACCCATTAGATTTTGATTTACCTGAAGGTAAATATATTGTTTTTAATCCATCAATAACTTGGCCTTCACGAACTTGGCCAAAAGAAAAATGGGAGGAACTTGCTGACATGGTTACAAAACTTGGTATCAAGGTTGTTGTCGATGGTAAGGATGTTGCGTATGGAGATGATAAGAAAAGTTTTCACCCAATATCAAATCCAAACGTGATTAACACTGGAAATAAATTAAACCTATCACAACTTTGGCATCTCTTACAAAATAGTTTTGCCGTTGTGACGTTAGATACTGGTATGTTACATTTTGCTGGTACTACTGACGCTAATATCATAGAGGTTGGAAGTGCAATACATCACTATTACAAGACACCGTGGAGACACGGAACACAAGACTACAAACATAAATTCGTGGGAGGTTCTTGTAAGTTGTTTTGTCAATCTGATATGAAATACAATAGTAGTGGTGACATTCATGTAACAGGAGGTTTTCCTGAACACGGATGTTTTGAAAATAAACCAACATTTGAATGTCAACCATCGGTAAGTGCGGTTTATAATGCAATACTTGAATTAATAATAGAACAAAAATGATAGATTTAACAAACTACAAAATCATTTTATATCATTATCCATATACAACAAAGGAGTTGGAAAAGATGATATGGGATAAAATGGATACAGTTGATAGTAGATTTGCGGTGAAACTAACTATTGATGGAGTAAACGATAGTGGTGAATACGACGATACATCTTGGGATTTATTTTTCTTGGAACCAAAGTTAGAAGAAAAGATAGATTTGATGTTAGACAAGTATGAAACACAATACGTTAAAACTGATTACACTGAACTTCTTGGTCAAAAAAGAGAAGAGTTTACAGAAGAGTTTATGTTTAAACTATTAGATTTTTTAAATAAAAATATAACAATAGACGATGTCTTAGATAGAATATTAGAAGTTGGTGTTGAAAATATTACTATCTTTGAGAAGTTCTATTTGGACCAAAATATTGAAATAAGAAAAAAATGAGAGGAATATTAAGATATAGTGAACATGACCCTGAGTTTATAAACAGTATTGAGGGTTGGATAATTGAACCAATTGACACAAAAGAAAAATACATTTATCTTTTACACGATGATAGTGTGATTAAATTAAACGAAAAACTTAACAAAGGTGAGGTACAATCTGGCGATGAGGTTGAATATGAATTAATAACAGATTGTTTTATTAACAAGATTACCAATATTGCAACACATGCAACAAAAGCAAAAGTAATCTTTGAAAAAGAACAAAAACAAAAGTTATTCTTAATTGATATTGACGGAACCATTTGTGATGATATAAGAAACGAAGAGTCAGAGTTATACTCAACGGCAAATGCGTTTCCAAGAGCGTTGGAGATTATTAACAAGTGGTATGATGAAGGAAATGTAATTACATTTTTTACTGCAAGAGAATCAAAAGACCGGGAAGTAACACTCCAATGGTTGGATAAACACGGGTTCAAATATCACGGATTGGTGATGGACAAACCAAGAATCAACGACGAACAAGAATACGTTTGGATTGATAACAAAAAAGTAAGAGCGGTCACGTACCTTGGCAATTGGACCGAACTTAAAGAAGTAGATGCCAAGATTCAAATATTTGGATAATGAAAATAGATAGACAACAAGTTTATGATAAGTGTGATGGTCACTGTGCATATTGTGGTGTTGAAATAACACTCAAACAAATGCAAGTTGACCACATACAACCTCACTGGCATACCTTTACAGAACAAGAAGCATCCCAAGCGAAGATAGTCAAAGGGTCACACGATTTGGATAACTTAAATCCATCCTGTGCTCGTTGTAATAAATGGAAATCAACATATAGTGTTGAACATTTTAGAAAAGTGGTGGAAACTTCATTAGATAGATTGGAAAGAGACACACCTAATTTCAGATTGGCTCGTGACTATGGTTTAATTGAAGTTGTAGAAAAACCGGTAATATTCTATTTTGAACGAAAAGTTTAGTATAATTACCCGTTGTCCAACCAAAAAATAATTTATATCTTTGTATTATGAAAAAACTAATTTTAATTTTAACCACTGCGATTATGGTATCTTCTTGTGGTGGAAGTGGTAACTACAACTATGTAATCTATGACAATAGAGGAATTGTGTATGAGTGTAACTTCTATAATGAAAATGAAGATGGATGTATTATGTTTAATGACCGACCTGGTGCAGACAATACACCTGGCAAACCAACAATTCTATGCGGTAATTATACAATTCAAAAAATGAAATGAAAAATCCAACAGGAAATAAATTAGATAAACTTATCTTTGGTATGTTTGACCAAATGATTGAAGGTGTTGACCAATACAATCATAGCGGTAGTTTATGGCTCATCTTTACCGATGAAAAACAATGGGTTGTTGAATATACTGTAGGGGGAACTCTATGGTATAATTACAAACTATTCAAAAATGAAATGGAATTGATTGGTATGGATTGCGTTGATAATAAAGAATACATAACCAGATGGTTTGAAGATAGATTTTTGAATAAACCAAAGGTGGAAGACACTTGGGAAGATTCCTTTGATGCATGGTATCAAGTTGAAGACACCATCCAAAATGGGGTGAAGCGTACCAACACAGGGAATCAATCAGTCTTAATATTGGTTGAAGACACCATTCAAAATGGGGTGAAGTACACCAAATTCACAGAAGAGGAGGACATTTGTGGTGTTGAAGACACCATTCAAAATGGGGTGAAGAACACTAACCAAGGTATTTTGAATATCATGGAAGCAGTTGAAGACACCATTCAAAATGGGGTGAAGAACACTCGACATTGGACTCGCAACCATCTCGATTCCCTTGAAGACACTATTCAAAATGGGGTGAAGAACACCGACTACTCAAAATTACCAAAAGGATATTCAGTTGATAAAACCATTCAAAATGGGGTTAAAGAAAGTCGTGAAGTATTCATTGATATGGTATCACACATTGAAGACACCATCCAAAATGGAGTGAAACGCACCGAAGTCGATGAACACAAAATCATATCCGATATTAAAGATGTGATTCAAAATGGGGTGAAAGAAACTATTGACCTTGAGATGGATGATGAAGGAGTTGTTAAATACTTCATTGAAAATAGCGTGAAGTTAAGTTTAAGTACTGCGGGAAAACCATTGAGGGTTGAAGATACCATTCAAAATGGGGTGAAGCAAACAGAACGAAGTTATGATGGTTCAAGAAAACAGAGAACAAAATATGTCATTGAAAATGGAGTGAAACACACCAAAACAAACAGCTCTGTACGCCCGCATCGGGTTGAAGACACCATTCAAAACGGAGAAAAAATTGAATTAAAATGAAAAATCCAACAGGAAATAAATTAGAAAAACTTGTCTTTGGTATGTTTGACCAAATGGTTGAAGGTGCCGACAAGTATGTTACAAAACAGGGTTCAACTTGGTTGATATTCACAGAAAGTAAAAAATGGGTGATTGAGTTCACAAAAGATAAAACTTTATGGTTCAACTATAATATATTTCAAGGTGAATTGGAACTAATCGGTAAGGACTGCACCGAAGAAAGAGATTTGATTAAGGACTGGTTTGAATCAAGATTTTTAAATAAACCAAAGGTTGAAGAAACCAAGAAAAGACGTTTGTGTCCGAGTCCTTTGGTTGAAGACACCATTCAAAATGGGGTGAAAGAGGCCCATCATGTTGATGTTATGAAGTTTTTTGATAAAAAAATGGAAAATACAATTGAAAATGGGGTGAAGAACACCATCTTTGGGGTAGAAGAGAACGAAACCGACGTTGAAGACACCATCCAAAATGGGGTAAAAGAAACACGAACATTCAATTCACCACCAATTAAATCTATTGAAGACACCATTCAAAATGGGGTGAAGGAGACCCAAACACGGATGTGGCCTCCAGTGGGTGCGGTTGAAGACACCATTCAAAATGGGGTGAAGGACATTGATTACCTCGAAGGTCTTCCGATGGAACATGTTGAATACACCATTCAAAATGGTGTGAAACAAACCTCACATAGTGAAGACGAAGATTTGGACGATGTTGAAGACACCATTGAAAATGGGGTAAAACACACCATCGACATAGAACACCGAAACAAGTTCATAATTGAAGATACCATCCAAAATGGGGTGAAACACACCCGTAAGGGTGTTGTTGAACAAACAAGGAGGGTTGAATACACCATTCAAAATGGAGTTAAAGACGTTAGAACACCTGGTGTTGGAGACCTTGAATCTACAGTGGATTTTATGAATGAAAATAATACATTGGATGTCCAAAAATTACTTGATGATGTTATTGAAGATGGTGTAAAACAAGTTGAAAAGGGGAATTGGTTTAATGTTTTAGGTGCGGAAGGGGCCATTGAAGATGGTGTAAAAGAAACCAAAGAGGATAGACTTTTTCGCACCATACATGTTATGAATACAATTAAAAATGGTGTTAAAGAAACCAAAGAAAGTGTATTGGAAAGTTTGGAACAAATAGACCACCAGGTTACTAATAGTGAGATTACCGAAAGCATCAACGACGCAATTGAAAATGGTGTTAAAGAGGTTAAGGAAATTTCAAATTTTGATTTAACGTCTGAAATCTTTAAGGTTAATGCGAAACAAGCAATAAGAGATGGTGTTAAAGAACTTAAAGTATGGAAATCCAATAGATGTGAAGAACACGGTTATTTTGAATTTGTTGATGGGATTCCAACATACACACCTATGATTCAAGTTAAGGATGTACTTGAAAATGGTGTTAAAGAAATACAACCACTACCAGCACAAGATGGAAATAGAGATTGGGGGTTATATTACCAAAGACAAGAAGATAGAACAAAACCACATACAGAATATGTGAAAGAAGTGATTGAGGATTCTTACAACCATAGAGGTAGAGTTGAGGGTATAATTAGAAATACAGATAAAGATGGGATTTGATAAGAAGATATTAGAATTAAGTAGAACAATCTATCAAACATCTGTGATGGTTCACGGGACAAAACAAAACCCAGCAGACCAAATTAATAAGATAAAAGATATGATTAGAGAGTTCATTAGAACAGAAGTTGTTCCTTATGAGTTGACAAATCAAGAAAAATTGACTTTTATTTTAAAAAACGAAGCTTTGATTTGTGATGCGATTGGTAAAGGACACAAGGCGAGTAATGGTGATGAGTTCCAAGCCACAAGGGAAAAAATGAGAAAATACAGAATTGAATTAGGAATTATTAAAGATGGAAAATAATATTGAACAAAGTGCTGTAGACTGGTTAGTCGAACAGTACAAGAAAGTTGGTGGGATTTCTATTAGTATGGCTGAAAAAGCCAAACAAATGGAGAATGAAAAATTGGAATCCCTCAAAGATTTTGAAACTTGGAAAGAATGGAAAAATAGACCGGAAGATGAACAAACTAGATAAACAATACCAAGATTTACTCCAAACTATTTTAGATTACGGAGTTGAAAAGAAAGACCGAACAGGTACAGGAACCAAAAGTATTTTTGGTTATACCATTCGTCATAACATGCAAGATGGATTTCCAGTTCTTACAACCAAGAAAATGGCTTGGAAAACTATGGTAACCGAGTTGTTATGGTTCCTTCGTGGTGATACAAACATTAAGTTCCTTGTTGATAATGGTTGTCACATTTGGGATGGTGATGCTTATATGAATTATTTAAACAATAGTCAACCTAATGAGAATGATAAAGATTTTCACGAAACTCGAATTTTAATTTCTAAAGAAGAATTCATCAACAAAATCAAAACAGATGATGAGTTTGCTAAAAAGTGGGGTGAACTCGGTCCAGTATATGGTAAGCAATGGAGAAGATGGGAAAATTTCTTCTATGATTGTCCAGACCCTGATGGTGATGGTTTTAGACATTCTGAAGTAGACCAAATCACAAACCTAATCAACGACCTTAAAACAAATCCAGACTCAAGACGATTGATGGTTAATGCTTGGAATGTAGGTGAATTAGACCAAATGGTTCTTCCACCTTGTCATTATGGGTTTCAAGTTTATACAAGAGAGTTGAGTTTAGATGAACGAATTGAATACTTCAATAAATCTAAAGACCCACTTAGTCGTTCTTTAGATTATTTTCACGAACATATGGATAGTTTAAGAGTCCCAAAACGAGCAATCTCTTTAATGTGGAATCAACGTTCAGTAGATACATTCTTAGGTTTACCATTCAACATCGCTTCTTATGGTTTATTACTTACAATCTTGGCAAAAGAAGTTAATATGGTTCCCGACCAATTGATTGGAAACTTGGGTGATACTCACTTATACTTAAATCATATTGAACAAGCAAAAGAACAGATTGGTAGAGAATCATTTGAATTACCGAAACTAAATCAGTTCCCGACTTATGAAGGGTCAAGACCAAGTATTGAATCGTATGTTGTTGGTGATTTCACATTAAAAGATTATCAATCACATCCATCCATTAAAGCACCATTATCAAATTAAAATTATGAGACCACAACCAATCAAAGAAGGAAGAACAAAGAGTAATAGTAAACCATTTACTGGTCAAGGAAGACAAGCTCCTCCACCACCTAAACCACCAAAACGAGCGACTAACATTGAAATAACAATTAAATAATATGAAGACAAAAGTATATTCAGCGTTTCCCGGTGTAGGGAAGACAACCTACTTCAACACTACAGATAAAAATGTGTTGGATAGTGATAGTTCAAAGTTTGATAAGAAAAATTTCCCGGCAAATTACATTGAACACATTGAAAGAAATATTGAGGACCCTAAAGTGGATAAGATTTTAGTATCATCACATAAAGATGTGAGAGACGCACTTCTTAAAAAAGGTATTCCATTTGTATTGGTTTATCCTGATAGAAACATCAAAGACGAATACATCCAAAGATATAAAGACAGAGGAAACAACGATGCGTTTGTTGACTTATTGGAAAAAAATTGGGATAATTGGATGGACGAGATGGACCAAATGGCGGCACCACAAGGTCAAACATTATACAAAGTTAAATTAGGTCCAGGTCAGTACTTGGCGGATGTAATTAATTAAATTATGAGAACAATTAAAATCAGATTTGTAAAAAATCAAAGAGGTAATTACAACCTCCAAAGAAAAGGATGGTTTGGTAGATGGAAAGATATTGGTTATAGTGTTGATATGGGATATGGTGGTTTCTATATGATATACACTGGTGAAACAAAAGAAGCGTTACTTGATGAGGTTTTAGATAAACATTATCAAGTGTGTAGAAAACACGTTAACATTATAGAATACCCAATGATAAAACTTTATTAAAAAATATGGAAAACACAAAATTTAAAGTAGGAGACAAAGCAATCAAAGTGAAAGGGTATAAGTTTCCATGTACAATCGTATCAGTATTTCAAACAGTAGAAGGACATGTACGAGTTGTTGGTGAGATGGATGAATACGGATTACTTCACATTTTTAACGAAGACCAATTAGAAAAAGCAAATTAAGATGAATTACGGAAAAGAGTTTAGAAGTTTCGCAAAGAGCGAAGGAATTAGTTCACTAGTATTAGACCAGTTTGAAGCATCACTAACTCCATACATTTTGGAGGAAAGAGAATTAAGAGCAACACAAATTGATATTTTCTCCCGATTGATGCGTGACCGTATCTTATGGTTATCAGGACCTGTTGACCAAAGAATGTCTGACATTGTACAAGCACAATTATTGTTCTTGGATTCAGTTGAGAAGAAAGATATTACACTTTACATCAATAGTCCTGGTGGTTCAGTAATGTGTGGACTTGGTATTGTGGACTTGATGAACTATGTGAGTTCTGATATCGTGACCACAAACTTGGGAATGTGTGCATCTATGGGTTCAGTTTTATTATCATCAGGAACAAAAGGTAAACGCTCATCACTTATACATTCAAAAGTAATGACTCACCAAGTAAGTCACGGAACACGAGGAAACATCCAAGACACTCGTATTGACCAAATGGAAGGCGAGAAGTATAACTACATCTTATTTAAAATCTTGGCTGAGAATTGCGGTAAGACATTCCAAGAAGTATTAGACTTTTCAGAAAGAGATAGATGGTATAACTCAGAAGAAGCAAAAGAGTTCGGTCTTATTGATGAAGTAATTGGAACAAACAAAAATAAATCAATCACAAACTACCTGGATGGGTTTGATGATTATTACAAGAAAGAAGTGTTAAACTTAAAGAAATGAAATTTCTAAAATATCTTTTACTTTGGATATCAGGGAATCTTTCAATACCATTTTGGATGGTAGGTCATATTCATCTAACAATGAATGTTTATGAAGATGTGTATGAAATATTGGCTTCATTTGGTATGAATATAATTGTGGCAATTGGATTTTGGATAAGTTGGAAAGATTATAAAAAAGAAATTAAAAGTGAATAGTTTACATTCACCACAAATAAATTATATTGAAAATAAAAAAATGAAAGAAACTGAAATATTAAAAGAGACACATAGAAGTGCAAAACCAAAACCAGAGGTTAAAAAAAGAACATACAAACCAAGAAAGAAAAAAGAACCTAAGTATGACTTAAATGAAGAATTTGTTATGAGGTCTGAAGAAGTTCCACATATCAAAGGATTACAAAAACAAGTTGGATACTATAAAATTGGAAAAAGTTTTCATATTTTTTTTGAACAAAAACCAAAATCAATTCATAGGTTCTTTACCAAACTATTTTTAGGTTGGGAATGGAAAGACCAAAAATAATATTTTAAACCCCTTCTTTACGGATGGGGTTTTTTGTTTATAAGTAATATTTTTTTATTCAGTTTGAGGTTAAGGATATATTTATCAATATCAACTAAACCTAAACTAAAAAAAACATGTCTTATCTAAAAAGGGTACTAGTATTTCTAGTATTTTTAATACCGTTCATCGGTAAAGCTCAAGTTCCACAAGCACCATCTGCAGGTATTTGGGGTATCATCGATACTCAATATCAAGTAGGTACAACTTCGCAAGGAACGACAAATGCTAAAATCACATTACAGAACACCACATTGACAAAGTATGCTGGTACTCAGTTCAGAGTGTTCTATGATAACACCGCGTTTACAAACGCAACTGTATCATTGATTGGTTCTACAACAAACTTGGACCTTCAATATACAACAAACACTGCAAATGGTTTTATTACTATCACTTTAGTATATACAGGACCATCAGCGTCTTACACGTTAGCAAATGGTGAAAGATTTTTAATCACCTTTACTCACGCGGCACCTGCAGTATTTAACAACCTTTCATCCATCACACCTTTGACATGGACGGGTTCACAAACATTCCCTAAGTTTGCAGCAAAACAAGATGGAATGGACACCACTATAAATGTTCACAACTACGGTGGTAATTTCATTTTCCAAAACTTCCAATTTGCAGGAACATTCACAAACGTAACTGGAACACCGGCTAAATTCTTAAGTTTGGCACTACAAAGAAGACCACAAACAGGAGGTTCTTGGGTTCAACACTCAACTTATACAACTGACTTAAGTGGTAACTTCTCAATCTCAGTTCCATTAGATACTACATATTGGGATGTAAGATTGGCAATCCAAGGAGATACTATGGGTGTGGGTAACATTATCTCATCAACAGATGCACAACAAATCAACCAATGGGTTCTTGGTAACGGTACTATGTCAGGATTTGATTACTACACTGCTGACGTAAACAACTCAGGAAACATTACAATCTCAGACGCTTGGGGTGTATTCGGTAGAGTATCAGGTAGATTCACATCATGGCCTAACAGTGTACAAGATGTTAAATTCTTTACAGCATCAGAATATGGTACAATCAACGGTTCATCATCTAACCTTACATCATCAATACCTGGTGTGACTAACTTCACATTTGAAATCTTACCTGGTACTACTTCCGTTACTTATTACGTGATGGTTCCTGGTGATGCTAACGGTACAGGTTATAACATGGCACGTGTAACACCGATTGAAATATTGGTTGGACCACTACCAGGTTTACAATCACAAATTTATAACGTAATTGATACAAAAGTTGAATACGACTTTCCTACTTCTACAATTGAGGTGAACGTACCAAACATTTCAGTAAATGCTGGAAACTTGGTAGAATTACCTGTAAAAGTTTTCACAAACGGAGAAGAGTTATCATCACTTCAGTTCGGATTAAAATACGATACTACACTTTTAACATTCAAAGGTGTAGTATCTTCATCAAACGCAATGGAATGGATTACATATGTAAACGCAAATGACGGTCAAATTGATTGGGGTGGTTTTGATAAAACAAACAACGAACAAACACTTAAAGATGGTGATGATGTAGTAACATTACAATTCATTGCAAGACAACCACAAAATCTTTGGGAAGAAAGTCCATTATACACTTCATTAAAGTTCGCAGGTAATTCACAATCAGAAGATTTAACAATCACACCTACAAATGGTATCTTACAAGTATTAAAAAGTACAATGGGAGATGTAAACGGAAATACGATTGAAGTTTTCCCTAACCCAACTACATCTAATATCACAGTAACTTTTAGAGTTGATGAAACTACAAACGCCAATCTTTCAATATACGATGTGGTTGGTAGAAAAGTAATCACAATCTTGGACGGTCAATTACCAAACGGAGAATACACTTATAACGAAAACCTAGGTCACTTAGAACAAGGTATCTATATGGTTACTTTAAGTTTAGATAATGGTGGAGTTAAAGTAAGTAAAGTTGTAAAACAATAAACCCAAAATAAATAAAAACAAAATGTCAGAAGAAACACAAGAAACAAACGACGGAACATGGTCAGGATTAAGAAAGACTATCGTTGGTACACTATCAACAGTAATTGCTGGTGGTGGAACTTGGTTGGGTGTTATGTTATATGGTGGAGGTGACGAAGAACCAAAAGAAGAAACAAAAACAGAACAATCTGGAGGGTCATCACCTGTAATCGTTAATGTTCAACAAAACCAAGAAAATAAACAAAAAGTTGAAAATGGTGGTGGAACTGTTATTCGTGAAAGAGTAATTGAAAAACCTGCAACATCAACACAACAACCGGCACAACCTCAACCTAAAAAAGAGGAAGAGTCTTGGTAATAAACAAATAAATTGAAACAAAAAATGTCATTTTTTAAAAACCTATTAGGAAGCGGTTCTCAAGAATTTACAAAAGTTGAGAACGACCAAAAATTTAACTTCATGTTGCAACAAATGCAAGGAAACAGATGGAAGATTACTCTTATCATCTTATTAACTTTCTTCTTTATCATTTTCGGTATTGTAATGTCGGTAATGTTTAAAGCAGAAATCCAAGAGTCTTGGAAAGAGTTATTACTTTTATTATTAGGTGCATTTGTTGGTAACTTAAACAAAGTTATTGACTTCTGGTTCTCTAATGAAGATAGAGATAAAATGTTAGTTCAAAAGATGGATGAGGAAGATAATACAGCAAAACCGGCTTTAGAATCTTACGAAGAACCAACATCTGAAATAGAAGGATAATGAAAAACCTATTTTACATATTACCATTCTTTTTGATTGGATGTAAATCATCACAAGCCCAGCCCCCTCAAAACGGAGGGGGTATTGGCTCTGTTAAGACAGAACAATATCAAGCTGAGTTTGAAAAGAAACAATCAATAGACGCGGTAGCAGATTACGACGGGTCAGTTCAAGTTCCAATCCAATTATTAAAGATTGGTATTAACGAGGAACTATATGAAATGTATCCTGAGTTAAAAGACAAAAGAGTAGGTCTTGGTGTAACAAATATTGTAATTGAATATTTGGAATACACCAACAGATTTATTTTCACCGAAGAAAAAGAGGAGATTAAACAAAGAATGATTGCTCAAGACAAAGCGTCAGACAAAGGTGTATCCTCAAACAAAATAGAAGTGAAAGGTAATGTTGTATTGGCGAAGTACTTTGTTTATATTGAGGTATATGATTTTAGTGTATCCGAAGACGAAGTTGTAAAAGTTAACGGACAACAAACCGTAAATCAAACCACAAGATTAGGTCTTCAAATCAAATTTGTGGATGCTGAAACAAGCCAAGTAATTGTAGGTTCTGGTCTTGGTGAAGCAATAACAATTAAAACAACATCAATCTTAGGTGATATCTCAGATGATGTTAAGTTCAATCAATCAACAATAGGTATTTCAACAAAGAAAGCTTTAGAGACGGCATCCTCAAGAGTTGTCTCTAGACTTATCTCTAAAGGCATATTTCCAAGGTGAGAGTAAGTGGTATCATATTCTTTTTATTTGCGTTGTTTAATTTCTTTAATATAAACGCGCAAACTTACAATTACTCATACACCGACCCTTGTACAGGAAATTTACAAACTATCATAGTACCCATCAATGGCTCTGTCACTGTTGGGTATTATGGTTTTATAGGGAGCTTTACACAGCAAGATTTTTCAAACGGAACTTTTGAAACGTGGGCTAATAATATATTCACACAATTTGATGGTTCACCATGTTCTGAAATAGTTGGATTAACAGGTTCAATAAACATAGCACAAGATGTAGTATTGAACACTGTTGGTCTAATAAATTCACTATCATCCCTTATGGATATGGCGGGTGGTAGTACTGACTTTTTAACGGGGTCAATTAATTCGGCATCAAACTCTTCTAACTCTGAAACAAAAGGAGGTGGGAAGAAAAATAATAATGGAAGTGGAAATAACACGGCAAATAATAACAACGGTACGACAACAAACAATAATAACTCCACGACCAATAACAATCAAAATCAACAAAATGGGACAAGTAACACTAATGAAGGAAGTACAACCACTTCTGGAACAAATGAAACAAGTTCAAACAACGGAGGAAATGGAACCCCTAATACAAATGTTGGAAATGAAACTTCAACACAAACAGGAGGAACTACAACTGAAGGTGGAACAAATGAAAATGGAAATCAACAGACTATCACGTCTATAAACCAAAACCAAAATACAAATGAAAATAGTAGCAATAATAATGTCAGTGGGAATACTGGGGGGTCTAGTGGGAATGGGAATAGTGGAAATGGTGAGAACACTAACCAACAAGAACAAGAAGGAAATCAAGTAGGTGGTAATAATGGAAATGAAAATCCAGACCAATCACCAGAACAAATAGAAGAACCTGAAGAAAATGGGGGGACAAATATCACACAAGGAGCAACAAAAACAGTAAACCAAAATAAAGAAGGAGGAAAACCTACAGTGATTGCATCAAGTGATTTTGTTGGGTTTAACTTTCAAAACTCTGAAGTCAGAACAGGATTAAAATTAACTGGTGGCTATCACAATCTTAGATGGGATGGGGCAACTGCTCGTGGAGGTTTAGTTGATTACGTGTCAGCACAAAAAGGACCAAACATGACAGGTTATCATGCTTGGGTAAAGAAAAAATCAATGGCTTTGTTGTCAGGAACTTTATCTGTTGGTTTTGAAGGTAGAGGTTCACTTTATGGAACTATCGCAGGTGGTCAACTTTTAATGTTTCCTAAAGTACCAGGATTGAAGGCTGTTTATATGGGGACCGTATCTTATGGACAAGTTTATAAAACACCTTTTATTGGAACCGCATTAATTGCGGGTGGTATGTATGATTTAAAGGCTGGAAAAAGATTTGATATAAAACTTATGGGTTTATTTGTTTACGCCCCTTATGTTAGTTATTATAATGATTTAGTATTAAAATCACCATACGTTGTTTTACCAAGTATTGGTACTAATATTGGAATTACAAAAAGATTTAAATTTAATATAAACGCCGGAGGTGCTTGGGCGATTAAAGAAAATGCACTTAATTATACAATAACATGTGGAACAAGATTATTAGTTGGGCAATAGCCCTTTTTATTACATTTATTGGATATTCTCAATCACCATTGTGTACTAGTTACCCTACTTCGTTTTGTTGTGAGTATGTTGCAAGTGTGACTATTAACGGACAGACATATACGGGTAGTAATGGGTATGCTGCTAGTTCAGGTGGTAACCCACCAGGATATTATGATTATACTAACGGAATACCTGTACCCACGATAAACGCGGGACAAAATATTTCCATATCCTACGTAGCACAAACAAACAGTAATTACATGGAGTATTTCAAGTTGTGGGTTGACTTCAATGGGAATGGTGTGTTAAGTGATGCTGGTGAGCAAGTATATGCCTATAATGTGTCTTGGTCAGGAACAAAAACAGTAACCGCCACATTTCAAGTACCAACAACCGTTTTTAATGGACAAGTTTATATGCGTTTCATGATGGTGTATGCAAATGTACCTGCGTTATGTGGAACATATGCTTATGGAAATACATTTGACTTTAAAACAAACATTACAGGTGCTATTGACCCAT
>Ga0315902_10003134_pt1 | contig 25032 bp, 25 predicted proteins | sample LakEriMetagenome_9_FD_203523 | JGI IMG/M metagenome (GOLD analysis project Ga0315902, IMG submission 203523) | Freshwater fungal communities from buoy surface, Lake Erie, Ohio, United States - Buoy 12 MA117 | ecosystem: Environmental > Aquatic > Freshwater > Lake > Lake biofilm | place: USA... | reverse complement strand
GAGTGATGTAGGGCAGGTCCAAGCGCCGGGCGGTCCCAAGGGCAGGATCCCCGTAGACGCGGCCTGGCTCCACCGAAGAGGCGACGCCGAACACGGCCTTCAGCTTCTCCGACGCCGGAAGGTCAACTCCTTTCGGCGTCCGCCACATGAGGGCGGAGAACTCATCCAGGCCGCCGAAGACGACGTTCAGGTTCCGCGGGAAGTCCGGCCGGACCTCGTCGGGTGGCCCGAACAGCCCCGGCGCCGACCCGACCAGAGCCACGGCGCGGTAGGCGTCGGGCTCTGCACGGGCGGCCGCAAGGATGGGTCCGCCGCCCATGCTGTGGCCGGCAAGGCCGATCTGGCGCGTATCCACGAAGGGCTGGCTGCGAAGGTGAGCCAGGGCGGAAGGCCCGCCAAAGCCGGCGGCTCCGACATTACCCCCAGAGCCGCCATGCCCCGTCATGTCCATGGCCAGGACCACGAAGCCCCGTCGCGCCAACTCGATGGCGAAGGGGCTCTGCATCTCCCGGGTGTTGATGTAGCCGTGGCTGAGGAGGACCGCGGGGGCGCGCCGCCCGGCCTCAAGCCCTGGGGGGCGGTAGATCAGGCCCGACATGACGGCGCCCTCGGCAGTCCGCCAGCGGGCCTCCCGGACCTCGACGCCACCCGAGCCCTGCACGAGGAAGGCCAGGAGAGACCCGGCGATGATCAGGATGGCGCCCAGGGCGGCCAGCCGGTAGCGCATGCGTTTCCCCCACAGTCCCTAAGGCGTCGCATCGCTCGCCCTGTGAAGAGATTATGACGGCGTGGCGGCGCGGGGACAATGCGCTTAACCTGAGGGTCGATCCCCGACGACAGACGGAGCCCTGACATGCGCCTCGCCCTTGCCCTTGCCTTCCTGGTCGCCGCCGCCGCGCCGGCGACGTTGGGGACCGCCCAGACCCGCGGAGGCTACCTTGCGGGGCAACCGCCCATCGATGCGGTGCGGTTGCTGCCACCTCCGCCCGAGGCCGGCTCCAGCCAGGACGCCTTCGACCGGACAGCGGCTTCGGCCGCACGGGCGGGGGTGAAGGGTCCGGCCTGGGAAGGCGCGATCCGGGAGGCCCGTATTCCCGACGCCGCCTTCATGAAGTCTGTGTCTTGCGCAGTCGGCGTCGAGGTCTCCGCCGAAAAGACCCCTGCGGTCCAGAAGCTGATGATGACCCTGATGGCGGACTTCGTGGTTCCGATGGACCAGGCCAAGACCGCTTACAAGCGTCCCCGCCCCTTCACCGCGGATGGCGGCCCGGCCTGCGATCCCCTCGTCGCCGCGGGTCAGGGGGACAGGCTGGGCTTCTCCTATCCGAGCGGCCACGCCGGAATTGGCTGGCTCTTGGCCCTCGCCCTCTCCGATGCGGCGCCCGCCCGCTCCGACGCCATCCGCGCCTGGGGTGCGAATGTGGGGCAGCACCGCGTCGACTGCCGGGTGCACTGGCCGAGCGACGTCGCAGCCGGTCGCATGCTGGGCCTTGCAGTCTATGACAGGGTCTCGAAGGCGCCCGCCTACCAGGCCGACGTAAAGTCTGCAGCGTCGGAGATCTCCAAGGCGGCGCCCCTGACCTGTCCGTAGGACAAGGTCCCGCCCAAAGAATGGGCGTCAGGCGGCTGAACGCCGTCCGCACGGGCATTTGTTTTCCGTTCTGTCACCCCTTCCTGCTAGGAGGGCGCTGAGGACATAGGTTTTTCCCCTGTCGCGAGGAGCTATTGCCGAAGTCGACCACCAGTTTCGCCGTGCGCGGGCAGCGCAGCCTGCTCCGGCAGATCCGTGAGGCCCTGGCCTCGGGCGGGCCCGTACAGGCGCGCCTGGACATGGTCGTGCGCATCATCGCCCGGTCGATGGTGGCGGAGGTCTGCTCGCTCTACATGCGTCAGGCAGACGGCGACATGGAGCTGTTCGCCACGGAGGGCCTCTCCCCGGACGCGGTGCACCTGACGCGCATGAAGCCCGGCGAGGGCCTGGTCGGTGAGATCATGCGCTTGGGGCGTCCGTTGAACCTCTCGGATGCGCCCAACCACCCCGCCTTCTCCTACCGCCCCGAGACGGGCGAGGACCCCTTCCACGCCTTCATGGGCGTGCCGCTGCTTCGAGGCGGCAGGGCCATCGGGGTCCTCGTCGTCCAGAACCGGACTGAGCGGGTGTACTCCGAGGACGAGGTTGAGGACCTTCAGATCATCGCCATGGTCCTGGCCGAGATGGTCGCCGGCGGGGAGTTGGCCACCGAAGGTCCCCTCAAGAACATCGACCTGGTGCCGAAGAAGCCCGAGCGCCTCAAGGGCGCGCGGTTCGCAGAGGGCCTCGCCCTGGGGGTCGCGGTCCTGCATGAACCGCCGGTGGCCCCGTCAGACCTCCTGGCTGAAGACGTCGCAGCCGAGGAAGTGCGCCTGAAGGCGGCCATCACGACCCTTCAAGCCCAGATCGACAGCATGCTGGAGGGCCAGCACGGCCTGGTGGAGGCGTCGTACGAGGTCCTAGAGACCTACCGCATGTTCGCCCACGACCGGGGATGGCGGCGCTCCCTCGAGGACGCCGTCCGCAACGGGCTGACCGCGGAGGCGGCGGTGGAGCGTGTCCGGTCAGAGCATCGCGCCAGGCTGGGCCAGGCCAGGGACCCCTACCTTCGGGAAAGGCTCCATGACTTCGAGGACCTGGCGGACCGGTTGCTGCGGCACCTTGCCGGTGACGCCGGACTGGTGCGTGACCTGCCCGAGAACGCGATCCTGATCGCCCGGAACCTGGGGCCGGCCGACCTGCTGGAATACGACCGCACAAGACTCAAGGGCCTGCTCCTCGAGGAAGGCTCAACCGCCAGCCATGCCGCGATTGTGGCGCGGGCCCTGGATATTCCGTGTGTCGGCCGCCTTGCGGGCCTGCGGGACAAGGTCTCTGAGGGCGACACCGTCATCGTCGACGCCGAGACGGCGGAGGCCTACCTGCGGCCGCGCCCGGACGTCATCAAGGCGCTGAAGGCCCGCCTGGACGTCCGGCTGCAGCGTCGCGCCGAGTTCGCGCGTCTCAGGGACCGTCCGGCCATTACGCAGGATGGGGCGAAGATTCAGCTCCTGATGAACGCCGGGCTGGACGTAGACCTCGACATGCTTGGTGAAGCCGGGGCCGAGGGGATCGGCCTCTTCCGCACCGAGTTCCAGTTCATGGTCGCCGAGGAGATGCCTCGCCTGACCGCCCAGACCGCCCTTTACGGCAGGGTCATGGATGCCGCTGGCGGGCTGCCCGTGACCTTCCGCACGCTCGACCTCGGCGGCGACAAGGTCCTGCCGTACATGGAGGCCGAACGGGAGGACAACCCTGCTCTCGGCTGGCGCGCCGTTCGCATGGGCCTGGACCGTCCCGCCCTGCTGCGGCTCCAGCTCCGGGCGCTGATCGCCGCATCGCGGGGACGGCCGCTGAAGATCATGTTCCCGCTGGTCGCCAGCGTTGACGAATTCAGGGCGGCCCGGGCCCTGGTGGACCAGGAAATCGCCTGGGCGAACCGCCGGGGGCGGCCCGAGCCCGCCCGCCTCGATGTCGGCGCGATGATCGAGGCGCCGTCGGTGATCTGGCACCTGGACGCCCTCCTGCCCATGACCGACTTCGTCAGCGTCGGCACGAACGACCTGATGCAGTACCTGTTTGCGGCCGACCGCGGGAACCCGAGGGTCTCGGAGCGATATGACTTCCTCTCGCCCCCGGCCCTGCGCGCCCTGGAGACGATCCAGAAGGCCTGCGCCGAGACCGGGACGCCGGTCTCGGTCTGCGGGGAGATGGCCGGACGCCCCCTCGAGGCCTTCGTCCTGGTCGCCTTGGGCTTCGAGGCCCTCTCCATGCCCCCGGCGGGCATAGGACCGGTCAAGCAGATGGTCCTCTCCTGCGACCGGGCGGCCGCCCGGCGGGGGGTCCAGAGCCTGATCCGCAGTACGGCGGGCTCAATCCGCAACGAGGTCGAGACCCTGGCGCGCAAGCTCTATCTGGCGGTCTGAAGCCGGCGTCCGCGGCGCGATTGGCCTCACTCCTCCGCCATGCTATCGGCGGTGCGCTCCCGGAGGATTGTCGCCGCCATGGCTGAGGAAGGTGAGAGGGACGCCGGGACGGCAGCGCCCGCGCCAGACCTGCAGTCTGGAGAGCATATCGGGGACGCCTTGCGCGCCGTCCGGGAGGCCCGAGGTCTCGGCATCGCCGATATTGTCGCGCTAACTCGGATTCGACCGGCCTACGTGGAGGCCATCGAGGCCCTCCGCCTGAAGGACCTGCCCAGTCGCCCCTTCACCATCGGCTATATCCGAGCCTACGCTCAGGCCCTGGGCTTCCCCGGCGACGCGGCCATCGCCCGCTTCAAGGCCGACGACCCGGACCGCAACGACGCCCTCAGGCCACCCGTAGGCGTTCGCCGGATGGCCGACCCGCGCCTGAGGCTCATGATTCTTGCGGGCCTGTTGATCCTGTCAGCCATTGTCGCCTGGAACCTGGTCCGTCGGGGAACGCTGAACGAGGAGGGACGCAAGCCTGCGGCCCTCGTCGCCGCGGCGCCTGCACCGGCCGCCCCCGCCGGCGCCATGACCCTAGGCGCACCCTTGCCGGCGCCCGTGGAGTCCAATGCTCCGCCGCACTACCTGACACCCGGCCTTGAGGCGGAGTTGTCCGCTGCGCTTCCCCCGGGAATGACGGCGTCGGAGGACCCGACCCTTCTAGACCTCGGAGAGACCTTCACGCCCCGGGCGGCCGTGCACGGCGCCGCCGGTCGGGTGGTGCTGCAGGCGCGACGGCCCACCACCCTCATCGTCTGGGGACCCGACCGGTCCGCATGGTTCGCCCGGCAGCTGGCGGCGGGAGAAGCCTACCGCACCGACCCTGTAGCGGGGCTGTCCTTCGAGTCGGTGGAGGCCGGGGTCATCGCGGTCTACCTGGACGGCCAGTCCAGGGGGGTGCTTCCGGCAGGACTCACGCCCGCATCGGTCCTGACTCGCCCCCCGCCGGCTTGAGCCGCCCTTGGGATTCACCCGCAAGGGCCCTATTCTCCCACCATGTCAGAAACCCACACCCTCCGCCCCTGGCGCACCATCGTCCGCCGAAAGAGCCGCAAGATCCGGGTCGGGAGCGTCGAGGTCGGCGGCGACGCCCCGATCAGCGTCCAGTCCATGACCAACACACTGACGGCGGATGCGGTCGCGACCATCGACCAGGTCCGGCAGCTGGAGGAGGCCGGGGCCGACATCGTGCGGGTCTCCTGCCCGGACGAGGCCTCCACCGCCGCCCTGCCAAAGATCGTCAGGGCGTCGAAGGTCCCCATCGTCGCCGACATCCACTTCCACTATCGCCGCGGCATCGAGGCGGCGAAGGCCGGGGCCGCCTGCCTGCGCATCAATCCCGGGAACATCGGGAGCCCGGATCGGGTGCGCGAGGTGATCCAGGCGGCGCGGGACCACGGCTGCTCCATCCGGATCGGCGTCAACGCGGGCAGCCTTGAGAACCATCTCCTGGAGAAGTATGGCGAGCCCTGCCCCGACGCCATGGTCGAGAGCGCCCTGGACCACGCTCGCATCCTCCAGGACCACGACTTTCACGAGTTCAAGATCAGCGTGAAGGCCTCGGACCTGTTCATGACCGTGGCCGCCTACCAGATGTTGGCCGAGGCCATCGACTGCCCCCTGCACATCGGCGTCACCGAGGCCGGCGGCCAGCGCATCGGGACGGTCAAGTCCTCCATCGGCATGGGCGCCCTGCTCTGGGCCGGCATAGGCGACACCCTCAGGGTCTCCCTGGCGGCCGACCCCGTGGAGGAGGTCAAGGTCGGCTTCGACCTGCTCAAGTCCCTGGGCCTGAGACACCGCGGCGTGAACATCATCGCCTGCCCGTCCTGCGCCCGGCAGGGGTTCGACGTCATCCGGACGGTGGAGACCCTCGAGGCCCGGCTGGCCCACATCGCCACCCCCATGAGCCTGTCCATCATCGGCTGCGTGGTGAACGGGCCTGGCGAGGCCCTGATGACGGACGTGGGCTTCACCGGCGGTGGAAAGGGCTCCGGCATGGTCTACCTGGCCGGCAAGGCCGACCACAAGATGGACAACGACCGCATGGTCGACCATATCGTCGACTTGGTGGAGCAACGCGCCGCCGAACTTGAACGCGCGTCCCTGAGCCCCACCTAAACTGGCTGCCGCGGCGGATCCGTCGATGGCGAACGGAAGCGCCGCTTGAAAGGCCGTTCACGGCTTGATGAGGCGCCGCTTCGCAAAGAGGAGAGAGCCATGTCTGCGGACGGCAACTGGAAGATCACGATCAACACCCCGATGGGCGCTCAGGAAGTGAACGCCTCCATCACCACCAATGGCGACACCTTCACCGGCAAGACGACGGGCCGCATGGGCGACCAGGAAATCTCCGGCAAGGTCGATGGCGACAAGCTGATCTGGTCCTCGTCCATCACCAGCCCGATGCCGATGACCCTGGAGTTCGAAGCCACCGTCAGCGGCGACAGCCTGTCGGGCAACGTCAAGCTCGGCGCCTTCGGCAACGCCTCGCTGAGCGGCGTCCGCGTCTGATCCGAACGCGGATCGCGGGCGGCCCCCTGCGGGTCGCCCGCCCCTTCGCCGGCCAGCCCCCGGGATTTGGCAAGCCGCGCGCGGCGGGCTAGAAGCCTGCCTCTCCCGCCCCCCTGAAGATCCCGACCCTTGCGCCTTCCCCAAGCCCGACTCGACCAGGTCCTCGGCCGTTTCCACGAGATCGAGGCCCGCATGTCCGCCGCCTCGGACGGTGCTGAGATCGTGCGCCTGTCGCGCGAGCATTCCGAGCTCAAGCCCGTGGTGGAGGCCGTCCGCGCCCTGGAGAAGGTCCGCGCCGAGGCGCCCGAGCTGGAGGAGATGGCGGCATCCGGCGACGCCGACATGTCCGCCCTGGCCCGGGATGAGCTGGAGGCCCTGAAGGCCCGCCTGCCGGACCTTGAGCACGAGGTCGCCCTGCTCCTCGCCCCCCGCGACCGCGACGAGAACGCCTCGGCCATCCTTGAAGTGCGGGCTGGAACCGGCGGGGACGAAGCCGCCCTGTTCGCCGGAGACCTGTTCCGGATGTACCAACGCTACGCCGCCCTGCAGGGCTGGCGAATCGAGATCGACTCCATCTCTGAAGGCGAGGTCGGCGGCTACAAGGAGATCATCGCCTCGATCACCGGCGAGGGCGTCTTCGGCCGTCTGAAGTTCGAGAGCGGGGTCCACAGGGTCCAGCGCGTGCCTGAGACCGAGGCTGGCGGGCGAATCCACACCTCGGCGGCCACGGTGGCCGTCCTGCCGGAGGTGGAGGACGTGGACATCGAGATCCGCGAGGCGGACCTGCGCATCGACACCTATCGCTCGTCCGGCGCCGGCGGCCAGCACGTGAACAAGACCGACTCCGCCGTGCGCATCACCCACATCCCCACCGGGATCGTCGTGACGTCGTCGGAAAAGTCGCAGCACCAGAACCGGGCCCGGGCGATGAAGGTTCTCCAGGCGCGCCTGTACGACCAGAAGCGAGAGGCCCTTGACGCCGCGCGGGCGGACTCCCGCCGCAGCCAGGTCGGGTCGGGCGACCGGTCCGAGCGCATCCGCACCTACAACTACCCTCAGGGGAGGGTGACGGATCACCGGATCAACCTGACCCTCTACAACCTGGCCAAGGTGCTGGAGGGCGAGTCCCTGGACGACATCATCAACCCGCTGATCGCCGAGGACCAGGCGGCGCGGCTGGCCAGCCTGGAAGCGGAGTTCGCCTGATGGAAGCCCTCATCACCGGCCTCTTCCGGTATCCGATCAAGGGCTTCTCGGCGGAAGCCCTGACCCAGGTCGACCTGGTTCCTGGCCGGGCCATCGCCCAGGACCGTCGCTGGGTGGTGGAGAACGGCCCCTCCGGCTTCGATCCTGAGGCGCCGAAGTACGTCCCGAAGATGAAGTTCGCCGTCCTGGCGGCCCACCCCGTCGTGGCGGCGGCCCGCACCCGCGTCGCCGGGACCGACCTGTCCGCCTCGGCCCCGGGTCGCCCCGACTTCCACGGCGACCTCGGCGCAGGAGCCGGACGTGAGGGCTTCGCCGCCTGGGTCCGCGACCTCCTGGGCGACGACGCCCGCGACGGTGTGCAGGTGCTCCAGGCCCCGGACTACCAGTTTCTCGACCATCCCGCCGGGCACGTCTCCATCGTCAACCTGGCGAGCGTCCGCGACCTGGAGGCCCGGATCGGTCGTCCCGTCGATCCCATGCGCTTCCGGGCCAACCTTTATGTCGAGGGCTGGCAGCCCTGGGTCGAGAACGGCTGGAAGGGCCGCAACCTCCTGCTCGGGTTCGCCCGGGCGACGGTCTTCGCCCCCATCGTCCGTTGCGCCGCCACCGAGGTGGACCCGGACACCGCCGAGAGGGACATGCCCCTGGTGGAGCACCTCTTCGAGCACTTCGGCCACCGGGACTGCGGGATCTACGTCCAGGTCACCCATGGCGGCGCCATACGGGTCGGTGACGCCTGCAGCACGCCGGGCGATCCCGAGTGACCCGCAACCTCCTCCAGGCCTGGCAGGGGGCTCGCGCCCGCCTGGAGGCGGCGGGGATACCCGGTCCGGTGATCGACGCCCGGGTCCTGGTGGAGGCCGCCTGCAGCGTCACCCGGGCGGACATCGTCGCAGACCCCTACCGCGAACTGGACGCTGGACAGGTCGAACGCCTGGACGACTATCTGGAACGGCGCATCCGCCGGGAGCCTGTCAGCCACATCCTGGGCCGACGCGGCTTCTGGAACCTCATGCTTGGCGTGACCCCGGACGTCCTGACGCCCAGGCCCGAGACGGAGGTCATTGTTGACCACGCCCTGCGCCTGTTTCCCGAGGGCCGCCCGTTCAGCCTCCTGGATCTTGGAGTCGGCTCGGGCGCCATCCTCCTCGCGATCCTCGCCGAGCGCCCGGCGGGCCGCGGCCTGGGTGTGGACGCGTCGGAAGAGGCCCTCGCCGTCGCCCGCGACAACGCCGCCCGCCTGGGCATGGCGGGTCGAGTCGCCCTCCTGCGGGGGGACTGGACAGCTGGCCTTGGTGGCAACGGCTTCGACCTTGTGGTCTCCAACCCGCCCTACATCGCCACCGACGTGATCGAGACCCTGGATCCCGAGGTGCGGGTCTACGAGCCCCGGCTGGCCCTGGACGGGGGCGTCGACGGTCTGGACGCCTATCGGACCCTGGCGCCAGAGGTCCTTCGCGTGCTCAAGCCCGGCGGGCGGTTCCTGGTGGAAATCGGTTTTGACCAGAGGGTGGCGGTCGAGGCCCTCTTCCGGCAGGCGGGGGCCCTGGAGGTCGAGACCCTGCCCGACCTGTCGACCCACGACCGCGTCGTGACGGGCATGAAAAACCCCTTGGAAACTCACGGCTGAGCCGCTAGACGGACTCCCGGTCTCCACTCAAACCGTCGACGCCATGGACCGCCTGACCCTCAGGATCGGGCCCCGGGCCGGCAGGCCGTTCCGTGAAAAGCGAAACGCCAGTCGCCGGGTGGGACGACGGGAACTTTTCATCTTCGGATCATCTTCGTCGGGAGGAACCCGGCGGACAGGACAGAAGAACAGCCCTAGCCCGTCTTGAGTCGGCGGGTCGGCGGAACGGCAGGACATGAGAGATTTCAAGGGCATGAAGCGTCAGCGCGGTCGCAATCGCAGCGCCGGTGGCAAGCCTCAGCAGCACAATGCGAACCGGGCCCTGGAGTCCAACGGCCCCGAGGGGGTCAAGGTCCGTGGCAACGCACAGACCGTCTTCGAGCGCTACCAGCAGCTGGCCCGCGACGCCGCCTCCTCGGGCGACCGTGTCCTTGCGGAGAACTTCCTCCAGCACGCTGAGCACTATTTCCGCCTGATCCGGGCCATGCAGCCCACCCGGCCGGCTTCCGAGATCATCGGCCGCGACCAGTACAATTCGGGCTTCGACGTCGACTTCGAGGAAGAGCCCGGAGAGGGCGCCGCCGAGGTTGAGCCTTCAGAGGCGGAGGCCGAACCCCGCGACCGCGGATCCTGGCGCGACCGGGACGACCGCCGCGAACGCTTCCGCGACCGCGATGACCGCCCACGCGACGACAGGCCGCGGGACGACCGTCCCCGCGAAGAGCGCCAAAGGGACGACAGGCCCCGGGAAGACAGGCCCCGGGAAGACAGGCCCCGGGAAGACAGGCCAAGGGACGACCGCCCCCGCGAGGAGCGGCAGCGCGACGACCGGCCCAGAGAAGACCGGCCCAGAGAAGACCGCCAAAGAGAAGACCGCCCGCGCGACGACCGCCCCCGCGGAGAGCGTTTGGAGGGCGGACGCCGGGATCGCTGGCGCGACCGCGAGGACCGCCCCGAGCGGAACCGCGAGGACCGCCCCGAGCGCGACCCCATGGCCGTGGTCGAGCCGAGCGGCGGCGCCATCGCTCCCCCCGCCGAGGACCGGCCGCCCTCTCCCACCCTTCGCAGCGAGGATGGCGCAGAGAGCCAGGCGCCCGACTTCCTGCGCCCGCGCCGCCCGCGGGCCGAGGCCGTGGTTGAGGAGGCGCGACCCCCGCGCCGCCGCCGGGCGCCCCGCAGCTTCGAGGGCGATGAAGGCCAGGGCGGCGGCTCGGCCGACGAGGGCTGACCACGGCGCGGTTGCGTCCGCACGGCTTCAGGGCTAGCCCTTGGCCATGGCGCATGATTGCGGACACGATGACGGCCCTGGACAGGGCCTGGCCGGACAGGGGCTTGCGGCGGCCCTGGCCGACGCGGAGGCGCGCTGCGTCGACGCTCGTGAGCGCCTGACCGCGCCGCGCCGTCGGGTCCTTGAGTTGCTGCTTTCGGCGGACGCCCCGCTCAAGGCCTACGACATGATCGCCGCCTTCGGAGGCAATGGCGCCCCGGCCAAGCCGCCCACCGTGTACCGGGCCCTCGACTTCCTGGAAAAGCAGGGCTTCGCCCACCGCATCGAAAGCCTGAACGCCTACGTGCCCTGCCGGATTCGGGGCGACGCCCACCGGGCCGCCTTCTTGATCTGTGACTGTTGTGGTGCAGCCCGGGAGTTCGAGCCCGGCCTCGACGCCGGCCTGGCGGCTGCAGCAGAAGCGGGGTACTCGGTGCGTAGTCTGACCTTGGAAGCCCGCGGCCTCTGCCCCGCCTGCCGCGCCGCCTGAGCTCGGGCGCTGGCCATGATCGAGGTCACCCCGGACATCCTCATCCCCGAGGACGAGATCACCGAGCGCTTCATCCGCGCGGCGGGACCGGGCGGGCAGAACGTCAACAAGGTCTCCACCGCCGTCGAGCTGCGCTTCGATGTCCGTAAGTCGCCGTCCCTGCCCAATGACGTCGCCGTCCGGCTCATGAAGCTGGCGGGCCGGCGCCTGACCCAGGACGGGGTGCTGGTGCTCAGCGTCATGACCCACCGGAGCCAGGAACGGAACCGGGCCGAGGCCCTGCAGCGGCTGGTGGAGCTCATCCGCAAGGCCGCCGAGCCGCCGCCGCCGCCGCGCAAACGCACCCGCCCGACCCTGGCCTCGAAGGTCCGCCGGGTGGAGGGCAAGGTACGCCGGGGAGGCGTGAAGTCCCTCCGGGGGAAGGTGCGGGGCGAGGACTGAGCCTCGCCCCGCCCCTGCGTCAGTGCACCTGGGGCCGGCCGATCACCAGGCCATCGGCGCCCGTCGTTACGGCGATCACCGAGCCATCCACCAGGTCGCCTTGCAGCAGCTTGCGGGCCACGGGGTCCACCAGGTCCTTCTGGATCACCCGCTTGAGCGGCCGGGCGCCGTAGACCGGGTCGTAGCCCTTGTCGGCCATCCAGGTCATGGCCGCGTCGTCCAGCGACAGGGTCATCCGACGGTCGGCGAGCAGCTTCTCCAGGCGCTTCAGCTGAATGCGGACAATGTTGTCCATCTCGGCCCGGCCCAGCCTGCGGAACAGGATGATCTCATCCACCCGGTTCAGGAACTCGGGCCGGAAGTGGCCGCGGACCACGCCCATGACATCGCCCCGCACCGCCTCGACATCCTCGCCCTCCTTCTGGCTGGCCAGGAACTCCGAGCCCAGGTTGGAGGTCATGATCAGGAGGGTGTTGCGGAAGTCCACGGTCCGGCCCTGGCCGTCGGTCAGGCGACCGTCGTCGAGCACCTGGAGGAGGACGTTGAACACGTCCGGATGGGCCTTCTCGACCTCGTCGAAGAGCACCACCTGGTAGGGCCGGCGGCGCACCGCCTCGGTCAAGGCCCCGCCCTCGTCGTAGCCGACATAGCCGGGCGGCGCCCCGATCATGCGGCTGACCGAGTGCTTCTCCATGTACTCGCTCATGTCGAGGCGGGTGATGGCGGACTCATCGTCAAACAGGAACTCAGCCAGGGCCTTGGTCAGCTCGGTCTTGCCCACGCCCGTCGGGCCCAGGAAGAGGAAGGAGCCAATCGGCCGGGCGGGATCCTGCAGGCCGGCGCGGGCCCGGCGGACGGCGTCTGAGACGGCCTCGAGGGCCTCCTCCTGGCCGACCACCCGGCCGCGCAGGGAGTCCTCCATGCGCAGCAGCTTCTCGCGCTCGCCCTCCAGCATCCTGTCGACCGGCACGCCCGTCCAGCGGGAGACCACCGCGGCGATCTGGGCGGCGTCCACCACCTCAGGGCTGACGGCGTCGCCGGCGGCCTTCTGCTCGGCCTCGGCCAGCTGCTTCTCAAGCGGCGGGATCTCGCCGTAGGCGATCTCGGAGGCCCTCTGCAGGTCGCCCCGGCGCTGGGCGGCCACCAGTTCGGCGCGCAGGCGGTCGAGGGCCTCGCGCACCTGGGCGGCGGAGGAGACCTTCTCTTTTTCGGCTTTCCAGCGGGCGGTCATCTCTGCGGACTGGCCCTCGAGGTCGTCGAGCTCGTCTTCCAGCTTCTCGAGACGCTGGCGGGAGGCCTCGTCGCTTTCCTTGGTCAGGGCCTCGCGCTCGATCTTCAGCTGGACGACCCGGCGATCGATCTCGTCCAGTTCCTCGGGCTTGGAGTCCACGGCCATGCGCACCCGGCTGCCCGCCTCGTCGACCAGGTCGATGGCTTTGTCGGGCAGGAAGCGGTCGGTGATGTAGCGGTTGGACAGGGTGGCGGCGGCGACGATGGCGCTGTCGGTGATCCGCACCCCGTGGTGGACCTCGTACTTCTCCTTCAGGCCACGCAGGATGGAGACCGTATCCTCCACCGTCGGCTCGGAGACGAAGACGGGCTGGAAGCGCCGCGCCAGGGCGGCGTCCTTCTCGACGTGCTTGCGGTACTCGTCGAGGGTGGTGGCGCCGACGCAGTGCAGCTCGCCCCGGGCCAGGGCCGGCTTGAGCAGGTTGGAGGCGTCCATGGCGCCGTCAGCCTTGCCGGCGCCGACCAGGGTGTGCATCTCGTCGATGAAAAGCACGACCGAGCCCTCGGCGGCGGTCACTTCGTTCAGCACCGCCTTCAGGCGCTCCTCGAACTCGCCGCGGTACTTCGCCCCGGCGATCAGGGCGCCCATGTCCAGGGCCAGCAGCTTCTTGTCCTTCAGGCTCTCGGGCACGTCGCCGTTGACGATCCGCTGGGCCAGGCCCTCGACGATGGCGGTCTTGCCGACCCCGGGCTCACCGATCAGGACGGGGTTGTTCTTGGTCCGGCGCGAGAGGACCTGGATGGTCCGGCGGATTTCCTCGTCCCGGCCGATCACCGGGTCCACCTTGCCGTCCCGGGCGGCCTGGGTCAGGTCGCGGGCATAGCGGTTGAGGGCGTCGTAGCCCTCCTCGGCAGAGGCGCTGTCCGCGGTCTTGCCCTTCCGAACGGCCTTGGCGGCGTCCTCGAGGGCGGCCTCGGCCGCGCCGGCCTCGCGCAGGACACGGGCAGCCTCGCCGCCCTCCTTGGCGATCGCGATCAGGAGGCGTTCGGTGGTGACGAAGGCGTCGCCGGCGGCCTTGGCGCCGGCCTCGGCCGCGGCGAAGACGCTGGCGGATTCAGGGGCCAGGTAGATCTGGCCGGACCCGCCCTCGACGCGCGGGCGCTTTGTCAGGAGGCCATCCACCGCCTGGTCAACAGCGTCCGGCCGGCCGCCGGCGCTCTGGATCAGGGCGCGGGAGAGCCCGTCCTTCTCCTCAAGGAGGACCTTGAGCAGGTGCTCGGGCGCGAACTGCTGGTGACGGCGAGCCAGGGCGAGGCTCTGGGCCGACTGGACGGCCTGCTTGGCGCGGTCGGAATACTGGTCGATGTTCATGTGTCCCCTCGTAAGGCGGAAGTCCGGCGGTCGCCTTGATCAAGCGCAACCGCCTTGCGGGAGGATGTAGTGTGGCGCTTCCGCCACACAAGAGGCCCTGGGGCCGCATTCAGTTCCGGGCGTAGAGCTTCACCACCTCATAGAGGAAGTCCCGACCCTCGTAGAGGGCCTGGACACCGATACGCTCGTTCAGGCCGTGCGCGCCGCTGTCTCCGGGCGGGCTGAACATGCCCGAGAGCCCATAGGTCGGCGTGCCGGCCGCCAGCAGGAAACGAACGTCCGTGGCCCCGGTCGCCATGGCGGGCACGATGGGCACGCCGGGCCACATGGCGGCGGCGACCTTGGTCGCCGGGCCCATGATCCGGGTGTTGAGCGGGGGCGGCGGCGAGACCGGGCTGGGCTTGCCCACGGTCTCCACCGAGATCCCAGTGTCATTGATCACCCGGACCAGGGCCAGGCGGACATCCTCGACCTTCTCGCCAGGCAGGATGCGGCAGTTCACATTGGCCTCCGCCCTCTGGGGCAGGGCGTTGGGGGCGTGGCCGGCCTTGACCTGGGTCGGTACGCAGGTCGTGCGCATCATGGAATTGCGGCCCGGCGAGCGGGCGAGGAAGCCGGCGACGGTCGTATCGGCGGGATTGGCCGCCAGGGTCTTCATGGCCGCGCCGGTCTCTCCGCCCTCGATGGCGGCCATCTGGGCAAAGTGGTTCAGGGTCGCCTCGTTGAGGGCGAGGGGAAAGTCATGGGCGCCGATCCGGGCCAGACCCTGGGACAGGCGGACGATGGCGTTGTCCTTGACCGGCCGCGAGGAGTGGCCGCCCGGGTTGGTGATCCGAAGGGTGAAGTCCTGATAGACCTTCTCGCCGGCCTGGATGCCCAGGAAGACCTTCTTGCCGCTGGCGTCGGTCTGGCCGCCGGCGCCTTCGTTCAGGGCGAACTCGGCGTCCAGCAGCTGGGGCCGGTTGGCGATCAGCCATTCCACGCCGTTAAAGTGATCCGGCGTCTCCTCGCCGCAGGTCAGGGCCAGCCGGAGGCTGCGTTTCGGCTTCAGGCCTTCCCGCTTGTAGCGGATCATGTTGTCGGCGAAGGCGGCGGCCATCGCCTTGTCGTCGGTGGCGCCGCGGGCATAGAAAAACCCGTTCTCCTCCACCAGGGTGAAGGGATCCCGCTCCCAGTCCGCCCGGTTCGCCTCGACCACGTCGATGTGGGCGAGAAGGAGGATGGGCTTCAGCTTGGGGTCCGTCCCCGCGAGGGTGGCGACCAGGGCGCCCTGCTTAGGCTGCTCAGGCGGGACCACAACCTCCATCTCCCGGTCCGTGTAGCCCGCAGCCTTGAGTCGGACGGCGAGGCGTTCAGCCGCCAGGGTGCAGCTGCCTGAGGACAGGGTCGTGTTGGTCTCGATCAGCTCCTTGTAAAGCTCTCGGAAGGCGATCTGGTCCGGCCTCAGGACAGGCTGGGCCGGCGGAGCCGCGGCGACAGGGGCGGCGCCCAGCAGGGCGAGACTGGCGATCAGCAGGGAACGGAGCATGAGGCCTCCTCAGGCAGGACCCCAGACTAGGGCGCAGCGGCCCCGCCCGGCTCCTCACGATCAGTTGAGGTCCTGGGGATCAGGGGGCGACGGGGGCAGTGGAGCGACGGGAACCCCGTCCTCCAGGAGCGCGCGGGCCTCCTCGGGGGTGGCCTCGCCATAGATCCCGCGTTCCTCCGACCGCCCCTCGTGGATGGCGCGGGCCTCGCGGGCGAAGGTATCGCCCACATAGTCGAAGTTGTCCTCGACATGCCGGCGAACCCGGCTGACCATCTCCATCATCATCTCGCGCGAGGGGCCTGGCGTCCGGTCGGCCTTTCCATTCGAGGTAACCACGGAGGGAGCCATGATCTGCTTGCGCACGTCAGGCGTCCCACACAGCGGGCAGGTGACGAGGCCCCGCGCGGACTGGTCATCGAAATCGCCGGAGCTTCCGAACCAGCCCTCGAAGTCATGGCCGGCGCCGCAGGCCAGGGCGTAGCGGATCACGCCAGGGTCTCCGGTCCCGTGAAGGCCCGGGCGTTGGCCAGGGCCGGGATGGCGCGCCGGGCGCGGGCCGCGGCGGCCAGGTCGAGGTCGACGACAAGGACGTCGGGTTCGTCATGGTCGAGGACACCCAGCACCTCGCCCCAGGGCCCGACCGCAAGGCTCCGTCCCCAGGTGCCGCGCCGGTCTTCGTGGAAGCCGCCCTGGGCCGGGGCCAGGACGAAGCTTCCCGTCTCGATGGCCCGGGACCGGAGCAGGATCTCCCAGTGCGCCTCGCCCGTCGGCCGGGTGAAGGCGGCGGGCACGGTCATCACCTCCGCCCCGGCCAGGGCCAGGGCGCGGTACAGGGCGGGGAAGCGCATGTCGTAGCAGATCGACAGGCCCAGCCGGGCCTCTCCGGCCCGCGCCGTGACCGCGCGGTCGCCGGGGGCGTAGGCGGCGCTCTCGCGCGCCGTCTCGCCATTGGGCAGGTCGACATCGAACATGTGCAGCTTGTCGTACCAGGCCGAGACCTCGCCGTCGGGGCCGACCAGCAGGCTGCGGTTGGCCGCCTTCTCGCCGCCGGCGTCCACCAGGGCCGAGCCGACCAGGATGTGCAGGCCGCGCGCCCGGGCGACGTCGCGAAGGCCGCAGACCACCGGATCGGCGTCTACCGTCGTCAGGGCCGCATTCAGGAGGGCGCGGTCCTTCTGCAGGATGTTGGTTCCCTCGGGGGTGAGGATCAGCTCAGCGCCGGCCTCCGCCGCCTGGCGGACCAGGGGCAGGACATGATCCAGCGCGGCGGCCTGGGTCGCCGGCGTCCGGGTCTGGACCAGGGCGACGCGCACGCGCCTCAGCCCGCCAGCAGGGCGTCGAGACGGCCCTGGGCTTCCAGGTCATGCAGGTCATCGCAGCCGCCGACGTGCTGGCCGCCGATAAAGATCTGCGGATAGGTGGCCGCCCCGCCTGATTTCTTCAGCATTTCCTCACGCCGGGCCGGATCGAAGGCCGCCTCGATCTCGGTCACTTCCGCGCCCTTGCGCTCCAGGAGGCCCAGGGCCCGGACGCAGTAGGGGCAGAAGGGCTTGGTGTAGATGGTCACGGCGGCCATGCGCGTCTCCCTCGGCTCTCAGGGTCAGTTCTATATGGTGAGGCTTGCCGGGTCTTTAACCCTGGCGATGACGGCGGCGTCCACCCCTGCGGCGCCGGCGGCCTTCAGCGCCCGGGCGCAGGCCTCGAGCGTCGCGCCGGTGGTCATGACATCGTCGATGAGGAGGATGCGCCGTCCCTCCACCTGGCGACGGCGGCTGTCCGGGACGCGGAAGGCCGCGGCCACGTTCCGCCGCCGGCCGGTTCCTGAGCGTCCCGCCTGCGCGCCCGTGTCCCGCCGGCGGACCAGGGCGTCGGCCAGGTAGTCCCGCGACCAGAGGCGGGCCAGGGGCCGGGCGATCTCCGCGGCCTGGTTGTAGCGCCGCCGGAACAGGCGTGAGGGATGCAGGGGCACGGGGGCAATGGCGTCGGCCTCCGCCAGCAGGTCCCGGGACGAGCGCGAGATCCAGGCGGCGAACAGGCGCGAGAGGTCCGTCCGGTCGGCGTACTTGAGCTGGAGGACCAGGCCCCGGGAGGCCTCGTCGTAGAGGCAGGCCGCCCGGGCGCGGTCGAAGGCCCGGGGCTTGGCCAGGCAGGCCGCGCAGTGGGCGCCGGGTCCCAGGCTGAACTCGAAGGGCGTCCCGCAGCCGTCGCAGACCGGATCCTCCAGGAAGGCGATGCGGCTCCAGGCCTCGGAGGAGAGCCCAGGGGTCTGGACCGGTCGGTCATCATCCAGGGACCGGTGGGGATAGATGACGTCCAGGGCGGCCCGGCCCGCCCGTGCGAGGCGACCTGCGGGTTCCCAGGCCCGGCCGAAAGGTTCATTGTCGCGGCCCATGCCGCCCTCCGCCTCGCCCCCGCGAATCTTCGACCGCGAGCTCCTGCGCCGGCGGCTGGATCGGGCCGCCCCGGGATACGCCGGGGCCGACTTCCTGAAACGCCGCGCCGCAGGCGACATCGTGATGCGCCTGGAAGCCATCATGCGCGACTTCCCCCGCGCCGTCGACCTCGGGGCCCGCAAGGGCGCTTAGGCGTAGTGGCTCATCTGCGGGAGCGCATGGTAGCGGTCAGAAAGCCCGTCCAGCTCTTGGTTCACTTGGGAGTCGCCAATTACGTTCGAATAGGCGACGCCAACCGACAGGAATGCCATAAGCGCGAAGTTGAGAGCCTCAACGATCTCCCGGGTCGTAGACGGTCCGACACTAAAGCCTCCCCACTCCTTGCCATCTGGGCTGAAACTCATATTTCGTGCGATGTTTGTGACAGTCACATGAGCCCCATCGTCTGAGAGGACTTTGTAGGCGAGATAGAGATTGCTCAGGGGCCCCAGTTCGGCGACCTCGTTGACGCCGAGCCCCTTGCCCCTCGGGCTTCTGGCGATCAACTGACGAAGAGCCGCCGCGTCGTACTTCCGATCATCGCCGGTCGCGAGAACCGCCTTTGCCTTACCCTTTCGAGCGGCGGATTCATCGTCACGCAGGTGCTGGAGAAAGTCATCAGGGCGATGATGCAGACCGGCCATCGCGAATGCGTCTTCCAGACATGATCGGGCAAGGCATCTTGCGGGCGTCACCATGCCCCGCTCCGCCAGCAGGATCACCCCCTGAAAGTTGGCGATACTCCGAAGAAGGACGGCATGAGCAACTGGCCGCTGCTGGAACGAGGTCTGCTCGAACGCGGCAGTCTTGCTGTTTCGGAACGCCGCTCGGGTCAGGGTGGCGGAAACGTCATCGGCGAGATCGAACCAGTGTGGAGCCTGATCCTCGCGGATAGCCCGCGCGAACTCGCCCATCACGTCGGAGAGGAATCCCTCTGAACTGAAGCCCTCCTGAAGTTCGTCCGCTGTTAGGTTCAGGCCCATCTACTCCCCCGCCCGAGCATATCTAGCCATCCCGCATCGAGAGCAGGGACATCGTCGCCCCACTTCAAAGCCGCCCGAGCACCGTTGCCGTGACGCAGGTGGGACGTTGACGACGGCAAGCCGCCAATCAGCCGTTGAGGTCCTCCATCAGCGACTCGACGCTCTGGAACCTCTGCACCTCGCCAAGCTCCGCCGTCGTGATCGCCGCACGGGTCTTTGCGTTGGGCGTCCGGACGTCGAACGGCAGAGCCCCCTCAGCTGCCACCCTGACGAACAAGAGCCGGATCGCCTCGGAGGCCGTTAGACCCATGGCACCAAGCGCAGCCACCGCATCTCTCTTCAGGTCTGCGTCGATCCTCGCACGAACCGTCTCCAACGCCGCCATTGCATTCGTCCTTGTCAGGTGGGGCGGTGCCCCGTAGCTTCAATGTAGCTACAATCACGGTGGCCTTCAAGCGATGCCCCCAACCCTTCCAGACCATCCGGCAGCACGTGCAGCACAGCTCGCACCCGTAGCACATAAGCACGCGTAGCACAGACAGCTGCGAAAATAGCCGAGGTAGATCAATTACTTAACTTTCACCTCTGAGGTGTTTTCTGCGTCTAGACTGTTCGAGCTTCGCTGGATATTGCAATCGCGATATGCCGAATGTAAGCGCCTGCGAACCTCGTGGGGTTTGAGTTGATACCTAAGTAATTGAAATCATTCATTTTTGAGATATTCTGCCTTTCGACCTAAAACGACACCCCGCGCTGCTGATGGGGCCATTGAGACAAGGAGAGGATGATGGTGTCGGTTCGCGAGGGGAGCGTGATCGCCAGGAAGCAGTTGGCTCTGCGGGAGCAACTGTGGCCCGGCATGGAGCCTCACCTTTGGCATCGGCTGGCGAACAAGGGCTTCGCCACGATTCCGAAGACCATGCCCCTGATCCTGCGGATCATGGATGAGATGACAAAGGGTGCGCCCGTCTCCTCGACCTATATGACCCTGTGGTGCGCGACCTGGGACAACGGCTTCGTCCAGCACATCCGGCCCGACGAGCTGGCGTTCGCCTCCGGCTTCGGCGGTCAGCGCGGTGAGCATACGTGGGCTGGCCGCATGAAGCGCTTGCAAGAACTCGACTTCATCGACCTGAAGGCGGGTAAGTCCGGCCCGATGACCTACGCGCTCATCTACAACCCTCATATCGTCATGCAGAGGCACTACGCGAACAAGACGCCTGGCCTCGTGGAGGCCAGCTACTCGGCGCTGATCGAACGAGCCCTCGATGTCGGCGCGATGGACATGTTCCCGGCGCCGTCGGCTGCCGCGCCCCCTACTGTGACGCCCGCATCCTCCCTCACGACCGAGGCCCCGACGACCCCTGAGGCTGGTGGTGCATGAAGCTAGACCTAGAACGGACCAACCAATTCAAACGCGACTTCAAGCGGGAGAAAAGTGGCCAACACTCGGACTTGGAAACGGTGTTGACGGAGGTTCTGACTCTCCTGTTGAGCGGTAAGCCGCTCCCGGCGTCGAGGAAGGATCACCCTCTGAAGGGCGGGTGGAAGGGCTACCGAGACTGCCACCTGAAGGCGGACTTGGTCCTGATCTACAAGAAGACCAAGGACGCCATCATCCTGGTACGACTGGGCTCCCACAGCGAACTCTTCAGCTAGCGGAGCCGTATCAAAATCAGGGCGTCCCGCAGCCGTCGCAGACCGGATCCTCCAGGAAGGCGATGCGGCTCCAGGCCTCGGAGGAGAGCCCGGGGGTCTGGACCGGTCGGTCATCATCCAGGGACCGGTGGGGATAGATGACGTCCAGGGCGGCCCGGCCCATCCGGGCGAGGGCCCCTGCGGGTTTCCAGGCCCGGCCGAAAGGTTCATTGTCGCGACACATGCCGCCCTCCGCCTCGCCCCCGCGAATCTTCGACCGCGACCTCCTGCGCCGGCGGCTGGACCGGGCCGCCCCGGGATACGCCGGGGCCGACTTCCTGAAACGCCGCGCCGCAGGCGACATCGTGATGCGCCTGGAAGCCATCATGCGCGACTTCCCCCGCGCCGTCGACCTCGGGGCCCGCAACGGCGCCTTCGCCGAAGCCCTGGCGGCCAGCGACGCCGCGCCGCGGGTGGGCCTGCTGGTCGAGGCCGACCTGTCGGGGCCCATGCTCGCCGGACGCGGCGGAATGAGGATCCAGGCCGACGAAGAGCGCCTGCCCTTCGCGCCGGCCAGCCTGGACCTCATCGTCTCCAGCCTGTCCCTGCACTGGGCCAATGACGTGATCGGCGCCCTGGTCCAGGCGCGGCTGGCGCTGAAGCCCGACGGCCTGTTCATCGGCGCCCTGTTCGGCGGGGCGACCCTGACCGAGTTGCGCCAGTCCCTGACCGCCGCCGAGCTGGAGCTGACGGGCGGCGCCGGCCCCCGGGTCTCGCCCTTCGCCGATCCGTCAGACGCTGCGGGCCTCCTGCAGAGGGCCGGCTTCGCCCTGCCCGTGGCCGACGTCGACCGGGTGACTGTGCGCTACGACCATCCCCTGAAGTTGATGGCTGACCTGCGGCGGATGGGCGAGACCTCTGTCCTTGCCGAGCGCCATCCCCGGCCCCTGACCCGGCGGGTCCTGGCCCGGGCCTTCGAGCTTTACCAGCAGAACTTCGCCGACCCCGACGGGCGCCTGCCAGCCACCTTCGAGATCCTCACCCTGACCGGCTGGTCGCCCTCCGAGACCCAGCAGAAGCCCCTGCGGCCCGGCTCCGCGAAGATGCGGCTGGCCGACGCCCTGGGCGGGGAGGAGCACAGCGTCCCCGGGACCCGGCCTCAGCGGCGCTGAAGCGGTCCCGGCGTCCGGTCAGGGGCGAGGCCGACCACCACATCTCCGGGCGGGTCGGCGATCAGCCGGCGGGTGATCCGCTCGTAGCGGGCCAGGAAGTCGTCCAGTTCGGCCTCGTCCATGGCCCGGCCCGGTCGGCCGGCGGCGATGGCGCGGGCCAGGTCCGCCTCCTGCTCCCCCCGCCACCGGCGGACGGTCGTAAAGTCCGGGGCCCGGAGGAAGACCGTCAGGTCGGGGGCCTCGAAGAGGGTCCGGTAGGGTCCGGCGAGCGCCACCTCCACCGCCCCGCGCCAGGTCCCGTCGGGGTCCTGCTCGCGCTCCAGAGCGTTGACCGGCTCCGAGGCGGCGGCCCCGGGGTCCGACCGCGCCCCCAGGCACCAGCCTTCGAGGATCACGACGTCGGAGGGACCCTCGAAAACCGGCCGCTCCGCCTCGGGAACGGGGGCGTCCCGGCCCTTGTCGAAGCGCGGCAAGCGGACAGATCCCGGGCGGCCGAGGGCCCCTAGAACGGACAGGGCCAGGGCTGGATCATGAGTGCCCGGCGGGCCGCGTACGGCGAACAGGGGGTGGACCCGGCGGGCCAGGTCCGCCCTCGCCTCCGGGCCAAGATACACGTCGTCAAGGGACAAGACCGCACAGGACCGACCTGCAGCCGCCAGGGCCCCGGCGAGATTCGCCGCCAGGGTGGACTTGCCCGAGCCCTGCGCCCCAGAAAGACCCAGCACCCAGCCCGGCCGGTCGGCCCGCGCCAGGACGAGATCGGCCAGGGCCTCGGCCAGCCCCGCCATGGCCTCAGACCAGGTCCCGGAGCCAGGCCACCAGGGGAGCGTCCGCCGGCGGCATGGGATAGTCGCCCAGCCGGTTCGGCTTCACCCAGGCCAGGCCCGCGTGCTCCTTCGCCGTCACCACCCCGCTCCATCGGCGCACCAGGTAGAGCGGCATGAGCAGGTGGAAGTCCTCATAGGCGTGGCTGGCGAAGACGAAGGGGGCGAGGCAGGCCTCGGTGACTTCAATGCCCAGTTCCTCGGACAGCTCGCGGATCAGGCAGGCTTCCGGCGATTCGCCGGCCTCCACCTTGCCGCCGGGAAACTCCCAGAGGCCGGCCAGGGCCTTGCCCTCGGGGCGCTGACAGATCAGGACGCGGCCATCGACATCGATCAGGGCGGCGGCGGCCACAAGCAGCAGGCGGCGGGTTTCAGGCATGCCGCCTTGATCGCCCCGGCGGGCCCGGTTGGCAAGCCGGCCTTGACTTCCGTGGCCCGGAAGGCCACTTCCCTCCTGCGTCCCGGCTCCTCCGGGGCGACATCGGCGTTCCAGTCGCGTGAGGGTTGCCCCGGCAACCCGCCTGTTGAGCGCCTTGAAGCGACATCGCAGATCGCCCCGCCACGCGGGGGCATCCCCCCAAGACACGCCGAACGGCGCCCCCGAGACGGGCCGCCTGATTCCGCGCACCGAAAGACACCTTCACTTGACCCAGTTCTCCGACCTCGGCCTCGATCGCGGCCTCCTCAAGGCCCTTTCCGACGAGGGCTATTCGACGCCGACGCCCATCCAGGCCCAGGCCATCCCCCCCGTCCTCGAAGGCCGCGACCTCCTGGGCATCGCCCAGACCGGCACCGGCAAGACCGCCGCCTTCGCCCTGCCCATCCTGCACCGGCTGGTAGCCGACCGCCGCCCGGCCCCCCGGCGGGGCTGCCGCGTCCTGGTCCTGTCCCCCACCCGCGAACTGGCCACCCAGATCGGCGAGAGCTTCAAGGCCTACGGCCGCCACCTCGGCGTCTCGGTGACCGTAATCTTCGGCGGCGTGAAGTACGGCGGCCAGATGCGCGCCATGGCGCCCGGCGTCGATGTCCTGGTGGCCACCCCGGGTCGCCTGATCGACCACCTGGGCGAGAAGACCGTGACCCTCCAGGGCGTCGAGACCTTCGTCCTCGACGAGGCCGACCAGATGCTGGACATGGGCTTCATCGTCCCGATCCGCCGGATCGTGAAGTACCTGCCCAAGGCCCGCCAGAACCTCTTCTTCTCGGCGACCATGCCGACCGAGATCGGCCAGCTGGCCGGCGAACTCCTCAACCCAAACCCCGTCAAGGTCTCGGTCACCCCCCAGGCGACCACGGTGGAGAAGGTCCGGCAGAAGGTCATCTTCGTCGAACAGGACCGCAAGCGCGCCCTGCTGGCTGAACTGTTCGAGGCCAAGGACTTCCGCCGGGTGATCGTCTTCACCCGCACCAAGCGCGGCGCGGACCGCGTGGCCCGCGCCCTGGAGCAGTCCGGGGTCGAGGCGGCGGCCATCCACGGCGACAAGAGCCAGGGCCAGCGCGAGCGCGCCCTGGCGGCCTTCAAGGCCGGCGAGGTCCGCGCCCTGGTGGCTACCGACATCGCCGCCCGGGGGATCGACATCGACGCCGTCACCCATGTCGTGCAGTACGAGCTGCCCAATGTGCCGGAGTCCTATGTGCACCGGATCGGCCGGACGGCCCGGGCCGGCGCCGACGGCACCGCCGTGGCCTTCTGCGCCGATGACGAGCGCAACCTCCTCAAGGACATCCAGAAGGTCACCCGCCAGACGATCCCGAACGAGGACCGGCGGCGGGACGCGGGGCTTTCGGTGATGAGCGCCCACCTGCCCGACGGCGCCAAGGAACCCTCCGCGCCCAAGGGCCGCCAGGGCCAGGGCGGCCACCGCAAGGGCGGCTCGCCCCGCAACGGAGGCGGCGCCCGGGCGGCCGACGGCTCGTCCCGTCCCGAGGGCCGCTCCGACCTGCCCGGCGGCCTGCGCAAGCAGAGGAACCGTCCGGCGGCCAAGCCCGACGGCTTCGCCTCAACCCGCCCCATCGACCAGTCCCAGTTCCGCGGCCCCAAGCGCGAGAGCGCCGGGGCGAAGTGGAGCCCGGTGGACTAGGGCGAGCCGACTTCAGCAGACCCCCTCCGGCCCGCTGCGCGGTCCACCTCCCCCTTGGGGACTATTGCGAAATCCCCGGATCGTGATTCCCTGCTTTGGCGGCGGAGGATTTGCGATGTCAGTGAAGTCGACGGGACAGCTTGGGTTTGGCGAGATTGGCGCGGCCCGTCGGGGCGGAGTTCC
>Ga0315902_10003132_pt1 | contig 25034 bp, 23 predicted proteins | sample LakEriMetagenome_9_FD_203523 | JGI IMG/M metagenome (GOLD analysis project Ga0315902, IMG submission 203523) | Freshwater fungal communities from buoy surface, Lake Erie, Ohio, United States - Buoy 12 MA117 | ecosystem: Environmental > Aquatic > Freshwater > Lake > Lake biofilm | place: USA... | reverse complement strand
CCATCCCCTTTGCGCGCCCCTGCGCGCCAGCGCTGGACTATTCCTTCGCCTGGGCGGCGCGCCTGCCGGCCGCCCTGCCGGTCTATCCCCGCGCTGCCACGCAGGAGGCCGGTGGCAGCGACAAGCCTGGCTGCAAGCTGCGGGTGGTCAACTTCCGCAGTGCCGCCAGTCCGGCCGATCTGGTCGATTTCTATTTTGCCAGCGCCGCACGCGCGGGCTTGGCTCCGCGCCACACGAAGGCGGGCAGCGATGCCGTCGTCAGTGGGAACAAGGGCACCTTGGCATTCGCAGTCCATATCCGGACCATGGCTGATGGCACGACCGAGGCCGACCTGATCACCCGCGAATAGGGCTCAACTCTCGCGCAGGCCGACGCCGATCATGGCCCGGGGCTGCTCCATCTCGTTGGATGCAACCGGATAGGCGCAATAGTCCGCCGCGTAATAGGCGCTCGGGCGATGGTTGCCAGACAGGCCAACCCCGCCAAACGGTGCGGCCGAGCTGGCCCCGTTGGTCGGGCGGTTCCAGTTGATCACACCGGCGCGGACATTGGCCCAGAAGCGGTTGTATTCCTGCGGCGTGCCGCCAATCAGCGAGGCGGAGAGGCCAAAGCGGGTGTTGTTCGCCTCGGCAATGGCTTCATCGAAATCGCTGGCCATAGTCACCTGCAGCATCGGCCCGAACAGTTCGACATCGGGGCGTTCCTTCACGCCGCTGACATCGATGATCGCGGGGGACAGGAACGGCAGGTCGTCGCGCGGGCGCAGCAGGTGCTTGATCGCCTTGCCGCCGTGGCTGAGCAGATAGAGGAAGCTTTCAGTCAACCCGTCCGCCGCGCGATTGTCGATGACCGGGCCCATGAACGGCTGGGGATCGTCAAACGGGGCGCCGACGATGATCCGGTCAGCCAGCCGCTTCACCTCGCCGATCAGTGCATCGTAAAGCGTAGTCTTGACGATCAGCCGCCGCGCTGCGGTGCAGCGTTGCCCGGCCGAGGTGAAGGCCGATTGGACGACAAGCGCGGCGGCATCGGAAATCTTGGGCGTATCCCAGACCACGATCGGGTTGTTACCGCCCATTTCGAGTGCCAGGATCTTGTCGGGGCGGGTCGCCAGCTTGCGGTTGATGGCAATGCCGGTGTGGGCCGAGCCGGTGAACAGGACGCCATCGATCCCGTCATGCGCGACGAGCGCCTGGCCCTCTTGTGGCCCGCCGACCAGCAATTGCACCACGGCGGCCGAAATGCCCGCGCGGTGAAAGCATTGCAGCAGCAATTCACCGGTCGCCGGGGTCTTTTCGCTCGGCTTGAAAACCACCGCATTGCCCGCAATCAGGGCCGGGACGATATGTCCGTTGGGCAGATGGGCCGGGAAATTGTAGGGGCCAAGCACGGCCATTACGCCATGCGGCTTGTGGCGTAGCGCAGCCGTCCCCTGAAGCGCATTGTCCAGCTTGCGCTGGCTGGTGCGGTCGGCATAGGCGCGGATCGAAATCTCGACCTTGTTGACCACGCTTTCAACTTCGGTGCGGGCTTCCCACATCGGCTTGCCGGTTTCGCGGGCGATCATCGTCGCCAGCTTTTCGGCATCCTTGCGCACTTCATTGGCAAACCGGCGCACCAGTTCCATGCGGGTGGACAGGGGCTGGGCGGCCCAGGCTGGCCAGGCATGCCGGGCGCGCCCGACGATTTCGTCCACATTGCCATGCTTGGCGCGCCAGATTTCGGCACCGGTTGCAGGCTCATAGGAAATCAGTTCAGGCGTGCTCACGTAATTCATCCATCCCTGTCAGTATCACTGACCCGCTAACCCTTTAGCCGAGCCGTTACGCGAGTGAAAGCATTGGATTCCACGCTATTACCGTAAGTTAATGCACTCATCCCGGAGGTGGGCCAAGCGCTTCGCCCAGCTGGCGGATCGCGGCGACGGTTCCGCCAAGTGGGCCCCAGTCATCATTCTCGCTGATCGCCGCCCAGACTGCCTCGACCCGGTCAACCACCAGGCTGGGCAGGCGATCCTCGTTCCACAGGTCATGCTCGGTTCCGACCGGAGAGTGGCCAGCCAGCGCCTCGGCAAAGTCGCCTTCGGCGTGGCGTCCGAAGCGGTGGCGATGGAAGAAGGCATCGGGTGATTGGCCGCTCTCACGCATCGCCTTTTCGGCGGCGGCGATCACGGCATAGTCGGCCTCGAAACCGCGCGACTGCACGCCCAGCCGCCAAAGGAACTGCCGCGCCAGTGCGGCCTGGTACAACGGTCCGAATCGCTCGAGCGCGGCGATCAGCGGCGGTGCCTCACAGACCAGCCGCAGCGCCACGGCCAGTTGGCCGCAGTTCCAGTGCAGCGCCTCCGGCTGGCGCCCGAAGGCGTAAAGCCCGCCATGATCGAAATAGGCGGCCGTGAAGCTGGGATCCCAGGTCGGCAGCCATCGCCACGGGCCATAGTCGAAGCTTTCACCCGAAACATTCATGTTGTCGGTGTTGAGCACGCCGTGGACAAACCCCGCCGCCATCCACTCTGCCGCCAGCCGGGCCAGCCGCTCGACCACCTGATGCAGCAGCACCGCGGCGGGCTCGTCACGCCCTGGCGCGTCCTCGGGCGGGGGCGGTCCTGGGAATTGCTCCAGGCAATAGGCGATCAGCGCCTGCATCTCGTCCGCCTGCTCAAGATAGGCGAGCCGCTGGAACGTGCCGATGCGGATGTGGCCGTGGCTCAGCCGGACCAGCACCGCTGACCGGGTTGGGGAAGGTTCGTCCGAGCGGTAGAGGTCTTCGCCGGTCTCGATCACCGAGAAGGTCTTGCTGGTATTGACGCCCAGGGCCTCGAGCATTTCGGTCGCCAAAATTTCGCGCACGGCACCTTTGAGGGTCAGCCGTCCGTCGCCTTCGCGGCTCCACGGCGTCTGGCCGGAACCCTTGGTGCCCAGATCGAGCAGCCGGCCTGCGCCATCGCGCAGCTGGGCAAACAGGAAGCCACGTCCGTCACCCAGTTCCGGGTTGTAAACGCGGAACTGGTGGCCGTGATAACGCAGCGCCAGCGGGTGGGGCAGGTTGTCCGGCAGCGGCTGGAACCGGCCGAAATGCCGCACCCAGTCCGCGTCGGACAGGCTGTCCAGGCCAACAGCACGGTCCCAGCGGTGATTGCGAAACCGCAGCACGGTCTGCGGAAAAGGGGCGGATTCGACCGGATCGCCCAGCCATGGCGCCAGCGCCGTGATCGGGGTGTCGGAACGAAAGGGCGAAGCTTGCGGTTCGGCGCGCATCGGGCAATAGTGGGGATGCCTGCACCGCGGCACAATGCAGAACCAGCGAAGGGTCCGAATTAAATCATGAACGCTTACTCGGACGGCTACTGGACCAGCCGCGACGGCCTGCAATTGCACTATCGCGATTACGCCGGACGCAGTGACCGCCCGGCGGTGCTGTGCCTGCCCGGCCTGACCCGCAACGCCCGCGATTTTGAGGATCTGGCCGCCCGCCTCGTCGGGGACTGGCGCGTGATCTGCGTCGATCTGCGGGGGCGCGGGGATAGCGCCTATGCCAAGGATTCGGCCAGCTACAACCCGTTGCAATACCTTGAGGACCTGGGCGAGCTGTTCGATCAGGCGCAACTCGACAGCGTGGTTGCGATCGGCACTTCGCTGGGTGGGCTGTTGACCATGATGATCGCTGCCACCGCGCCGCAGCGGCTGGCTGGTGCGCTGCTTAACGATGTCGGGCCAGAGGTGAACCCGGCCGGGATCGAGCGGATCCGCGGCTATGTTGGGCAGGCGCGCAGCTTCCCCACCTGGATGCATGCGGCGCGTGCGCTGGCCGAGGGACAGGGCGAAAACTTTCCCGATTTCGCGCTGACGGACTGGCTGGCCATGGCCAAGCGCTGCCTGGTCGTTGGCGGCAATGGCCGGATCCACTTCGATTACGACATGAAGATTGCCGAGCCCTTTGCCAATGCTGATGGGGCGACCGGGGTGGATCTCTGGCCCGCTTTCGGTGCGCTGGCCGGGCGGCCGGTGACCTTGCTGCGTGGCGATCTGTCCGACGTGCTGACCGCGGAAACCTTCACCCGGATGCAGCACGCGATCCCCGATGCGGAAGCCGTCATCGTGCCGCGGGTCGGCCATGCCCCAATCCTGTCCGAGCCGGCGGCGGTGGCCGCAATCGATCGGCTGCTGGCGCGGATCTGATGAGCCGCCGTGCGCCTGTTCCCCGGCTGCGTGTGCTGCATCTGCATTCCAGCTTCGATCCGGGCGGCAAGGAACTGCGCGCCGTCCAGTTGATGAACGCCTTTGGCCCGACCGTCGCCCATAGCGTGGTTTCGGCCGTGCCCGGGGTGCTCGGGGCGGCGCAGGCGATCGATCCGGCAATCGCGGTCGATTTTCCGGACAGCTTCCCGGCGCTGTCGGGTCGCCCGTTCCCGCGCCGGCTGCAAAGCCTGGCCCTCGCCATGCTGCCTTACGACCTGGTGCTGACCTACAACTGGGGAGCGATGGATGCCGTATTGGCACGGTCCGCCTTCGCCCAGGTGCTGGGTCTGCCGCCGCTGGTCCATCATGAGGATGGCTTCAATCAGGATGAGGCGCAGCGCCTTAAGTGGCATCGCAACGCCTTTCGGCGGTTGGCGCTTTCGCGTGCGCAGGCCCTGGTAGTGCCCTCGCAGCGGCTGGAGGCGATTGCGCAAGGTGCCTGGCGCCAGCCGGCGGACCGCGTGCATCGGATCGTCAACGGCATTCCGGTGTTTGCCTATGGCCGCAAGACTCGCCCCGATGCCTTGCCGCGTCTGATCAAGCGCCCGGGTGAACTCTGGCTGGGGACACTGGCCGGGCTCCGCGCGGTCAAGAACCTGCCCCGGCTGGTGCGCGCCTTTGCGCCGCTGCCCGAGCCCTGGCAGCTCGTCATCCTTGGCGAAGGTCCGGAGCGCGACGCGATCCGGGCCGAAGCGCAGCGGCTGGGCATATCGCACCGGGTCCACTTGCCCGGCCACATCCCCCGCCCGGCCGAGGTAATGGGCCTGTTTGACCTGTTTGCGCTGTCGTCCGACAGTGAGCAGTTCCCGATCTCGGTGCTGGAAGCCATGGCCACGCGCCTCGCCGTGGTGTCACCCGCCGTTGGCGATGTTGCGAGCATGGTGGCCACCGAAAACCGCCCGTATCTGACCCCGCCGGGGGATGAGCCGGCCCTGGCTGCGGCACTCGCCCGCCTCGCCGATGACGAGGAAGAGCGCGCCGCCCTGGGCTTTGCCAACCGGGCCCGGGCCGAGGCGGAATATGACGAGGCAGCGATGGTTTCGGCCTATGCCCGGGTCTATGCTGCGGCGCTGGGAAGGCCCAGTTTCCCCTGAATGCCCGGCTGCGGAGGGCCGGGCTGGTCGTTCACCAGCGCTTCACCGGGGACAGGGCAGGAATGGGGCGTTGAAAAGGCCCGCCCATCGGCTAAACAGCCCGCACGAATTACCTGATTGCAGAAGTGAAAGTCTCAGCCTTGGCCTTGCCACCTTCCGAAAAGCCCGCCGCCCCCTCCAAGGCCGAAGAACGCGCCGCCGCCCAGCAGGACGTATTCCTGCGCGAAGTGGACGATGCGCTGCGCGAAGACCAGCTCAAGACCATCCTCAACCGCTATGGCAAGCCGATTGGCGCGGTCATCGGTGTGGGCCTGCTCGCTCTGGCAGGCTGGCTGTGGTGGGACAATTCGGCCCAGCAGAAGGCCGCCGAGCAGAGCGAGAAGGCGATCATCGCGCTCGACAAGCTGGAAGCCGGTAATGCCGCGGGGACCCTCGCCGATCTCGATGCCCTGGCCAAGGACGGCAGCGACGGTACCCGCACCACTGCGGCGCTGACCCGCGCCGCGATCCTGGTCCAGCAGGGCAAGACCGAGGAAGGCGCCAAGGCTTTTGCCGCGATTGCCGCCGATGACAGCGCCCCGCAGGCCTTCCGTGATATGGCGACGATCCGCGAAGTGTCGATCCGGTTTGACAGCCTGCCCCCGCAGCAGGTGATCGACCGGCTGAAGCCCCTGGCCGTGCCGGGCAATGCCTGGTTCGGCAGTGCCGGCGAACTGGTCGGCATGGCCTATCTCAAGCAAGGCAAGCCCGAACTGGCTGGCCCATTGTTTGCCGCGATCGGCAAGAACACCGAAGTGCCCAGTTCGCTGCGTTCGCGCATGCGCCAGGTCGCCGGTCAGCTGGGTTATGATGCCGGCACCGACGATGTTACCACCCCGGCCGCCGCGCAGCCGTGATAGCCAAGGATCCGATGATGCAAGCGACCTCTCAAACCCGCCCCACGGTTTCCCGGCGCCTGGCTGCCCCGATGGCCGTGGTCCTGGCGCTGGCCGTCGCCGGTTGCGGCGTGTTCGGCGGCCAGGACAAGCCCAAGACGCCGACCGTGGGCAACCGCATCCCGATCCTGTCGCGGGTCGATACCGGGGCGCGGGTCGATCCGCTGCTGGCCAGCGTAAGCGTGATTCTCCCGCCCGCGACGGCCAACCCGGACTGGCCCCAGGCCGGCGGCACGGCCAGCAAGTCCTACGGCAACCTTGAACTCGCCGCCAACCCGGCCCGCTCGTGGAGCGCGCAGGTCGCCGGGTCGACCAACAAGCAGCGCCTGGCCGCCTCGCCGGTGATCGGCGGCGGCCAGCTGTTCGTGATGGATACCGAAGGCACGGTTCACGCCTTCGACGCCCAGACCGGTGCCAGGCGCTGGAGCACACCGTTCCAGATCAAGGGTGACGGGCAGAGCTCGGTCTATGGCGGCGGCGCCGCCTTCGCCGATGGCAAGGTCTACATCACCACTGGCCTGGGCGAAGTGGCCGCGTTGGATGCCGCCAACGGCTCGGTGGTCTGGAAGGTCAAGCCGGCCGGCCCGCTGCGTGGATCGCCGACCATCGCCTTCAGCCAGATCTTCGTGATGACGATGGACAACCAGGTCATCTCGCTTAACGCGGCCGATGGTGCGCAGCTGTGGAACGAGACCGCCTCGAGCGGACAGACCGGCGTGTTCGGCGTTGCGGCTCCGGCGGCCGGGCAAGGCACAATCGTGTCGGGTTTCAGCACTGGCGAACTGGTGGCCTACCGTTACGAAAACGGCCGCCAGCTGTGGTCCGACGCCCTGGCGCGGACTTCGCTGGCCACCACCGTGGGCGTGCTGACCGACATCGATGCCGATCCGATCATCGATCGCGGCCGCGTCTTCGCGCTGGGTCAGGGCGGGCGCATGGCGGCCTATGAGCTGGTCACCGGCCAGCGCATCTGGGAACTCAATCTTGCGGGCATTTCCACCCCGGCCGTTGCCGGTGACTGGATCTTCACCCTGACCGACGATGGCAAGCTGCTGTGCATCCAGCGCGCCACCGGCAAGGTCCGCTGGCTGACCCAGCTGGCCCGGTTCGAGAACGAGGAAAAGAAGAAGGACCCGATCTTCTGGACTGGCCCCGTGCTGGCCGGCAGCCGGCTCTGGTTCGCCAACTCGCTGGGCCAGGTCTATTCGGCAGCCGTGGAAGACGGGGCACCCGTACTCAGCAGCGACCTGAAGGAGCAGGTTACCCTGGCCCCGGTCGTCGCGGGTTCCACCCTCTACATCCTTGACGACAGCGGCCGGATCACTGCCTTCCGCTGATCTTCCGGCGTTACCGGCACTTTAACCCTTCCGCGCTAGGGCGGAAGGATGAGTGAGGCTCCGTCTGTCGTGCCCCAGCGGCCGGAAAGCGATGTCTCCGCAGCCGTCGGGCTGTGGGGTGTGGCCGGGCTCGTGCTGTGGATCTGCGTGTGCCACTTCTGGCCCGAAATCGCCCTCGCGCTGGGCTTTGCCGAGCCGCAAGGGCGCCTCTCCGGCCCCTATGCCGCGTTGACCGGCCTGGTCGCCGCGGCCTTACCGATGGTGGTCTGGTCGCTGTGGACGGACAAGGTCCACCGCCGCCCCTCTACCGGGATCGACTGGACCCGGCCCCGTCCGGTGTCGACCATTATCGATATCTCGATTACCAAGCTGGCGGGCCTGTGGGCCACCTGGGCCGTGATCGGCTTCCTTTACTGTGTTGCCCGGTGGTACTGGGACGGACCCTACCTGCTGTCGATGAACGTGCTCGGCACGCTGGCGGTGCCGCTGTTCGTTGCCTCGATCCCCTATGTGATCTGGCTCGACCGGGTACTGGTCGAGCCGCGCGACGGGGCCTGGCACTTTGGTGCCATGCTGATCGGCCGCGAACCCTTCGATCCGGAGCAGGTCTGGCATCATGCCCGGGCCTGGGCCGTGAAAGGGTTCTTCACCGCCTTCATGATTTCGATCGTGCCCGGCGGCTTTGCCATGCTGGTCGCGAATGACTGGGCTCCGGTGCTGGGCGATCCGGTGATGCTGGCCGGAATGCTGATCACCGCCATGTTCGTGCTCGACGCGCAGATCGGCACGGTTGGCTACATCATGACGATGAAGCCGCTCGATGCGCAGATCCGCAGCGCCAATCCGTTCCTGGCGGGCTGGTTGGCGGCGTTGGTCTGCTATCCGCCGTTCCAGCTGATGCAGGGCAACGGCCCGCTCTTCTACCAGACCAACACCCGCGATTGGGCACACTGGTTTGCCGGTTACGATGCCCTGCTGTGGGTCTGGGCCGGGATTCTGGTGTTCCTGGCCGCGATTTATGCCTGGGCTACCGTGGCCTTTGGCCTGCGCTTCTCCAACCTGACGTACCGCGGCGTGCTGACCAATGGCCCCTACCGCTTTACCAAACACCCGGCCTATCTTTCCAAGAATGCCTTCTGGTGGCTGGAGACACTGCCGTTCCTGGTCGTTAGCCAATCGCTCACCGATATGGTCCGCAATACCTTCTTCCTGGCCTGCGTCAGCGCGATTTATTTCTGGCGCGCCAAGACTGAGGAAGCGCATCTGCTGGCCGAAGACCCCAAGTACCGCGACTATGCCGCCTGGATGGCGCAGCACGGGCTGATTACCCGGTTGTTCCACCAGGCCGGTCAGGCCCTGCGCGCACGGCGGCAGGTGCTGCAACCGGCGGAATGACTAGAGCGGTTCGCCGCGCTCCGCCGTGAACCCCGTAACCTGCCGTCCGGTCAGACCCAGCGCCGCCCGCTCGGCAATCCAGCGCTGCATGTGGGACGATTTGAAATGGGCGGCCAGGTGCTCGCGGCTGTCCCAGACCTCGCTTACCCGGATCAGGCCCGGCTCCAGCAGATCCTCGGCATAGTTATATTCGATGCAGCCGTCCTCGGCCCGGCTGGCTTCCATCACCGCGATCATCAGCGGACGCGCCGCGGCAAGGTTTTCAGGCGGAATACGGAACTGGCCGACGATCGCGACAGGCATCAGAAGCTCAGCTCGTAAACCCGGTCGATATTGCCGCCCCATTCGCCATGGTAGAGGTCCAGCAGCCGCTGGGCCGGGACCTTGCCGCTGGCAACAATATCGTCGAGCGGGTTGAGGAAGCCGCTTTCGTTATCGCCCATCGAATTGAGCCGGTTGCGCGCGTTAAGCCCGGCCCGGCTGATCGCCAACACTTCGGCGGCAATGTCCTTGAGCTTGCCGCCGCTCCCAAAAGCTGAACTGGGCAGCGGCGCATCGAGGCCCAGCTTGGGCACTTCGGCGCGCAGCCGTTCGCGGCCTGCCATGTCCCAATCCTTGACCAGGTCCCAGGCGGCATCGAGTGCGCCCTGGTCATAGAGCAGGCCCACCCAGAAGGCCGGCAGGGCGCAGATCTTGTTCCACGGCCCGCCATCGGCACCGCGCATTTCAAGGAAGCTCTTCAGCCGCACTTCGGGGAAAGCGGTGGAGAGGTGATCGGTCCAGTCGCTGGCGAGCGGCCGCTCACCGGGCAGGACCGAGAGCTTGCCGTCGAGAAAATCGCGGAACGAAAGGCCGGCGGCGTCGATGTATTTCCCGTCGCGGAAGACGAAGTACATCGGCACGTCGAGCATGTATTCGACATAGCGATCATAGCCGAAGCCGTCCTCGAACACGAAGCTGGCCATGCCGGTGCGCGCGGGATCGGTATCGGTCCAGATGTGGCTGCGATAGGACAGGAAGCCGTTTGGCTTGCCCTCGGTGAAGGGCGAATTGGCGAACAGCGCGGTCGCCAGCGGTTGCAGGGCGAGCGAGGTGCGGAACTTCTGCACCATGTCCGCCTCGCTCGAATAGTCGAGGTTGACCTGGATCGTGCAGGTCCGCAGCATCATGTCGAGGCCAAGGTTGCCCACCCGCGGCATGTGCCGCAGCATGATTTCATAGCGTCCCTTGGGCATGATCGGCAGCTCGGCGCGGGTCTTGTCCGGCCACATGCCCAGGCCCAGGAAGCCCTTGCCGGTCTTGCTGCCGATTGACTTGACCTGATCAAGGTGGCGTCCGGTTTCGGCGCAGGTCTGGTGCAGCGTTTCCAGCGGTGCGCCCGAAAGTTCCAGCTGGCCCGCCGGTTCAAGGCTGACTGCGCCATCACTGCCGGACAGGGCAATGATGTTGCCGCCTTCGATGACCGGTTCCCAGCCATAGTCCTGCAGCGCGACCAGCAGGTCACGGATGCCGCCCGGCTCGTCATAGGACGGGGCGTGGCGATCCTTGACGCAGTAGACCAGCTTTTCGTGCTCGGTGCCGATCCGCCAGCGTTCGCGCGGTTTTTCGCCCTTGATCATCGGGGCCAGCAATTGCTCGCGGCTTTCGATCACAGGATCGTTGCGATCTGAAACCTGTCTGGTGCTCATGGCGCGGAGTTAGTGCGAAGAAACGCCCTGCGCCAGCAAATTCATGTACTGGACCGCCAATCGCCAATCGTGCCCATCCACAGCGCGGTTGCCGCAATCGCCGCCGTTTCGCCGCGCAGGATGCGGGGGCCGAGCGTGATCGCGTGGGCCTGGGGCAGCGCACGGATAGCGCCGCGCTCGGCCTCGTCAAAGCCCCCTTCCGGACCGGTCAGCAATGCGCCCGGGCCGGCATGCGCGGCAAATGCGGCGGCCGCCGGATCGCCGCCATTCTCATCGGCAAAGAACAGGGCGCGGGCGGGATCCCAGCCTTTCAGCAAGGCTTCCAGCTTCACCGGCGGCAGCAGTTCGGGCAGGGCGGTGCGGGCGCATTGCTCCGCCGCCTCGGTCAGGATTGCGGCTGCGCGCTCCAGGTTTAGCTTGTCGGCCACGCAGCGCCGGGTCAACACCGGCTGGATTCGGGCCACACCCAGTTCGGTGGCCTTTTCCAGCACCAGATCGAACCGGTCCTTCTTGAGCAGCGCGGCGCAGAGCGTGAAATCGGGCACATCCTCGCGCGGGCGCAGCCGGGTTTCGACCACCAGCACTACATCGCGCTTGCCCGCTGCGATCACCCGCGCGGCCCATTCGCCGGTGACGTTATCGCACAGGATCACGGCGTCGCCCGGCGCCACCCGCATCACCCGCGCCAGGTAATGGGCTTGCGGCCCATCCAGCACGACCTGTGCGCCCTGTGCCAACGGCTGCGGCACGAACAGGCGCGGAGCGGACTTGGGCGGCCAGGCGGGGGTGGCGGGCATGGCGAAGCTCTAGCGGATTTCGGCCGATTGGCTACAGGGTAAGCATGACCGCCGAAATCGTCCCCGATACCGAACACCGCGGGCTGGTGGCCGCGCTGCCGCCGCGCTTGCGGGACTATGCCCAGCTCGCCCGGCTGGACCGGCCGATCGGCTGGTGGCTGCTGTTCTGGCCCTGCGCCTGGGGCTTGCTGCTGGCGGGCGGGGCGGGGCGCTGGGACCTGCTGCTGTGGTTCCTGCTCGGCTCGATCGCCATGCGCGGGGCAGGCTGCGTTTACAACGATATCGTCGATGCCGATCTGGATGCGCGCGTCGCCCGCACCGCGCTGCGTCCCGTCGCGAGTGGGCGGGTCAGCAAGCGCGCGGCCTGGGTCTGGTTGCTGGTGCTCTGCGGCATCGGCCTGATCGTGCTGCTGCAACTGCGTGTGATCGCCCAGCTGGTGGCACTGGGCAGCCTGGCGCTGGTCGCGGCCTATCCCTTCATGAAGCGGATTACCCGCTTCCCGCAGGCCTGGCTGGGGCTGGTCTTCACCTGGGGCGTGCCGGTCGGCTGGATCGCGGTCAGTGAGTGGAACCTCTGGGCCATGGCCGCGCTCTATGCCGGGGCGGTGCTGTGGTGCGTGGGCTATGACACGATCTATGCCTGTCAGGACCGCGAGGATGATGCCTCGGTCGGGATCGGATCGAGCGCGCTGACGCTGGGCCGACATGTTCGCTCGGGCGTCGCCGCGTTCTATGGCGGGGCTGTCACGCTATGGGCGCTGGCCTTCTGGCTGCTGCGGCCGGACTGGCTGGCCCTGCTCGCGCTGGTCCCGGCGGCGCTGCACCTGGCCTGGCAGGTGCTGACGTTGGACGATCGCGATGCGGACAATGCCCTCGCCCGGTTCCGCGCTAACCGCACCACCGGGCTGCTGGTGGCGCTGGCCTGCTGGGTGGTGGGCAACGCGGGAGTATAGTGCCCGATGTGTAACCTCTACCGCATGACCAAGGGCACGGCGGAAGTCGCCAAGCTGTTCGAGGTGGCGGGCGATCTCGCTGCCAATTACGCCCACGAGGTCTATCCCGGCCTGCCCGGACTGGTCGTGGCAGAGGGACGGGCGCGGGTGATGTACTGGGGCTTCCCGCTGGTCCTCACCGGCAAGCAGGGCCAGAAGTTGAAGCCCAAGCCCGTGACGAATGCCCGCGAGGACAAGCTGCTCACCGGCTTTTGGCGGGACAGCTTCGTGCAGCGCCGCTGCCTTGTCCCCGTCAGCCAGTGGGCCGAAGCGGAAGGGGAGAAGGGGCGGATGACCCGCACCTGGTACGGCCTGCCCGATCATGAGGTCTTCGCCGTCGCCGGGCTGTGGCGGCCCAGCGCCGAATGGGGCGATGTCTTCACCCTGGTCATGGTCGATGGCCACCCGCAGATGGCTGAGGTGCATGACCGGATGCCGCTGATCCTCAGCCATGCCGCCCAGCGTTACTGGCTGGACGGCAGCCCGGAGGAGGCGCTGGCGCTGTGCCGGACCTGGGAAGATCCGATCAGCGTCGATCGCACCGACCAGCCGTGGGCAGCTGGCAAACTCCCGCCGCGCCAGGAAGCACTGCTTTAGGCCAGCGGCTTGGTCGCTGGTTGGTTGACCTCGGGGGCAAAAGTGGCCGCCTCTCGCCACCTCCCGCCGGAGAGCGCTTCGGCCAGCAATCGGAAGAAGCTGCGGGCGGGTGCAGCGCGGGGATAGCTGACGATCTCGAACTCGATTCCGTCCCAGTCGAGGAAGTAGAACCGGCGGCCGGGTTCGTAGTCCATGTGGTTGAAGGGGACGAGGCCGGCCTCCACCACCACCGCCTCGGCGGCATCAAGGTCGTCCACCACCAGCCCGATGTGGTTGAGCGGCGCGCCCTTGGCGAAGCGCTGTCCTACAGGTTCGCCTTTGGTGTAGACGGCGATGTAGTCACGCGCGTTGCCAACGTGAATGGTCCAGCCACCCAGCTGCGATGGTCCGCGCCAGCGTTCGTGCCAGCCGCACAGGTGCTGGAGCAGGGCGGCGGAGCGTTCGGGATCGCTGACTGTGATGTTGGCGTGTTCGAGAAATCCGCTTGTCATGATTCATCTTGCTTTCAATTGGTTAAGGCGCATTTCGCAAATTGCGCTTTACCCTGATGCAACCTCAAGCTAACTTGAGGTCAAGCAAATTCGACCGCTTGGGGGTGCGAATGGACAAGAATGACCTGCTGCCGATCGGCGAGCTCGCCCGGCGCACCGGCCTCGCGGTTTCGGCCATCCGCTTTTACGAGGACAAGGGCCTGATCCAGGCATTCCGCACCCTGGGCAACCAGCGCCGTTTCCTGCGCAGCGACGTGCGCCGTCTGTCCTTCATCCTGATCGCGCAAAAGCTCGGCCTGGGCCTGACCGAGATCGAGGCGGAGCTATCCAAGCTGCCGCAGGGCCGCACGCCCTCGCTATCGGATTGGCAGCGGATCAGCCGATCGATGCGCAGCGCGATTGATGAGAAGATCCGGCTGCTGACCCTGACCCGCACCAAGCTGGATGAGTGCATCGGGTGCGGCTGCCTCAGCCTCGAACGTTGCCGCCTCTACAACCGCGATGACCGGGCGGGCACGGCGGGAACGGGCCCGCGGTTCGTGCTGGATTGATCACTCCGCCGCCAGCAGTTCTTCCGCCCCCTCAAGGTCGACGCTGACCAGCCGCGAGACGCCGCGTTCCACCATGGTCACGCCGAAAAGGCGGTGCATGCGGCTCATCGTCACGGCGTTGTGGGTGACAATCAGGTAACGGGTCTGGGTTTCCTTGACCATGGCGTCGAGCAGGTCGCAGAAACGCTCGATATTGGCATCGTCGAGCGGGGCATCGACTTCGTCGAGCACGCAGATCGGCGCGGGGTTGGTAAGGAACAGGGCGAAGATCAGCGCGACTGCGGTCAGCGCCTGTTCGCCGCCCGACAGCAGGGTCAGCGAGGTGAGGCGCTTGCCGGGTGGCTGGGCGTAGATCTCAAGCCCCGCTTCCAGCGGGTCGTCGCTGTCAACCAGCGCGAGGTGGGCTTGCCCGCCTTCGAACAGCTTGGTGAACAGCCGCTGGAAATGCTCGTTCACCGCCTCGAAGGCGGCGCGCAGCCGCTCGCGGCCTTCCCGGTTGAGGTTGCCGATCGAGCCGCGCAGGCGGTGCACCGCCTCGGTCAGTTCGGCCTGTTCGGCCAGACTGCTGGCATGGCGCCCTTCGATTTCGGCCAGTTCCTCGGCCGCGACCAGATTGACCGGGCCAAGCCGCTCGCGGTCAGCCAACAATTTGTCATGCTCGGCGCTTTCCTGACCGGAAGGGCCAACTTCGGCGGCGACGAATTCGAACCGCTCGGCCAGCAGCGGTGGCGGGCACTGGAAGCGCTCGCCGGAGATCGCCGCCATTTCGGCACGGCGCCCTTCCTCGTTCTCGGCACGGGCGGCAGCGCCAGCCCGGGCTTCGCGCGAGGAAGCCAGAGCTTCGTTCGCCTCGGCAAAGCGGGTTTCGACTGCGCGGGCGGCATCGCCGAGTTCGGTCACTTTGGCTTCGGCGGCGGCCAGTTCGGCGGTAAGGCGGGCGCGCACCTCGTCCCCGGCCTCGATCTCGCGCATCAGGCTGGCCGGCTTGGCGGCGATGACGGCACGCTCCTCGGCGATCTCGGCGGCGCGGCGGCTCATTTCGGCAAGGCGGCTGGCGGCGTCCCCGGCGCGGGCCTGCCAGCCCTTGATGTCGGCGCGCTGGGCATTGCAGCGCTCGCGCGCGACGGCGAGGCCCTGATCGTGGGAGGCGAGGGCGGCCGTGGCCGATTGCAGCCCCTGCCGCGCGGCATCGTGGCGGGCCTGAGCGGCGGCCAGCTGGGCACGGCCGCTTTCCGGATCGGGCAGGGCGGCGCGGCGGTCCTGCGCAGCGGCATGTTCGGTCTCGGCCACCTGACGCTGTTCGGCCAGATCGCCGCCTGCGGCGGCTAGCTCGGCCCGGCGGGCTTCAAGCCGGGCCTTGGCCGCTTCGGCCTGGTCAACGGACCGCAGCGCGGCGCGTTCGGCGTCGGAGGCCTGGGCCACGGCGCGCTCCGAGGCGATCACCGCGACCTGCAGTTCTGAGAGCTCGGTCTGGACCTGGGCCGCTTCGGCCTCAGCCGCTGCAACCACGGCGCGCTTGCCGGGCAGTTCGGCCTCCAGCGCGGTCAGGCGGTTCTCGGCCTCAAGTCGCGCGGCTTCGGCGGCGCCTTCACCCTGGCTGACAAAGCCATCCCAGCGCCGGATACGGCCTGCGCGCGTCACCAGCCACTCGCCCGGGCCGAGCGGACGGCCATCGTCGCTCTCGGCAACATGGACCAGTGCCAGCCGGGCCTTCAGCTCATCAGGACACTGATTGACGTGCGCGGCCAGGCATTCCGCCACCGGCTTGGGCGCAGCGGCGCCGGTCCAGAACCGGCCGTCTTCGCCGGCGGGGGCGGCACCCACCGGCGCCTTGGCATCGCGGCCCAGCACCGCGGCGAGGGCGCGTTCGTAACCGGGCGCAGCGCGGACCTGGTCAAGCGCCACCGGCAGGCCGTGCTTGCCGCTGGCCTGCTTGGCTCTGGCCTCGCGGTCACGCACCAGCGCCTGCCATTCGCGCTCCACCCCGGCGAGTTCCGCCTTGGCCGAGGCCAGTGTTGAGGAAGCGGCATCACGCGCGCCCTGCAGCTCGGCCTTGCGGGCCTGCTGGCCTTCGAGTGCGGCGCGGGCCGCAGCGAGGCTTTGCGTAGCGGCATCGCGAGCGGCTTCGGCCTCGGCCAGGGCAGCCAGCGGGTCGCCCTCGCGGGCCAGCGCGGCCTTGAGCTCTTCATGTCGGCGGGCCTCGGCATCGAGCCGATCAAGCCGCTGGCGGGCAGCGGTCACTTCCGCTTCGGCGACACGCCATTCGGCCTCGACGCCGGCCTGATCAGCCGTGGCCTTGGCCAGCGCCAGTTCGGCCTGGCGCAGGTTGCGGTCCGCATCGTCGAGCGCGGCGGCAACCACCGGACGGCGCTTTTCCTCGTCGATCAGGCGTTCCTCGCCCTCGGCCAATTCACGCTCCAGCCGGGCCAGCGCCTCGGCTGCGTCGCGGGTCAGCCGGTCGGCGTCGCCCTTGTCGGCATCGAGCCGCGCGGCTTGCCGGTCGAGGTCCTTGAGCCGCTCCTCAGCCGCTTCGAGCTGGCTGGTCAGCGCCGCCATGCGGTGACCGTGGGCGCTGGCATCGTCGCGCCGGTCGGCCAGTTCGTCGCGCGCTTCGGCCAGGGCTGAGGCTGCTTCGTGCTGGGCCTTCTGCGCTTCGGCCATGGCGGTCTGAGCCGCGCTAACCCGAACCTCGGCAGCCTGAGCCTCGGCGCGGGCGGCATCGGCGGCGGCGGCGGCATCACGCCAGCGGGCAAAGACCAGTCGGGCCTCGGCCAGTCGGATCTTGTCGGACAGCGACTTGTAGCGTTCCGCTGCGCGGGCCTGGCGGCGCAGCGAGCCGATCTGGCTGTCGAGCTGGCCCATCAGGTCTTCGAGCCGGGCCAGGTTCGCCTCGGTCGCGCGCAGCTTCTGCTCGGCATCCTTGCGGCGCACGTGGAGGCCCGCGATCCCCGCCGCCTCTTCCAGCATCATCCGCCGTTCGGCCGGCTTGGCGGCAATTACCGCAGCGATCTTGCCCTGGCTGACGAGCGCGGGGGAGTGGGCGCCGGTGGCTGCATCGGCGAAGACCAAGGCCACGTCCTTGGCCCGGACATCGCGGCCATTGACGCGATAGGCGCTGCCCGCGCCGCGCTCGATCCGGCGGACAACTTCGAGCTCGCTGTCATTGTCACCCGCATCAGCATGGAGCACGACTTCGGCGAAGTCGCGCGGCGGGCGTTGGGCCGTGCCGGCGAAGATCACGTCTTCCATGCCCCCGCCGCGCATCGACTTGGGGCTGGATTCGCCCATCACCCAGCGGATCGCTTCGAGCAGGTTCGACTTGCCGCAGCCATTGGGGCCGACGACCCCGGTCAGCCCCGGCTCGATCCGCAGCTCAGCCGGCTCCACAAAGCTCTTGAAGCCTGACAGTTTGAGCCGCTTGATCCGCATCGCGGTGCCTGTTCCCCCTCCGCCGGTCGGCGCTTAGCGGGCGCCGGCCTTCTCCAGCGCCACCTTGACCACGTCCCAGGTGTTGCCTTCGATCAGCTTGCCGTTGAGCAGGAATGTGGGTGTGCCGGTAATGTTGAAGTCCTTGCCGGCCTGCTGCGTGGCGTTGACCAGCGCCGTGGCCTTTTCGGTATTGGCCAGGCAAGCGCTGGCCTGATCAGCCGCCACTCCGCGCGAGGCGAAGAAGGCGTCCATTCCGCCGGCCTTGGCGATCGCGCCAAAGCGCTGTTCCGGTGGCAGCGCGCTGGCTGCCTGGAGCGCCGCCTGATTGTTCTGCAGGTTGGTGAACATGTCGCGCTGCCAGCCCCAGAACTGCTTGGCCAGCGGCAGTGCCGCCTCGGGCGCGCTGCAAGTGGCCAGCAGGGTTGCTGGCACGTCCAGGGCATTCAGCATGAAGAAGCGCAGCTCAAAGCTGACGCGGCCGCTGGCAACGAAATTGTCGCGCAGTTCGGTGGCGCTGGCTTCGGAGAAATCGGCACAGTGTGAGCACGACAGCGCGCCGAATTCGACCAGTTTGATCGGCGCATTGGGGTTGCCCATCAGATAGCCACCTTCCGGCGTGACCGAATAGGTTTCGGCCCAGTTTTGCCCGGCGGGCGGAGCGATCTTGGCGATCGGCTCACCGCTGAGGCTGGCGGCGGTGCCTTCTTCCTTGTCACCGCAGGCGGCAAGCGCCAGGGCAAGCACGGCAGTCAGGGCGAGGCGGGTCTTCGATGCAGTCATGATTCGCGCGAATCCTCTGAATTTGAGCCGCAAAGACTAACCCTGCGGCGGGAGAGCGGGAAGGAGCGCCTGTCTACCGCACAGGCTTCTCCACAGGAGTCTCAGACGAAACCCTTCATGATGCCGGCCAGCACCTGGCGCAAGGCCGGCCAGGTGTTCACGGGCAGCAGTTCGCCGTTAAGCTTGAACGCCGGAGTGCCCTTGACCCCCTGGTTATAGAAGGCGTCCTCTGTGCCCTTCTGGAGGCTGGCCACCAGGGCCTCGTCAGCCAGGCACTTGTCCAGCTCGGTGCGGTTATAGCCGCGCTTTTCCATCATGGTGTAGAGTCCGAGGTCCTCGGTCATGGCCCGCGCGCGGTCATGCCAGTCCGGCACGGACCAGCGTTCAACCTGGGCGCGGGTGGGATTGCGCAGCCAGTGGTGCTGAAACTTGAGCAGCTGGGTCGTGTTGCCGAAGAACTTGGCCGGCGGCCCGCAATAGGCGATCAGCGACAGGGTCTTGTCGATCTCGTTGAGGAAGAACGGGCGGATTTCGTAAGCAACCGAACCGGGCTTGATGAAACGCTCGGTCAGTTCTTCGCCGCCTTCCATCTCGAAAATGCCGCAGTGCGGGCAGGAATAGGAAACATATTCGATCAGCCGGATCGGCGCCTGCGGATTGCCGCGGACGTGGTAGCCATCCCGACTGATCGTCACCGTGGCCGACCAGTCCTTTTCCTTCGGCTTGCCTGCACCGGCCAGCAGCACGGCTGCCAGCGCCAGAGCACCTGTGACGAGCCCCCGCCGCCGCATGGTTACATCCGCGCCTGGATCTGCGGCTCCAGCGAGCTCCAGCCGCTGGTGCCGGCGAGCAGGATGCCGTCGAGCTGGAACGAGGGCGTGTGATCGATCCCCAGCTTGTTCCCAGCCTCGGTCCCGTCGGCCAACCGCTTGGCCAGCCCGACATCCGCCAGACAGCGATCGACCGCAATCCGGTCATAACCGCGCGTGGCCATGATCTGGTAGAAGCGGAAATCAGAGGCGATGGCGCGGCCGCGGCTGGGCAGATCGCCAGTGGTCCAGCGCGCTTGCTGCGCCTGGGTGGCCCGCCCGGCCGTCGCCAGCCAGACCGACTGGCTGCGGATGAAGGCCGAATGGTTGAGCGAGAACTTTTCCTTCGGGCCGCAATTGGTCAGCATCGCTACGGTCAGGTCAATCGGATCGCGCACGAAGTGGCGCACCTCGGCCGAGACCTGGCCCGAACGGATATATTGCAGCTTCAGTGCGGCGTCCGATTCCAACTCGAAACGGGCGCAGGCCGGGCAAGTGTAGCTGATCCACTTGGTCAGCTTCACCTTGGCGGCCGGGTTGCCGATAACGTGGCTGGGCGCGGCGGTCCGCGTTACCGTGGTGTTCCAGTTGGTGGCCGGCCCAGCGGCGAGCGTCAGGGCCGCGGCAGCAACCAGCAGAGCGGAACGGAGCACAGGCTTCAAGATTTCGGTTCCTCTTCCTTCGTGCCCAGGCTGCGGGCCAGCGATTCGAGCACGGCGCGCAGTTCGGGATCGCCGATATCGCGCAAGCTGTCACCCAGTTCCACCGGAATCGGCTTGAGCGAGGGCGGGGCGGCTGGCCTGGCATCTGCGGGCGGCGCCTTGACCGCACCCTGACGCAGCTTGACCCGGGCCACGGCGCTGTAGCCGAAGAAGCGGTTCACCCGCTCGATGATCTCGGGGATGACGTGGCTGATCAGCGGTGCATGGGCCGGGACCACGACCAGTTGCAGGATGCCATCGCTCTTCTCGCCCGGCGGGAAGCGGATCGATTCGGGGGCGCAGACGCGGGCATGGGCCGGACCGACGATTTCCGGCCAGCGCGTTACCACGCTTGACTGGATGAAACCGAACCGGCGGAAGGCCGTGCGGCCCACTTCGGGCATCAGTTCGGCAATCGGGCGCGGCGCGCCGCCGCGTTGCCGCTCAAAGCGGCGCGGCTGCTTGCCCGCGGTGCTTTTCCCACTGCCCTTTTGGTCCCGTTCCATTGTCCGTCCGGCAATGCCATAGCGCGGGGATGGACGCCAGCGCTGACGCATTACAGACTGCCCTGCTCGGCTGGTACGATACCAATGCCCGCAGCCTGCCGTGGCGCAGCCCGCCGGGCGCGCCGCCGCCGGAGCCTTATCGCGTGTGGCTGTCGGAAGTGATGTTGCAGCAGACCACCGTGGCGGCGGTCGGGCCCTACTTTGCGAAGTTTCTCGCGCGCTGGCCACAGGTTCAGGACCTGGCGGCGGCTGACGATGCCGAAGTGATGGCTGCCTGGGCAGGGCTGGGTTACTATGCCCGCGCGCGCAATCTGCTGGCCTGTGCACGGGCCGTGGCGGCGCTTGGCGGGCGCTTTCCCTCCACCGAGGCTGAGCTGCGCGCGCTGCCCGGGCTGGGGGCCTATACCGCTGCGGCCATCGCCGCGATCGCTTTTGGCGAACGCGCCGCTGTCGTTGATGCCAATGTCGAGCGGGTGATCGCCCGGCTCTTCGCCATTGCCGAGCCATTGCCCGCTGCGCGCAAGCCGATCCGCGTCCGTGCCGAGGAACTGACCCCGGCCACTCGGCCGGGCGATTTCGCCCAGGCCATGATGGATCTTGGGGCGACGGTCTGCACGCCGCGCAATCCCCGCTGCCTGTTGTGCCCGCTGGCCGGGCACTGCGCCGGACGGCGCGAGGGGGCAGAGCGCTTTCCGATCAAGCCGGCCAAGGCACCCAAGCCGCAACGCCTGGGGCAGGCGTTCTGGATCGAGCGGGACGGGGCGGTCTGGCTGGTACGGCGGCCCGGGCAGGGGATGCTGGGCGCGATGCGGGCCTTGCCCGACAACGGCTGGAGCGCGCGCGGCGATGGCACACTGACACCGCCACTTGCCGGACCGTGGCAGCTGGGCGGCGCGGTCCGCCACGGCTTCACGCATTTCGATCTCGATTTGCAATTGATGCTTTATTCAGGGACCGAAATGGATAGGCTGGACCCACATGATGGCGAATGGTGGCGGCTTGACCGGCTGGAGGAAGCTGGCCTGCCAACGCTGTTTGCCAAGGCGGCGCGGCTCGCGCTGGCAACCAGATAAGATCAGGGAGAATGAAACTTGCACCACCATGACGCCGTCGCGCTGTCGCGCCGTAACCTGCTGCGCTCAACCGTCTTGCTGGGGGCAGGCGCCGCGCTTGGTACCCTGCCGTTTGGTCGCGACCTGGCTCATGCTGCCAGTGCAGCGGGGATAGAGGGCCGCTGGCCCAAGGTCACCGCCATGCTCGAAAAGTATGTCAGCCAGCGCAAGGTGGCCGGCATGGTGGCAGCGCTGGGTTGGGGAGAACGCGATCCGGGCTTCATCGTCCGGGGCAAGGAAGCCTTCGACGATCCCGATGCCGCGGGCGAGAACAGCCTGTTCCGCGCCTATTCGCAGACCAAGCCAGTCACGGGCATCGCGGCGATGATGCTGATCGACGATCGCAAGCTGAAGCTGGATCAGCCAATCGCAGATTTTATTCCCGAATTTGCCAGCATGAAGGTGGCGGTTGATCCCAAGGTCAGCCTCGATGCCAAGCCAGCCCAGAGCCAGATTACCGTGCGGCATCTGCTGACCCACACGGCCGGCTTGGGTTATGCCGGGGTTGGCAAGGAAAAGGTCAGCGCCGAACTGCTGCGGTTGGGGGTGACCCCGGCGGTGCTGTCGCGGATGAAGATCCCGGGCATGCCGGTCAGCCCGCCGACCCCGGGTCCGGACGAGTTCGTCAAGCTGGCGGCGAGCGTGCCACTGGTCGCCGAACCTGGCACGGCCTGGCACTATTCGATGTCGCTCGACGTGCTGGGGGTGGTGATCCAGCGGGCTTCGGGCGCAAAGAGCTTTGCGGCCTTCCTGCAAGAGCGGATGTTCGATCCGATCGGGATGAAGAGCAGCTATTTCCAGGTCCCCGCCAGTGAAGTCCATCGCCTGACCGGCAATTATGGTCTGCTTGGCGGAATCCCGATCCCGATCGATCCGGGCGCGAACTCGGTCTACCTTGATCCACCGGCCTTTGCTTTTGGCGGCGCCGGGCTGGTTTGCTCGCCGGCCGATTATGACCGCTTCCTCAAGATGATCGCCAATGGTGGCATGGTTGGCAGCAAGCGGGTGATGGGTGCCGCCGCCGTGGCGTTAGGCACCAGCAACTTGCTGCCCGATGGGGTCAGCACCAAGGGCACCTTTATCGACGGGGCCGGGCACGGCGCCGGTGGCCGCTCAGGCCTGGGCCGCGATGCCGGCACCTTTGGCTGGGGCGGTGCAGCCGGAACGGTCGGCTTCGTCAACACCCGGCTGGGGCTGCGGGCGGGGATCTATACCCAGTATATGCCGTCCGAAGCCCTGCCGATCCATGCCGAGTTCCCGCAGCAGGTGCTGGCTGACCTTGCGGCGATGGCGCCGAAGGCATGAGCGCACGGATCGCCTTTGCCGGATCGCCGGTTGATCGGGCTGACCATGTCCGCGCCGATCCGGAGCGGTTGGCCGCGCTGATGGACTGGCGTGCCCGGCTGCTGCGGCTGGACGGGCTCGATCCCGTGATCTCGCCTGAAGGGACGCTGACCTGGGGCACCCTGGCCGATGCCGCACCGGATAGCGAGCTGGTGTTCCTTGGCCTGGCTGACGGGCGGGGCTGCTTTGCGGAAGTGGTAGCCCAGCTCGACGGATCAACTGCGCCGGCCAACCCGCGCCTGTGGGCGGCGATGGCCGCGCTCGATCCGGGCGAACTGGCAACCTATGGCGGTGCACGCAGCCTGGTGGACTGGCACGCCCGCCACCGCTTCTGCGCGCGCTGCGGCGGTCCGACCAAGCTAGCCAAGGGCGGCTGGCAGCGAACTTGCGAAGCCTGCGGGGCCGATCATTTTCCGCGGGTCGATCCGGTCACGATCATGCTGGTGGAATACGACGGGGAATTGCTGCTGGGCCGCCAGCCGCGCTTTCCGCCCCGGCGCTTTTCGGCGCTGGCCGGCTTTGTCGAACCGGGGGAAAGCATCGAGGAAGCCGTACTGCGCGAAGTGCAGGAAGAAGCCGGGGTGGCTGCCCGCGATGTAACCTACGTCGCCAGTCAGCCCTGGCCGTTCCCGTCCAGCCTGATGATCGGTTGCCACGCCCATGCCGACAGCGCCGAGCTGACCATCGACACCACCGAGCTGGAGGAAGCCCGCTGGTTTACCCGTGCCGAAGTCGCGGCCGCGATGGCCGGGGACGATGATGCGTCCTTTATTGCGCCGCCACCGCATGCAGTGGCGCATCACTTGCTCAAATGGTGGTTGGAACAATGACTGCACCTGCCAAAGTCTCGATCGACGTCTGGTCCGATGTGATGTGCCCGTGGTGCATCATTGGCTATTCACAGCTAAAGCAAGGCCTGGCGACGCTTACGGGCGAGATCGAGGCGGAGCTGCGCTGGCACGCTTTCCAGCTCAATCCCGACATGCCGCCCGAAGGTGAGGAGCAGCAGGCCCACATCGCCCGCAAGTATGGCCGCACGCCCGATCAGATGGCCGCGGCACGTGGGCAAATGAAGGAAATCGGCGCGCGGGCCGGTTATTCGTTCGACTATGCCGGAGCAGGCGAAGCGCCGGAAGCCCGGCTGTGGAACACTGATCGCGCGCACCGGCTGCTGCTCTGGACCCTCGCCCAATACGGCGCGGACAAGCAGACCGCATTGAAGCTGGCCCTGTTCGATGCGCACTTCCAGCAGCGCCGCAACGTGTCCGATTCGGCCGTGCTGCTTGAGATTGCGGACAGCATCGGGATTGACCGGACTGGGGCCGAGGCTGCGCTTGATAGCCCCGTGCTCGGCCAGCAGGTCCGCGAAGAGCAGCGCATGGCCTATGATATGAACGTCACCGGCGTGCCGGCTATGCTGGTCAACGGCAAGTTCCTGATCCCCGGTGCGCAGGATCCGGAAACCTATGCCAACGCCCTGCGCCGCGTGGTGGCGCGCGAGGCAGAGCTGGCGGCGCGCCAGCAATGAGCGCCGATTTCTCCGGCCAGGTCGCGGTGATCACCGGCGGCGCCGGCGGCATCGGCCGCGCGCTGGGCAAGGCGCTGGCGGCAGCGGGTGCTGAGGTGCTGCTGGCCGACCGGGAAGCAGGCGATGGGGTCGTGGCCTGCGATGTGGCACAGCTCGATCAGGTCGAGGCGCTGGCCGACCTTGCCTGGGAGCGGTTCGGGCGAGTCGACCTGCTGATCAACAATGCCGGGATTGGGGGCGCGGGCGGGCGGCTCTGGAAAGTCGATCCGGCCGAGGCCCGCCGCATTTTCGAGGTCAATTTCTGGGGCGTCTGGCACGGCTGCCGGGCCTTTGCCCCGCGCATGATCGAACAGGATCATCCGAGCTCGATCTACAATGTGGCTTCGGAAAACGCGTTGTTCTGCGCCGTGCCGCGGAACGGAGCCTATATCGCTTCCAAGCACGCTGTGCTGGGGCTGACGGAGAGTTTCCGCGAAGACCTGCCGCGGCATGTCCACGCCGGCACGATCATTCCCGGCTGGGTCCTGTCCGGCCTGACCAGCGAGGGCGGGCGCGATGTGGCCATGCCGGCCGAGCGCTATGCCGAAATCATCCTGCCGCAACTGGCGGCGCGTGAACGGTTCGTGGTCAGCCATGCTTACAACGTGGTGCCAATGGCCGAACGGACTGCGGCGCTCGAAGCCGCCTTTGCCCGTGCCGCGCCGCGCTA
>Ga0315902_10003130_pt1 | contig 25046 bp, 19 predicted proteins | sample LakEriMetagenome_9_FD_203523 | JGI IMG/M metagenome (GOLD analysis project Ga0315902, IMG submission 203523) | Freshwater fungal communities from buoy surface, Lake Erie, Ohio, United States - Buoy 12 MA117 | ecosystem: Environmental > Aquatic > Freshwater > Lake > Lake biofilm | place: USA... | reverse complement strand
CTCCGGTTGTTGTAACAGTATAGTTGAAAGTTCCACTGGCAGTTGGAGTTCCACTTATGGTAGCCACATTACCTGACCAGCTGTCTGTGACTCCTGAAGGCAGGCCTGAGAAAGTAGCCCCGGTAGCTCCGGTGGTTGCCAGAGTGATATTGGTAATTGCCGAATTGATACAAACCGTCTGATTGGTACCTGGAGCAATTGTATTTAATGGTGAAACGGTGATTGTTCCCGTTGTGGTGGCAGGAGGACAGCCACCTGTTGTGGTAACGGTGTAATTGAATGTTCCGCCAGCTGTTGGTGTTCCGCTTATGGTCACGATATTGGCAGCCCAGCTGCCTGTTACTCCTGCAGGCAGGCCTGAGAAAGTAGCACCGGTAGCTCCGGTGGTTGCCAGAGTGATATTGGTAATTGCCAAATTGATACAAACCGTCTGATTGGTACCTGGAGCAATTGTATTTAATGGTATAACGGTTATTGTTCCCGTTGTGGTGGCAGGAGGACAGCCTCCTGTTGTGGTGACGGTATAGTTGAATGTTCCGCTAGCCGTTGGTGTTCCGCTTATGGTAGCCACATTACCCGCCCAGGAACCTGTGACTCCTGAAGGCAGACCAGAGAAGGTTGCACCTGTAGCTCCAGTAGTAGCTAATGTAATGTTAGTAATTGCGGAGTTTATACAAGCCGTTTGATTTGTACCCGGAGCAATTGTATTTAATGAAGTAATGGTCACAGGTACTGTTACTAAAGGAGAGGTACAACTGCCTAGCGATACAGGACCAACTAGTTGTAGAGAAATATTATATGTATTTGCTGATACAAAACTAATAGTATAAGGTCCTGCACCTGAACCACTAACAACAGTAACGCCAACTGGCCAGGTCCAATTAAAGGCTGCGCCAGGACAAGAAGTTCCAGTAAAAGTAACAGTTGCATTTTGACTTTGACATATTGGATTTGGTGTAACTGTAAATGTTGCAATTGGTTTTGGTCTTACAGTTAAAGGAACAATTAATTGTGTCCCTGTACATCCATTATTAGTCGGAGTGATAGTATAATTAATTAATAGATCTGAACAAGAATTGTTTGGAATTGCATAACTGATAGGATTTGTAGTTCCACTATTACCATCAGAACCAGTCCAACTAATACTAGCACCAACAGGATTTGGAGTAAGATTAATAGTTGGGGAAGAAGCAGTTCCTAGTGTTGGGCCAGAACAAATGGAATAGCTTGGTGATGCAGATGTAACAGATGGTAATGGTTTTACAGTAATGGTTAATGTAGTTGTTGTAGCACATTGTCCAGGTGTTGGAGTAAAAGTGTAAGTTGTAGTAGCTGTATTATTAAGTGCTGGAGTCCAAGTACCATTAATTCCATTGGTCGAAGTTGTCGGTAATGGAGTTAGTGCTGCACCAGAACATATTGGGGTGATTGCGTTAAAAGTAGGTATGATGGTTGCTGGTGTTACATTTACGGTAACTGTACTAGTCGCTGTACAACCAATACCATTAGTTGCTGTTAAAGTATAAGTAGTATTTGTTGTTGGACAAACGGTCGGTGTCAAAGTAGTTGAATTGGTCATTGCAGTAGTAGGAGACCAAGTGAAAGCAGGTTGGTTATTGTTGAATGTTATTGTCCAACCCGAAATACTTCCCGTATCACCGCTTAAATCATCTTGAACAAAAAGTTGCCAAGTTCCATTGGCTGTACATCCATTTAAAATATTGAAAGATTGTTCGGGTAAATAAGATCCTGTAAATGGAGCAGTGCCAGTTATAATTGAGGAAGCAGCAGTTGGTGTAAAACACGTATTAGTATAATTATCTCCAGTACCACCATTATCAGTTGATAATTCAACTCTGGTTCCATCAGGACATTGTAGATAAATATCTAAATCTGAATCCCAGGTATGAGTCATATTGATGCAAACAGAAGCAATCGAAGAAGTTGCTATGGTTGTTGGGGATAATCCACTGGTAATTATAGGAGAATATACTCCTGTTACACTACCATCAGGGATTGTATACGTTCCTCCATTTGTAAAAGAAGTTGGTCCAACGAAACCTACTGCATTAGTAGAACCTCCTAAAGTAATGCAATTACCTACACATATTGTACCACCAGTTCCTGCATTCACAGTTGGAATTGGATTGACAGTTACAGTTTGTGTTATAGCATTTTGACATCCGCCAGGAACAGCTGTTAGTAAAAGAGTTGCAGTATAACTTCCCGTTGCGGAATATGTATGACTTGGATTTTCTAGGTTAGAGGTAAATCCATCACCAAAATTCCAATTATAGGTAAAGTTTCCATTAGTTGTATTTGTAAATTGAGTTGTAGTTCCAATACAAACTGTGGTATTAGTAAAAGTTGGATTAGGGCTTGCAAATGTAGCGGTGGTACCTGCAAAATTTAAAGTAAATCCTGCAGAAGAAGTTGGAGTAAATCGATCAACTAATATAGTATATGTTTGGCCTGCAGTTACAGTTAATGTCGGGTTGCATTGTGGGCCAGAACATCCTAACCCCGTAACTCCGGCAACACCAGTGGTACCATTCCAATTGCAAGATATTTCGGTTCCAAGACAAGATGTTGTAGTATTGAATATAGCAAAATCATAATCAATCGCAGATGTTGGAGTAATCGTAAAAGCCAAAGTTCCTGAAGTGGCAGCTGTAAAAGTATACCAATTTGAAGATCGTTCGCCAGGAGTACCAAAGCAACTTGGGTTTTCAGTTGTTAATCCTACACCACCTACACCATCAGGTACAGTAACATTAGCAACACTACATAAAGTTTGTGCAGAAGCACAATCCTGAACAGGTAACGCTGGTCCTACAGGCAAAGCTTGTTGGGCACAGATACCAAAAGTTCCGGTAGTATTTCCGTTACCGTCAACAAGCATATAGTAGGTATTTCCAACGGTTAGGCCACGTAAAATAACATCAGTATGAAACAAACCACCACCTGTATTAATATCTTCTTGACAGGCAATTTGAGTTAAGGAACCACAAGTTCCACTATATACTGCCAATTGGGTATTGGTTAAAGTTCCTCCAAAATTGGTAGAAATTTCAATATCAGCGGAAGTAGCTACAAATGAAAACCAAACGGTGTGACTTAAACTATTGGGTGTCCAACACGCCGGCGTAAGTGGATCACCAGTTGTTGTAGCTGCAACATTCGTATATAAAATAGAATTACAACTGCCAACCCCTACTGTAATAGGAATGGCTGTGCCAACACCACAAACATCGTTAGATGGTTGTGCATATGTAAAGTTCGAAAAGCCAACAAATATTATAAGTATTTGTAAATATTTATTCCAATTTTTCATCCTATTGGTATTATTTTCTATCTACTTCATTTTGTAAATTTCGTAAGTAGGTATCATGATCAATAGGTTTGTCATTTTTTATGTAGAAAATAGCTGGGGAAACTTTTTCATCGGTTGGTAAAGGTGTTTTTGAATAAATTTCATCTGAAAAACCAGCCACTATAAATTTAATATTCTTTGTGTTTTCAAATGTAAATTCACCTTTTATTGAAATTTCATTATAATTTCCGATATCAACAATAATAGTATCATCTTCTTTTGCAATTTTATATGCTGAAAGTATAGTTAATTTAGGTTTGTCTGGAGAAGTACCATCATGAGAATCATTTCCGATAGTTGTGGTATACATATCTTTTTTAGTCGAATTATCATTAACATAAAAAGTTGTAGCATTAGTTTTGGAGTAAAACAAAACAACTAAGCACAATAATAAGTTATTGTACTTTCTCTCTTTTATAAATTTAAATAGTAAAATTTTACCCATTCTTTAGTTTTGTTAAAAAAGTCATAAATCAAAAGTAATTAATTGATTTGTGAAAATTCAATTTTTAAGCTATTTTTTATATAAATAGCATGTGAATTAATATAAAATCGTCTTTAAATTCAACAATTTAACAATTATTAAAAAGAGTATTTAATTCTCTTTTTTGCTGTTTAGTTTATAGTTAAACTTCACAATGTGTTTTTTATAGATTTTTCAAGTAGTATAACGACAAAAATTTTTAATGAGCACTTGATGTTATATTTTCACAGACCAAAATCTATTTACTTATAATATTCTTACATTAATAAATACTATATGAAGCAATTTTTATTATCGCTTTTTACTATTTTGTTTTTTTCTTTTGGTTGTAATGCACAGATAGTTGGAGATTATCGTTCTTCAGGTAATGTAACTTTCACTACAACAACTAATTGGCAAGTATGTACAAGCATTAGCCCAATAACATGGGTAAATGCAACTGTAGCACCAACAAGTGTATCAGCTTCAAATACAATAACTATTCAAACTGGAAATACTGCTACAACATCTACAACTACAGTTGTTGCTAAATTAGTAGTTAATGGTACTTTGAATGTTTCTAGTAATTTTACTTCAGGTGCTTTAACAATTAATGGAACTTCTGGAATAGTAAATTTACAGAATGGAAATAGTTTGACTGTCAATGGAAATGTTACTGTGAACGCGAATGCAATATTTAATGCAAATTACAACCCAGGAACATCTTCATATATAATTGTTTATGGTAATTATATCAATAACGGGACTACTGATTTTTGGAAAGCTACAGCAATTATTACAGGAGATTTATTAAGTCCTTCAACTTCTACACTTCAAAACAATGGTAATGTAGTTGTAGGCGGAAGTATTATTGGAAGTTTTAATACTACTGGTGGTGATGGTTCGGGGCAAATATATGCTCTAAATCCAAATGCAATTGTCAATATTACGCCTGCATCTATCGATAATAATGTGACTCCGGGAGCTCCTTTGAATTCTACAGATACTTTAGCAATTGGAGCATTAGTTAATCAAGTTTTATATGGTATTTGTTCATTTAGTGTAAATGATATTATAGATGTTTCTTCTTGTGTAGGAGCTAATGCTATTTTTACGGTATCAACAAATGCCACTTCACCTACTTATCAATGGCAAGTAAATTCGGGTTCTGGATGGATTAATTTGACCAATACAGCTCCATATTCAGGCGTATTAACCGCAACATTAACGATTACTAATGTAACTTCTGGTTTGATAGGAAATAAGTATAGAGCTAGAGTGACATCAACTTCTCCTAGTAGTTGCACGTCAAATAGTGATTATGGTACTCTAATTTCATTAACTGCACCAACAGTTGGAACAATTACACAACCAGTTTGTTTAACTCCTACTGGTAGTGTAGCTTTAAGTGGTTTACCAACTTCAGGTACATGGACTTTAACAAGAAGTCCTGGAAATGTTACATCATCAGGAACAGGAGCAACTTCAACAATTACAGGGTTGGCATCAGGTACTTATACTTTTACAGTTACAAACTCTTCAGGTTGTGTTTCAACTTCTTCTTCTAATATAGTTATAAATGCTCCACTAGAATCAACTCCGGTAGTTGGTACTATAACTCAGCCGACTTGTACACTATCAACGGGTAGTATAGCTCTTAGTGGATTACCTGCAACAGGTACTTGGACATTAACAAGAAGTCCAGGGAATATTACATCTACAGGTACCGGAACTACAACTACTATTGCTGGTTTGTCAGCTGGAACTTATAGTTATACTGTAACCAATTCTTCTTTATGTTTATCGCCCTCTACTGCTAGTATTTTGATAAATACCCAACCGACAACTCCGGTTCAACCAACATTAGGTACTGTAACGCAGCCAACTTGTACAGTTGCAACAGGATTAATAACTATTACTTCCCCAACAGGAACGGGAATGACTTATAGTCTTAACGAAACAACTTATACAAATACGACAGGTATATTTACTTCAGTGTCTTCAGGTATTTATAGTGTAACTGCAAGAAATTCATCCGGATGTATCTCTCCTGCAACAAGTGTTACAATTAATGCACAAACTGATACATGGGATGGAACAGTATGGTCAACAGGCTCTCCGCCAACAAGCGGACAAAAAATTGTATTTACCAATAATTTTTCATCTACATCAAATTTGTCAGGTTGCTCTTGTCAAGTAAGTTCAGCTAATGTAGTAATAAATTCAGGGCATACTTTATCAATAACGGATGATATAAAAATTACAGGTGGAGGAACTTTAACATTTGAAGATGGTTCAAGTTTAGTCCAAACAAATGATGCTGCTGTAAATTCAGGAAATATTACCTACAAAAGAAAAACCACAGCTCTAAAACAATTTGATTATACGTATTGGTCTTCTCCAGTAGCGTCAACTCCATTAAGTCAATTAGCAACAAATTCATTATTTTATAAATTTAACCCAACAATCAATAATTGGGCTTACCAAACAGCAACAACAATAATGGCTGAAGGTGTTGGTTATATTGGAAGAGCTCCAGGCGGACTAACTTATAGTCCAACTCAAATAGTAGAGACAAGTTTTGTAGGTATGCCTAACAACGGAGTTTATTCAACTCCAATTATTAAAAGTACTGGAACCTATAATTTGATTGGTAATCCTTATCCATCTGCTCTTGATTCCGATTCGTTTATAGCAGCTAATAGTGCTGTAATTAACGGAACAGTATATTTATGGACACACAATACTGCAATTACGAACAATATTTATACTTCTAATGATTATGCAAAATATAATTATACAGGTGGTGTAGGTACAGCTCCTGCTTCAAGCGGAGGTCTAACGCCAGCTGGGAAAATCGCTGCGGGACAAGGTTTTTTCATTGAAGCTAATACAAGTTTAGCGAATGGAACTTATTCGGCTACTTTTAATAATTCCATGAGAATTTCAGGTAATAATACCCAGTTTTTCAAAAGCGGGTCGTCAGTAAATACAACAACTTCTATTTCACAAGGATTAGAAAAACATCGTGTTTGGCTTTCATTGAGAAGTTCTCAAGGAGCATATAATCAAATGCTGTTAGGCTATGTTCAAGGAGCAACGAATGATTTTGATTCATTATATGATGGTAAAACATTAGCTGTAGGTAATACAGTTTCTATTTACACTATGGTTGGTGCTAATGATTTAGCTATACAAGGTAAAAGTTTACCGTTTTCAGAATCAGATGTTATTCCTTTTGGTTACAATACAACATTAAACGGAGAATTAAGTATCAACTTAGATGATTTTGATGGCTTATTCACCAGTCAAGATGTATATCTATTAGATAAAACTACTAACACATTGCACGATTTAAAAACATCTCCTTATACTTTTATTACCACAAGTGGTAATTTCAAAGAGCGTTTTGAATTACAATTTACTAATCAAGCTTTGGGCACAACAATTCCAATAATATCCGATAACGATATTAAAATAATAAATACAAATCATCAACTTGAAGTAATATCACCAGCAATGGCTATTTCAAAAGTTGCAGTATATGATATTTTAGGAAAATTGTTGTTTACTCAAAATGACTTAAATACTAATTTGTTTCAAACAAGTTCGTTGCATATGGCACCACAAATTGTCTTGGTAAAAATAACTTTGAATAACCAAAATGTCATTACAAAGAAAATTATTATAGAATAAAATTAAACAACAATAAAAAAAACCACTTTTATCATTTGATTAAAGTGGTTTTTTTTGTGTTATAATTGAAAAGAAATTAATCTGCCAAACGAAGTAACTTGTTTTTGTCAACTATTTTAATTTGTTTACCTACAATTTCAATAATTTTACTTTTGTTAAGTTCAGAAAGTAATCTGATGCAACTTTCGGTTGCGGTACCAATCATTCCGGCTAATTCTTCACGTGATAATTGCAAGCTTAATGCTCCGTTAGCATCTGTACCAAAATTTTCTTCCAAGTAAATCAATGTTCCAGCCAAACGTTCTTTAACGTTTTTCTGAGCCATATTCACCATGTGACCATCAGCCTCTTTTAAATCACCACAAATGGTTTTCATTACATTCATTGAGAAATCATTGTTTTGCGTAAAGAACTGCATAATTTCTTTCTTAGGAATAAAACAAACTTCCATATCTTCTAAAGCAACAGCACTTAGGTTGGCCGGTTCCTCACTAATCATTGAGCGCTGTCCCAAAAGTTCTCCGGGTTTTGCCAATTTTACAATTTGGTCTTTCCCATTTGAACTTAGTTTTGATAATTTACAAACACCTTCTTTGATACAGTATATTCCATTTGTGATTTCGCCTTCTTCAAAAATAGGTTCCCCCTTTTTTATAATATAAGAAGTTTTACAATCAGCCATTTTAAGCAACTCTTCCTTTTTCAGTGCCTTTAAAGAACTGAATTGGCGTACGATACATTGCTCACATTTTGACATTGGAAAGAATTGTTGATTGTTGTACAAATATATTCAAAGATATGATATATATCATATTTTAATTTTTGCATTTGAATGAAATTTGTCACAGGTAAAATGAGCAAATTATGAATGAATCACAGTGTTTCCATTGTGGTAACGAAATTATCAAGAAAGAGGAGATTTTTTTTGATAGTAGAAGTTTTTGTTGCAATGGTTGTAAAACCGTATATGAAATTTTTAGTCAAAATGACCTTTCGTGCTATTATGATTTTCAGTCAAGTCCAGGAGCCACACCACAAGATATCAAAGGTAAATATGATTTTTTAGCTAATGAAAGTATTGTCAACAAGTTGCTTGAATTCCAGGAGAGTACAACAAATATTGTTTCACTCTATATTCCACATATACATTGTAGTTCGTGTATTTGGATTTTGGAAAATCTACAAAAGCTTCAACCGGGAATAAGCAGTTCTCAGGTAAATTTTCCCAACAAAAAAGTCAGAATTACTTTTAATTCAGAAAAAACTTCGCTACTGGAAATTGTTGAAATGTTATGTTCTATAGGGTATGAACCTTATATCAGTTTGGAGAATTTTGACGAAGGTAAAAAGAAAGTCGATCGCTCATTGATTTATAAAATTGGTGTGGCCTTTTTCTGTTTTGGAAATATTATGTTATTGTCATTCCCCGAGTATTTTGAGGTGGATGAGTTTTGGATTGACCAATATCGAGGTTTTTTTCGTTGGTTAATATTTGTCTTGTCGTTACCGGCTTTTATATATTCGGCTTCTGGCTATTATGTAGCTGCATGGAAAAGCTTAAAGCAAGGAATGCTGAATATCGAAATTCCAATTGCTTTAGGTATTGTTGTAATGTTTATCCGAAGTACAGTTGATATTGTCTTTAACTACGGTCAAGGTTTTTTTGATAGCATGTGTGGGTTAATTTTCTTTATGCTATTGGGAAAATTGTTCCAACAAAAAACCTATGATTTCCTTTCGTTTGAACGCGATTATAAATCCTATTTTCCTATCGCCATTACTAAACTATTGCCTGATGGTAAAGAAGTAGCCGTTCAAGTATATGATATTGAGAAAGGTGATCGGTTATTAATCAGAAACCAAGAATTGATTCCTGTTGATGGTATTTTGATTTCTGAAAATGCGTCTATCGATTATAGTTTTGTAACCGGAGAAGCAGTGCCAATTGAAAAGAAATCAGGCGATAAAATCTTTGCAGGCGGAAAACAAGTTGGCAAAGTCATAGAAATGGAAGTATTGTTTTCGGTATCACAGAGCTATTTGACGCAATTGTGGAGCAATGATGTCTTTCAGAAGAAAGTTGATCAAAAACATAAGTCAATTACCGATAAGATTAGTCGCTATTTTGCTGTTGTCTGTTGTGTCTTTTTTTTATTGGATTTTTATAGATGTTGCTATAGCTTTTAATGTTTTTACAGCCATATTAATTGTGGCTTGTCCTTGTGCATTGGCTTTAACTGCTCCGTTTACTTTGGGCAATGTTTTACGCATTATGGGAAACAGAAAACTTTATCTCAAAAATGCCATCGTAATCGAACAATTGGCTAAAGTGGATACAATTGTTTTTGACAAAACAGGTACAATAACAACCAATAAAAAAACGTCAATCACATACGAAGGCGATGTCTTAAATGATTTCGATTTAAAATTATTAAAGAATGCGCTTAGAGGTTCCAATCATCCTTTGAGTAGAAGATTGTACGATTTTATTCCACATCAGGATAAAATGGAAACGAAAAGTTTTGAAGAGATTATCGGTAAAGGAATATTTGCCGAATTCGAAAATGATACTGTCAAATTAGGCTCTTCTCAGTTTTTGCAACACATGAGTGAAAACACACATAAGAAAACCAAAGTACATGTCGAAATAAACGGAGTGTATAAAGGCAGCTTTATCTTTAACAATCAATACAGAACAGGCTTAGAACAACTATTTGAAAGTTTAGCCAAAAAATACAATTTGATAGTACTATCCGGAGACAATGATGGAGAGCGTAAAATTTTAGAAAAAATGTTACCTCAAAATACAAATTTGGTTTTCAACCAAAAACCGGAACAGAAATTAGCTTTTATTGAAAACTTACAAAAGCAAGGCAAAAACGTTCTTATGATTGGTGACGGACTAAACGATGCGGGAGCTTTGGCTCAAAGCAATGTTGGGATTTCAATCTCAGAGAATGTAAATGTGTTTTCTCCGGCTTGTGATGGCATTTTGGATGCTTCCCAATTTGAAAAAATCGCATTCTTTTTAGGATATTCTAATAATGCCATGAAGACAATATATATGAGTTTCGGTTTGTCTTTATTGTATAATGTAGTCGGATTAAGTTTTGCAGTGAACGGTAATTTATTGCCAATAGTGGCCGCTATTATTATGCCTTTGAGTACAATTAGTATAGTAAGTTTTGTGACGATTATGAGTAATTATTTTGCAAGGAAATAAAAGTTAAGGTATGATAAATATCATATTTTACACTATTCATTAAATATAAATTTGCTTACACAAATTAGAGGTATGAGTGTCATTTATTTATTAATATCCATTAGTATTATTGTAGCCGTTGCGTTTTTATACGCTTTCTTAAGAGCCGTAAATACGGGTCAATATGACGACGATTACACGCCATCTGTCAGAATGCTTTTTGACGATGAACTAATAAAGGAAATTCCAAAAAAGGAAAATCCCACCCGAGCTAAAGGCGAACAGAGCATAGCTGAATCCAATTCCGAAGTTTCGGAACTTAATCAAAAATCAATTAATAAATAATAATTATATGGAAATGCAACAATTTTATTACGACAACAAAATTGTAAAGAAGTTTCTCTATGCCAGTATTATATTTGGCTTGGTCGGAATGTTAGTTGGACTTATATTAGCTCTTCTTTTTCTATTTCCCAACTTAACGGACGGTATTTCGTTTTTGAGTTTCGGGCGATTAAGACCTTTACACACTAACGCTGTAATTTTTGCCTTTGTAGGTAATGCAATGTTTGCCGGAGTGTATTACTCTTTGCAACGCTTACTCAAAGCCAGAATGTTCAGTGATTTTTTAAGTAATCTTCACTTTTGGGGATGGCAGTTAATTATTGTAGCTGCGGCAATTACACTTCCGTTGGGATACACTACATCTAAAGAATACGCCGAATTAGAATGGCCAATTGACATAGCAATTGCACTGATTTGGGTAGCTTTTGGGATCAATATGATTGGTACTATCTTAAAAAGAAGAGAACGTCACTTGTATGTGGCCATTTGGTTTTATATAGCCACATTCGTTACGGTTGCTGTATTGCATATTTTTAATAGTTTAGAATTACCGGTTTCTGCTTTAAAAAGTTATTCAGTTTATGCCGGTGTGCAAGATGCTTTAGTGCAGTGGTGGTACGGACACAATGCAGTAGCGTTCTTCCTAACCACACCTTTTCTTGGAATGATGTACTATTTTGTTCCGAAAGCGGCTAACAGACCGGTATATTCTTATCGATTATCCATCATTCACTTTTGGTCATTAATCTTTATTTATATCTGGGCTGGACCTCACCATTTATTATATTCTACGCTACCTGACTGGGCTCAAAACCTAGGTGTAGTTTTCTCTATCATGTTAATTGCACCTTCTTGGGGAGGTATGATAAATGGCTTGCTAACCCTTCGTGGAGTGTGGGATAAAGTGAGAACGGATTCTGTATTAAAATTCTTTGTGGTGGCTATTACCGGTTATGGTATGGCAACATTCGAAGGGCCAATGCTATCCCTTAAAAATGTGAATGCGATTGCACATTTTACCGATTGGATTATTGCCCACGTTCACGTCGGTGCTTTAGCTTGGAACGGATTCCTAATCTTCGGTATGATTTATTGGTTGATTCCTCGTTTGACTAAAACAACTTTATATTCTGAAAAATTGGCCAACTTCCACTTTTGGATTGGAACTTTAGGAATTGTATTGTATGCCTTGCCAATGTATGTTGCCGGATTTACTCAGGCTTCAATGTGGAAACAATTCAAACCAGACGGAACCTTACAATATGGTAACTTCCTAGAAACTGTTACGCAAATCATGCCGATGTACTGGATGAGAGCCATAGGAGGTACTTTATATTTAGTAGGTATGATTGTATTAATATACAATATAGTTCTAACTGTTAAACAAGGTAAATCTGTAGAAGACGAACTAGCAGAAGCTCCCGAATTGAGTAAAATCACAAAAGGAAGATTAAAAGGCGAAAAATTCCACCCATGGTTAGAAAGACGTCCTATTCAATTAACATTATTAGCAACTGTAGCTATTTTAATTGGTGGAATTATTCAAATTGTACCTACGATAATGGTTAAATCAAATATTCCAACTATTGCAGCCGTTAAACCATATACACCACTCGAATTGCAAGGTCGTGATTTATATATTCGTGAAGGTTGCGTGGGCTGTCACTCTCAAATGATACGTCCGTTCCGTTCAGAAGTTGTTCGTTATGGTGAACATTCTAAATCGGGAGAATATGTTTACGATCATCCATTCCTTTGGGGATCTAAACGTACGGGTCCAGATTTGCATAGAGAAGGTGGTAAGTACAATGACAACTGGCACTTTAATCACATGTGGAACCCACAAAGTATTTCACCGGGTTCAATAATGCCAGGCTATAAATGGTTGTTTGATAACAAAGCTATGGATTATTCAAGTACCGAAACTAAAATGAAAGCAATGCAAACACTTGGCGTTCCATATACCGATGATGACATTGCCAATGCTAAACAAAGTATTGAAAACCAAGCATCAACTATTGAGAAAAACCTATATAACGACCCTGATTTTGTAAAATCATACGAAGCCAGTAAAGCTAAAGCAGCAGCTAAAGGAGATGCTTTTGTACCAATGAAAGATAGAGAAATCGTAGCCTTAATAGCGTATTTACAACGTTTAGGAACGGATATTAAAGTTAAAAATAATAAATAGAAAGCCATGTTAAAGTTTGTAAAACATAATTTAGAAACCATCTCAGGAGTAGCTATTTATCCTATTATCTCATTGTTGATTTGTTTTACCTTTTTTGTTGGTTTGTTCTTTTGGGTATACACCTATAAAAAAGATAAAATTCAGGAATTAAGTGAATTACCTTTCAAAGACTAATAATCCAAAAGTATACAATCATGAAAAAATTAATTCCAGTATATGTTAGAGTGCCTTTGATTTTTGCCAGTGTTTTTGCTGCATTGGAATATTTCATCGACTCAGGTGACCAACCGGCTTTTATAAAGTACCCAATGGTTTCAATATTCTTAGCAGTATTTATGTTCTTGTTGATAGCCATAGAATTGGTGGTTAGTGCAGTTGATAATGTAACTTATCACATGCTAACTGATGAACAGAAAAAACAGTTAAATGAAGCACAATCTGTTCCATTTACCGAAAGTGCTTTCTATAAAAACATTTTAAATAAATTAACTCGAACTAAGGCTATAGAACAAGAAGCCGATGTGATGCTTGATCATAATTATGACGGTATCCGCGAACTTGATAATGTATTACCACCATGGTGGGTGTATTTGTTTTATGGCACCATTATTTTTGCTGGAATCTATTTGGTACGTTTTCACATTATGGGTGATTACAACCAAGATCAGGAATACCAAACTGAAGTTAAAGAAGCTCAGGCTGCTGTTGATGCTTATTTGAAAACTGCTCCTGATTCAATGAATAAGGATAAAGTAACTTTGTTAACCGATGCGGCAAGCATTGCAGCTGGAAAAGCTTTATACCAAACCAATTGTATTGCTTGTCACAGACCAGATGGTGGTGGACAGATTGGACCTAATCTAACCGACGAATTTTGGATTAACGGTGGCGGTATCAAAAACGTATTTAACACTATTATGGAAGGTGGTCGTGACGGCAAAGGAATGGTTTCTTGGAAAACAACCATTAAACCTTCTGATATTCAAAAAGTAGCAAGTTATGTTCTTACAATGCAAGGTTCAAAACCTGTAAATCCAAAACCCGCAGAACAGGAAGCTAAAGTATGGATAGACGAAGTTACTCCAGCACCTGCTACCAAAGCAATTATAGATAGCACTAAAATAGCTGCGAAATGATTGAAATATATGTTCTTTAATAAAAAGTAAACAATGTCCAACGAGCATGAAGATGATAGTTTTAGAGATAGTATAAGCACTATTGATGCCAAAGGAAAACGCGCTTGGATATTTACAAAAATACCCAAAGGCAAATTATATGAGCGCAGAAAATGGCTAAGTTATTTATTGCTGTTATTCTTGTTCTCCGCACCTTTCGTAAAAGTGAATCATCATCAGTTTATGATGTTCAACGTTTTGGAACGTCGCTTTAACTTGTTTGGATTTCCTTTTTGGCCACAAGACTTTCACATTTTCGTAATCATTATGATTATTGGAGTAGTGGGATTAACATTGTTTACAGTGGCTTTTGGGCGAATATTTTGTGGTTGGTTTTGTCCACAGACCATTTTTATGGAAATGCTGTTTCGCCGGGTTGAGTTTTGGATAGATGGTGATCGCGGAGCTCAAATTCGATTAGCCAAACAAGAATGGAATGGCGAAAAAATCAGAAAACGTTTAACCAAATGGTTTATCTTTTTTGTGATTTCGTTTTGGATAGCTAATGTGTTCTTAGCGTATTTAATCAGTAGCGACAAATTAATACTGTTAGTCAAAGAAGGACCAACCAATAATACAAGCACGCTCATAGCTTTATTGATTTTTACTGCGGTTTTCTATTTTATCTACTCATGGTTCCGCGAACAGGTGTGTATTATTGCTTGTCCGTATGGCAGAATGCAGGGTGTTTTATTGGATAACAAATCCATCAATGTTGCCTATGATTATGTTCGAGGCGAAAAAGAAGTTGGAAGAGCTAAATTCAATAAAAATGAAGACCGAGCGACTACTGGAAAAGGAGATTGTATTGATTGCAGTTTGTGCGTGCATGTATGTCCAACCGGAATAGACATTCGTCATGGTACTCAATTAGAATGTACTAATTGTACCGCTTGCATAGATGTATGCGACAATATGATGGAAAATGTTGGTTTGCCCAAAGGATTGATTCGCTATGCCAGTGAAGACGAAATTGTCAAAAAAGAAACCTTTGTATTTACCAATAGAATGAAAGGCTATTTAGCAATACTGGCAATTCTTACCGGAGTTTTCATAGGAATGTTGTTTTTAAGAAATGAAGTAGAGGCAACCATTTTACGTCTTCCAGGACAATTATTCCAGCATAAAGATGATAAAATTAGTAATATATATACGTTCAAGATTGTCAATAAAACTTCGGTCAACTTTGATAAAGTACACATAGTACTAGTTAATCAAAAAGGGGAAGTCAAAATGGTAGGACCACGTTATTTCAAAGTGCCAAGAGAAGGTATCACAGAGGGAACACTATTCATCGAAATAAAAGAAGCTTTGTTAGAAAGCGACAAGACCAAATTACTAATAGACGTATATAATGATAACCAGTTAATCGACTCTGAAACGACTAATTTCTTAGGACCGAGAAGTTTCGATTAGCGAAAAATTTAAAGGTATGAGCATTAAAATTAATTGGGGAACTGCAATCGTGATAGCGTTTGCTTTATTTATGAGTTTTATATTGTTTTTTGTTTTCCGAGTGCAATCGGATAGCAAATATGATAATGAGTTAGTTACCGAGGAATATTATAAAAAAGAAGCCACGGTGCAAAATGACATCAATAGCCAGAAAAATGCTAATGCGTTGTCAAAAAAAGTAAAAATAAACAATGCTTCTGAAGGAATTACAGTGAGTTTCCCTAAAGATATAGATTTCACAAAAATTAAAGGAACAGTATCCCTTTATAGACCGTCTAACCAAAAATTGGATTTTGTTTCCCCAATTACATTATCTGGTTTTGATTTGCTCATACCTAAAAAGAATCTGGTGGGCGGTCTTTGGGATATTACTGTCGAATGGTCATATGACGGTAAAACCTATTTGAATAAAGAGGAAGTTTATTTTCAATGATGAAATATTAAATTTCAAATATGTATAGTACAAATATTTTATTTCTAATATCTAATATCTAATATTGATGTTATTCACAGCACTATTATTCGGATTAATATCAAGTTTACACTGCATAGGTATGTGCGGCCCAATTGCGATGATGTTGCCGGTTTCACATACGAATCCAACGAAGAAAGCGTTACAAATTCTGTTGTATCATGCGGGTAGATTAACATCTTATGCTACCTTAGGTTTTCTATTTGGATTGCTAGGCAGAGGATTATTTTTAGCCGGAATACAGCAACATATCTCGATAGTAATAGGTATTTTGATGATCGTAATGGCTTTACTACCCGAAAAGGTATTTGCCCGTTACAACTTTTCTAAACCAATTTATAGACTAATTTCTAAAGTCAAAACGAGCTTGGGACAACAGTTTAAAAGAAAAACGCCTGATGCATTTTTTACCATCGGATTATTTAACGGTCTTTTGCCCTGCGGATTAGTTTATGCTGCTTTGTTCGGTGCTATTGCTATGCAAAATGTTGGTTTAAGCACAGTATATATGCTACTTTATGGATTGGGAACTGTGCCTTTAATGAGCGCAGTAGTATATGTCACTAATTTTTTAAGCTTTCCATTTCGAAACAAATTACAGAAAGTTGTACCTATAGTTACCGTAGTTATTGGAGTACTCTTTGTACTTCGGGGTATGAATTTAGATATTGCTTATATATCACCAAGTAACGTTCATTTGTTTATTCAGGCTTCTGCCAATTGTCATAAATAAGAATCAATAACCAAAATAACACTATATGGAAAAACATGATTTATTACACGAGTTCCCGGAGTATAAGGATAAAATTCACGATTTAAAAGTTTCAAATGAGCACTTCCGAAAATTATTTGATGAATACCATGAAATTGAGCATCAAATTCACCGTATTAACATGGGCTCAGAAATTGCCAACGATAATTTTATGCATGAACTCAAAGCCAAATTATTATTCTTGAAAGATGAAATTTATTCCTGTTTGAATAAATAGTTTTTTAGATAATTGATAAACCACGTCGAAAGTCTTGGTTTTTTTATTTAAACTGTCATCGAAAATAATTTTGTTTTTGGAATGTTGCGTTTTAACCGCAAATCAAAGGCCATACAAATGTTGCGTACAAAGGGTTTGCCTTTTTCGGTAACAGTTAAGTCGTTTGGAGTTACCGTAAGTAATCCATCGTTTTCCATTTCGGTTAGTTGGTTCAAGACTTCAGGTAAATCTTCAAAATAGAAGCTTTTATCAGACCATGCGGTATGGAATTGACACATTAAATTAAGTATGTGTTGGCGTATGATTAAATCCTCATTAGTTAATATATGCCCTTTAAAGACAGGTATTTCATTTTGATTTAACCGAGTGTAATAGCCTTCTAATTCTTTTTCATTTTGAGCAAAAGCATACCAACTGTCACTTATGGAAGACACGCCCAAACCAATCATCAATTTAGTTTTGGAGGCAGTATACCCCATAAAATTCCGATGCAGTTTGTCTTCGTTAAATGCGGTGTACATGTTATCAGTTTTTAAAGCAAAATGATCCATACCAATTTCGTGATACCCTTTTTGTGCTAATAATTTTTTGCCTTCTTCATATAACAATCGTTTAGCATCATCTTTTGGAACATCTTCATCTTTAAATCCACGTTGTCCATTGCCTTTTATCCACGGTACATGAGCATAGCTATAAAACGCAACTCTATCAGGCGAAAGCGAATTGGTTTTTTCAATAGTATCAATCACATTTTCTAAAGTTTGAAAGGGTAAGCCAAAGACCAAATCATGTGAAATAGAATTATAGCCAATTTCCTTAGCCCAAAAAGTTACTTTGGCCACGTTATGAAAAGGTTGAATTCTATGAATTGCTGTTTGTACTTTCTCGGAATAATCCTGAACACCAAAACTTACACGTCGGAAACCTAAATCAAACAGTTTTTTCAAATGAGCCCGATTAGTATTGTTGGGATGGCCTTCAAAACTAAATTCATAGTCAGTAGCTTTTTTAGCTCGACTTAAAACTCCAGTAATCAATAGTTCTAAATTCTCTGGTGAAAAGAAAGTTGGCGTTCCGCCCCCCAAATGTATTTCTTTGATAATTGGTTTTGAAGGAAGCAAGTCACAATACAGTTGCCACTCTTTTAATACTGCTTCAATATAGGGATGTTCCACTTCGTGACGTTTGGTGATGCGTTTATGACATCCGCAAAAAGTACATAAACTTTCGCAAAAAGGAAGATGTATATACAAACTGATGCCTTCTTTAGTATTGCTTTCGGAAAAACTTTGTAACAATGTTTGTTTCCATTTTGCTGCCGAAAAAGAAGATTCGTCCCAAAAAGGAACAGTTGGATAACTAGTATATCTCGGACCGGGAACGTTATATTTTTGTACTAATGATATTTGCATACTGCATCTTAACTTAGTACCAAAAGTAATTTACCTTTTTTAGGTAATTAATGACAATTGTCATACTAGTAAAATAAAAGCAACACTTTTACGTGCTGCTTTTCTAAATTATATTTGGCATCTGCAAATTCGGCTTTTGGTAGAGTAGTAGCTTCAGCTGTTGCTTCAGCTGCTTTTGGTTCGGTGCTTTCTGCTTTTTTGCAACCAACCCAAAGAGCCGTGCAAATAGCAAGAAAAAAAAATTCATAAATAATTGATTTAAGTTAGTAATAGTTCATTACCACAGTTCGTTCAATCTTTTTATGATAAAAATGGGGAAAATCCAATTCGTTATTAAAAGTAAACATTAATGATTTAATTTATTGAAAATAAGTAAGTTATTAATTTAAAAAAAAGATAATTTTTAAAGAAGAATGTCACTTCATAAATTTATTTACATTTGTTTCTATGAATAAAACCGTACTCTGTATTGGCGCCACTTTAGTTGATGAGTTGTATTTCTGTGAAAACAATATCATTTCAGAATCATCTAACCCTGCCCAAAAGGAAACTAGTATTGGTGGTGTAATCAGCAATATTGCACAGCATTTAGCACTTTTAGAAGTCAAGCCTCAGATAATTACAGCTTTCGGAAATGATTCCGATGGATTGTTTATAAAAGATAGCTTCCTAAAAAGAGGTATTAACTTTAATCAATCTATTGTAACAGATGAAAGTACGGGCAAATATGTTTCTATACTTCAGCCCGATGGTAATTTATATTTAGCAGTCTGTCAAGACAATTGTGGAAAGTATATTTCGGTAGATTATCTGGAGAGACAAGCAGCGTATATTAAGCGCTTTGATATATTAATTATTGATACTAATCTGGAAAGCAAAACCATACAATGGTTAATCCATTTTGCCAAAGAGCATAATAAGCAACTTATCATTGAACCCGTTTCGGTTGCCAAAGCATCAAAATTAGCAACATTAGATTTAAATGGAGTTTATATGATAACTCCCAATGAAGAAGAATTGGTTGCCATTTGTGCAAACAACACACAAAATTCACATCTTTTGGAATCCCTTTTTGACAGAGGCGTGCAAACTATTTGGTTAAGAAAAGGAGCAAAGGGTTCTGCATTGTTCACTCCTGCAAAAAGTCTGGCTTTGTTGGTTCCATCCATCCAAATTGTAGATAGTACCGGAGCCGGAGATGCTGCGTTGGCAGCTTGGGTTTTTGGTTATGTAAAGGGTGAAGATGAAATGACTTGCCTGCAATTGGGACACACATTAGCTTTAGAAATACTAAAAAGAAAAGGTGCTGTCGACTCATCGTTGACGCCTTTAACACTTTATAAAAACAAGAAAAAATACTATAATGACTAAAAACGATTATATCATTATCAGCCCTGAAGTGCAACATGCCCTCGACAATAATTTACCAATTGTAGCACTCGAATCTACTATTATTTCACACGGAATGCCATGGCCCAAAAATGCTATTACAGCGGCAGCTGTTGAAGATGTGGTTCGCCAAAATGGAGCAGTACCGGCTACAATTGCTATCCGAAACGGAAAATGTTTGGTAGGATTATCAAAAGACGATATCGATTATTTTGCTCAAACCAAAGACGTTTGGAAAGTAAGCTTACGCGATATGCCTTATGTTATTGCACAACAATTACCTGGAGCTACCACAGTTGCTGCTACAATGCGTATTGCTGCTATGGCCGGAATTAAAATCTTTGCTACTGGTGGTATTGGAGGCGTTCATCGTGGTGCGGAAGTATCTATGGATATTTCAGCTGATTTAACTGAGATGGCAACAACCAATGTAGCCATAGTTGCCGCTGGTGTAAAATCGATATTGGATATTGGCTTGACTTTGGAGTATATGGAAACAATTGGTGTGCCGGTAGTGACTTATGGGCAGGATGAATTTCCTAGTTTTTATTCTTCCAAAAGTGGATTTAAATCGCCTTTGCGTTTAGACACAGCCAAAGCCATTGCCCAACTTTTAAAAGCCAAATGGGATTTAGATTTAAACGGTTCTGTTTTGATTGCTAATCCGGTTCCGGCCGAATTTGAAATGGAACCTGAAGTTATAGAAAAGCACATTTTAAAAGCACTTAGCGAAGCCAATAAACAAGGAATTAAAGGCAAAGCAGTAACTCCTTTTTTATTAAAATTTATAGCCGATAATACGGAAGGCGAAAGCTTGGAAGCCAACATTGCCCTGATAAAAAACAATGCCAAAGTTGCGGCTGCTATTGCTGTAGCCTTATAAGATAAAATAGGTAGTTGTTATGATTTTGTATAAATGAAACTTATTTATTTTTCAGTGTGCATGCTTAGATATAGACATACAACTTTTAGTATGTACTAAATCACAAGTTATAATATATCGCAATATTTTATTTTAATTAGCATTCCAATTAAGCGCTACTATCACTTCATTTTTTCTTCCAAATAGTTGAAAGGGAGGATTATAACCCAGAAAGCGAAAATTGCCATAATAGGAGAGGCCTTTTTCCTTTAAAGCATTCTCGAGTATCACTTTATGTTTCATAATACTTTCGTTAGAAGCAAATCCGCCAAACTGTATTACGGCTACATATTCGGGTTCCGAAGTTTCTATTACTACTTCAGCATTATTTGGCTTTGGCAACTCCTCTTTTTTAAGATTAGAAGGCAACACAAAAGCCATAGTGGAAATAGAATCTCCAATATCCATATGCACTGGAGAGGTCATGGCTATTTGCTTCTTTTCGTCGTTTCCTCCAAAAATATATTTTGCTAATTTCCCAAATCCAGAAGAGCCTAAATCTCTATATGACTTTGACGAGGAAGTTATTTTAGCCATTAGAGCAGCAGGATAATATCTTACTTCAAATAGTTTTTCTACTTTAATCACTTTATATTGTTGTGTTTCTGTTTTATGGGTTGCCATGGTCGTATAGATTTGTGATAGTGCTAAAATGACTATCAAAATAGATATTATAATGAGAAATGTTTTCATGATGATGTGTTTTATATTGTTATTTGTTGATACTAAATTTAGTTTCTTTTAAAACGGAAACAAGGACATAATAAAATAGGCCATTATCGAAACGTATAGAAAATAATGAGAAAGACGACTAAGAAAATTAGCTTTTTCCGAATAAGCTTAAGGTTCTAATCTTACGCCCTATATTCAACATAAATATAGCGATTTTTTATGGCAAATTAAAGAAGCGGAAGGACAAATGAGAAATATATTTATCTGTGTTTTGTGCCTTCATAAAACCATTCCAATTAAATTAGTGCTATACGGAAACGCGAATTGTTGAATAGCAGCGCCAGCCAACCACTTTTCCTCATCGGCCAATTTGAGAATGACAGGCATGCGCTTTTTGATATTGTTAATGTATTGTATTGTTTCATTGGCTGCGGTGGTCAAAATAGAATAGGTACGTATAACCGTTTGGTTAGTAACGTCGGTCCAATCATTATAGATGCCTGCAAACGAAAACAATTCGGTTTCTTGGCTTACTATCATATAAGGAATTTTTTTTATGTCTTCGTGTCGCCATTCATAAAATCGGGAGGCCGGGATTAGACAACGTTTAGCACTAGAATCTCTAAAACTAGGTAACATCTCTACCGTTTCTATACGGGCATTTAAGGTGTTGTTTCTAAACTTCAGGTCGCTGCTCCAATGCGGTAATAAGCCCCAGGAAGCCATTTCAATGATATCGGGATGGTCATTGGCTATGATTGGTGTTATTGGATGCGTAAACCCATTAAACCTCTCACTTGGAGTAAATTGCTCCGGAGCTTTAAAAGGACGCTTATAGCGTTCGCTGATTTTTACTATTGTTTCGGGTAAACCAATATAAAAACACATATCCTTTTTTTTTAATAAAAATAATAAATATTTCAATAGGGTGCAATCAAAATGATGTATGTTTTAAATTATTTATTAATTCATAACGTCGGCTAGGTCAACTCATTTTTTTATTGCGTTTCACTCCACAAAAACTCTTCTAACAGGCCTTAATTAGTAATACTTATCCTGAGGGACCGCCACAGCGCAAATATAAAAGACCGTCACTTTGACTGCCTCAATAGGTTAGCAATTATAGAATAGCATTTATTCAAACTTATAGCAACTATTATTTTTTATTGTATATTTAGCCACTAACGATAAGCTAAAAAGCAGCTAAAAAAACTATATTTTAAAATTGTATTCCATGACTTTATACGATCAATTCAATAAAGACGGTTATCTTATTCTTAACGATTTTTACACTGCCAATCAATGCGATGCTCTAATGCAAAGAGGAGAAGAACTATCGAATAGTTTTAATTTTGATGGCCATCCCTCTGTTTTTCAAACCAATGAACAAACACGAACCTCTGATGACTATTTTCTGAATTCAGGCGATGCCATTTGTTATTTCTTTGAAAAAGACGCCTTTGATGAACATGGAAAACTCAAAAACGACCTTTTTCTTTCCCTTAATAAAATCGGACACGGTCTGCATGATCTTGATCCGGTTTTCGAAAAATTCTCTCGTTCTCCTCAGCTAAAGGAATTAGCTAGCCAATTAAAGCTCGATGACTATCTAATCATCCAAAGCATGCTTATCTTAAAACATGCTAAAATAGGAGGGGTGGTAGATGTACATCAAGACTCCACGTTTTTGTATACAGAGCCCGATACCTGCATTGGCTTTTGGTTTGCCCTAGAGGATGCTACTATAGACAACGGCTGTTTATGGGCAAAGCCTGGAGGTCATAATACGAGCTTACGTTCTTGGTTTAAAAGAAAACCATCAGGAGGAGGTACCGAAATGCAGGTGTTTGATGAAGAACCACTTTCTATGGAAGGTATGATTCCGCTTGAAGTTAAAAAAGGCACTTGTATTGTACTACATGGTTTGTTACCACATTACAGTTTACCTAATACCAGCGGAAAATCGCGCCAAGCCTATTCCATTCATACCATTGATAGTAAGGCAAGATATCCAAAGGAAAACTGGTTGCAAAGAGACATGAGCCAAGTTAAAGGATTTTAATAAGCACCCATGCAAACTAAATTTTCATCTACGTATTGGGGTAGCGAACACCTATCGCCCTCACAGTTTATTACCAATATTGCGGCAGCTGGCTTTGAAGGGGCCGAATTATTTCTTAGTCCACCTGACACGATAACCGATGCGTTTCTATTGGCCATAGAAAATATAAGAAAGCAAAATCCCGATTTTTATTTCATTACCCTACAGCTTCCTTTTCCCAAAGAGGATACCGTAGCAGGGCATGTTAAAGTAATGGAAGCCAATTATACTAAACTGGCAGCCCTTAACCCATTATTCATTAATTCACACACTGGAAGAGATTATTTTTCTTTTGATGATAACTGTAAAATTATTGATGCCGCTATGAATTTTTCTGCCAAGAATGGCGTTCGAATTCTTCATGAAACCCATAGAGGTCGTTTTTCTTTTCATGCTGCTTCACTACTTCGGTATTTAGATAAATTTCCTCAAATGGAATTGGTGGGCGACTTCTCTCATTTTTGTACCGTCTCCGAAAGTATGCTTGAAGGACAGGAAGACATAATTAGTCGAATCATTCCTCAGGTATCTCATATCCATGCTCGTTTGGGTTTTGAACAAGGACCTCAAGTAAATGACCCCAAAGCACCCGAATGGCAAACGCATCTAGAAAAGTTCTTGTTTTGGTGGCAACAAATAATCACGACTAAAAAGGCAGCTGGGCACTCTCTTTTTACCATCAGCCCCGAATTTGGTCCCGTACCTTACATGCCAACCGCGCCCTATACCCAACAACCGCTGAGCAACCAATGGGATAATAACGTATTTATGATGGAGTACTTAAGAGCATCCTTATAGTGCATGGAGTGGCGTTATAAAACCCCTAGAACTATTGTATACGGCATCCTTACTTCGAGTGATTTTTGCTCCGCTGCGCTTCAAAAAACTACTTCCCGATAGGCATCGGGATAAACCAAGCTGACGTATACGATGTCGTCATTTCGACTGATTTCGTGCGTTAACTTTGTACTAGTTGTTCGGTATTAGTGGCTTTCCCTTTTTTATTTGCGGGTGTAAGTATCCGTATAATCCCCATATTTCAATTGAAGGACTGTAGCGGTATTGCTTAGAACTTCATATTGGGTGGTATCGATACTAGAGGAGCCATTCCCAATACTTTCGGCTACTAAAAACAGCTTTCCTTTGGCTGTCCACCATTTTTTATAGACCATAGTAGCCATATTTATGG
>Ga0315902_10003129_pt1 | contig 25046 bp, 22 predicted proteins | sample LakEriMetagenome_9_FD_203523 | JGI IMG/M metagenome (GOLD analysis project Ga0315902, IMG submission 203523) | Freshwater fungal communities from buoy surface, Lake Erie, Ohio, United States - Buoy 12 MA117 | ecosystem: Environmental > Aquatic > Freshwater > Lake > Lake biofilm | place: USA... | reverse complement strand
TGCCACTATGTAATGGGCGGAGTTGAGGTTGAGCCAGATACCGCAGCCGCTGTTGGAGTACCTGGCTTATATGCAGCAGGTGAGGTTGCAGGTGGCATGCATGGTTCAAATCGTTTGGGTGGTAATTCTCTTTCTGATCTTTTAGTTTTTGGTCGTCGCGCTGGAGCAGGTGCTGCTGAGTATGTGAAAGCTTCACAATCTGTGAAGGTGTCGGAGGCAAGTATTAGAGATGCTGCAGAGAGAATTGCAGCACCTTTCAAACGCACAGGGGGTGAGAATCCATACACCCTTCACCAAGAGTTACAGGAGATCACTCATAATCTAGTTGGAATTATTAGAACTAAGAGTGAATTACAGGACGCCATTGAAAAGATTGCAGCAATTAGAAAACGAATTGAAAATGTTGCAGTTGAGGGGAATCGTCTATTTAATCCAGGGTTTCACTTATCTTTTGATCTAGACAATATGTTGTTGGTGGCAGAGAGCACCGCAAAATCTGCAATTGTTAGAGAGGAATCTCGCGGAGGCCACACAAGAGATGATTTCCCAGCGATGGATCCAAAGTGGAGATCTCAAAATAATATTTCCTCCTTTAATGGCAAAGAGGTAGTTGTGAAACAACAAAAACTTCCAAAAATGCCAAATGAGCTATTTGATCTCTTTGATATCCATGAGCTTGAGAAGTATTTAAGTAAGGATGAGCTGCCAAATAATGCGGGGGTTAGATCATGAGCAAAATGATAAAACTTAGGATCTGGCGCGGGGATGCAAAGGATGGCGCGTTAAAAGATGTTGAGGTTGAGGCAAACGAGGGTGAAGTAGTACTGGATGTAATTCACCGGGTGCAGGCAACTCAGATGGGTGACTTAGCTGTTCGTTGGAATTGCAAAGCTGGTAAGTGTGGCTCATGTTCTATGGAGATTAATGGCAAGCCACGGCTTGCTTGTATGACTCAGGTTGCAAACTTTGCTGAAGGGGAAACCATCACTGTCACACCACTTCGTGCATTTCCAGTGATTAAAGATTTAGTAACTGATGTTTCATTTAATTACAAAAAAGCGATGGAGGTTGACTCCTTTACTCCTCCTGCTGGTTTAAAGGCAGGTGAGGTGCGAATGGCACAGGTTGATGTTGAAAGGTCACAGGAGTTTAGAAAATGTATTGAGTGCTTCCTATGCCAAGACACCTGCCATGTAATCAGGGATCATGAAGAGAATAAGAAATCATTTGCTGGCCCTAGATTTTTCATCAGGCTAGCTGAGCTTGATATGCACCCACTTGATATCTTGAAAAGCCGTAAGCAAAAGGCGCAAGCAGAGCATGGTCTTGGAATGTGTAACATTACAAAGTGTTGCACTGAGGTTTGCCCTGAGCATATAAAGATTACCGATAACGCAATTATCCCAATGAAGGAGCGGGTAGTTGATGTTAAGTATGACCCAGTCAGATGGCTTGGATCAAAAATTCGCAAACGTGAGGGTATTGTTTAGTACGTGAATTTAATTGCTCGCCTTATCGCTGGCGCACTCGCCTTTTGGGCAGCAACCTCACTCCTTGATGGCATAACTGTTAATGGTGGTGCTTGGAGTTATCTTTGGGTAGCACTTTTATTTGGTCTAATAAATGGAGTCATTGGCTCATTGGTTAAGTTGTTAACACTGCCCGCTATTTTATTATCTCTAGGGCTTTTTGCCTTTGTGATAAATGCTGCGATGTTGATGTTAACTGCTAGGTGGAGTGAGCGATTAGATGTTGTTGATTTTAAATCAGCTCTCTTTGCATCTTTGATAATCTCAATTGTGACTACAGTTATTAACCGGGCATTTAAGAGCAAGAAGGCTTAATTACAAATGGGTGCTAATAATCAAATGCCGTGTGATTTTTGTAGTGTTCCTTATGATCCAGTTGCAACCAGGTGGCTATGCCCAAATTGTCATATGAAGACTAATTGCTGCGATGGGGCACCTTGTGAGATTGTGGAGGTTAAAACTACAAGTAGTAATTAATTATTACTTAAGTAGTTTTGCCATGTAAGCCTCAACCTCATCTGGGTGACGAGGAAGTGCGTTACTTAATATCTTGGCCCCTGATTCTGTTACCAAAATATCATCCTCAATGCGAACACCAATTCCTCGGTACTCCTCAGGGAATAATGTGTCATCAGGTTGAATATAAAAACCTGGTTCAACAGTTAAAATCATGCCCGCCTCTAAAACAGCATCTGCATACTGCTCTTTTCTAGCATGAGCGCAATCATGAACATCAATACCTAAGTGATGGCCTGAGCCATGAAACTGCCATCTTCTATGTAAGCCATTTTCTTCTCGCAAAGACTCCTCCGCTGTCATTGGCAGCACGCCAAGCTCCTCTGCACCCTTTGCAATCTCAACCATGCAGGCAGCGTGAAAATCTTTAAATCTAGCCCCAGGTTTTACAGCTGCAATTCCTGCTTGTTGGGCCTTATAAACAATCATATAAATCTTACGTTGCGCCTCAGTGAACTTTCCATTTACTGGAAAGGTTCTAGTTATATCTGCGGTGTAGTGGGATTCAACCTCAACACCAGCATCAATTAAAATCAAGTCTCCCGGTAATACATCACCATCATTTTTAATCCAATGTAATACGCATGCATGAGCGCCAGAGGCGACAATGCTTGGATACCCATTGTCATTTCCCTCTAACCTTGCTCTGCCATAAAAGGCAGCCTCAATCACTCGCTCACCTCTTGCTACCGATGTTGCTGCTGGGAAAACACGGACCATATCGGCAAAACCACGAACGGAAGCATCAATTGCTTTTTGCATCTCATCAATCTCATACTTATCTTTAACAGCTCTCATAACCGAGATGTAATTTAAGAACTCTTTTTCATCTTCCGTATTTTCTTCAACCAATTTATCTAATGCAGAATCTTCACCACGAACAAGTAATGTCTCTTTTTTATCCTTTAAAAACTCTTCAATTGATTCAATCTGCCTAACCGTAATCCCATACTTAGTTTCAGTCTCCTCCAGCGTCATTCTTCTACCAACCCAAAACTCGCCATATCTTGTGTTCTTATAAAACTCATTGTCATTTCGTGGTGACCTTGGGTGAATAAACAACAAAGCTTCATGTCCTGTGCTAGTTGGCTCCATTACAAATAAAGAATCTGGAACACAATCTGATGCAACAATTCCAGTAAACCAACTAAAGGCAGAGTGTGCTCTAAACTGGTAATCAGAGTCATTACTTCTTACCCTTAATGATCCTGATGGAAAAATTAATCTCTTACCAACATATTGTTTAGACAACTTATCTCTGCGTAGTTTTGTGTAGGCAATTGAAAGGTGTGGTGTGATGCCAGTAAGAGGGGATTCTGCCCAACCTTGCTTCATAAACTCACTCATTGCATCAGCAACTGGAATGTCATGGGTTCTCACTTCAACACCCTTTTCATTATTGTTGCTACTACCTGAATTCATTTGATAAGCCTACCTAAGAGGCTTAAATTGGCTAGAGGTGAGTAAATAGCGCTGAGATTTAAGACTTAAAGAAGTCAAATAGCCTGAACTGGTGAAATCAAGCATGTTCGCTATGTAACGTAGACAAATTAAAAATGCTCACCCCAATTTACATCTACCTCCCAAGGTATCCATTTTCTGCAAAATTCTTCAGCTGGATCACAAAAATATCATCTGACACGGGGTTCCGAACATCCTTTGCTAGATTGAAACATTTTCCACCTGTTTCAAGATCTGAACTTATCGATTTTTCTATACATTCAGCTAAAACAAGGGTTTGACTCCTCCGAACTGAATGCCACTCTAATCCAGTTTTAAGTCCAGAAAACAATACACTGATTATAACAATCCATAAAGACCAAGAAAATAAAGAAGTTCTCAATTTATCATCAACTACTTTTGAAATTATGACCAATATGCCTAAGGTAAAAACAAAACTACCCGTTATATATCGCGGAGCAATGGCTGATGTATAACCTAAACTTGAGTCTGTTCCCCTGCTAATTAATGTCATCAAGATAAACATTAATCCAAACAATATACAACTCCTATTTTCAAATATAGAAATCATTATTTCCTTTGAAACTTTTTTGTATAGAAAAAAAGTAAAATAAGCTAAGAAAATTACACCTGCTACGAGTGGAGCAACTGGATCAAATCTACTTGATGGAACAAAAATATTTCCAATACTTATTAGAACAAACTTAAGTGCACTTATTGGATCAATAATTACTTCAAATACTCCAGTAGTGTTTGATGTTGGTGCACCACCTGCTAAAAGATTATAATTTTTTTGAAGACCTGGGATAACGTGTGATAAGCAGACCGATGACAAACAAGTAAATATCAATATAAGTGAATGTTTCATATCTGATTTTTTATACTTGTGAGACAAATATCTATACGATTGTTCTATCAATTCACAAATGATTACCACTATACCAGATGAGAAAGCAAACGGACATAGAAATAGCACGGGTACTAATTTCCAATTTCTTTGCTTTCCGCTGTTCTTTATAAACAAATACACGCCCATCAAAAAAATCACTAGCATAGACCCAAGGCTTGTTGCCATAAAATACATGTAAAGTGGTTTCAAACTAAAAGATGTAACTATCAAAGCTATGATAAGTAGACCCGAGACTTTTTTCCCAAGAAAAATTATTTGTGACTTAATTATTAGAGCTATACCAATCGCCCCAAATCCAAGATTCACTAATCCAGATACTGGAGCACTTATGAAAGGAATAAAACTGCTTGCGTACAACACATATTTCATCAAAATCTGCTGATGACCCGCGAACAACTCTAAGTCGGAATAGTTACCCGGGACATTTTGCCTAATTTGCCACGGGTAAAAAAGCCAATCGTCGGTCACGGGCGTGACAATTGGAGTTATTAACTGTAAGAAAGCAATAAACAGCACAAATAAAATAAAAACTAACTTCGGTGTATAAAAATAACGAATCAATCTTTTAATCTTCAAGGTATTAATGATTTCTCCAATATTCAACAATATCCATCAACTGGTTTACGTTTCTAGGCCCAACTATGCAGCCGTGTAATGCTGGATTGTTAGAAACGTATCTCAAGCAATCTAAGTACTGATTCTTTCTTAATAATTCATCGAACTTAACATTTGAATCATGCCACAGCCTATTTAAGTAATGGGAAATGCCGTAAGCAATGTATCTGTTAGATGGAAAATACGCGGCATACCGCTCGCGTTTTAAACTAAATCCCAGGTATTCCTTGACCTGAATTAACCATTCACTTCCAATTTCACTAGTTAAATAATAAACTTCAGGATATTTGATTCCAGATATGCCTAATTGTAGATCCCCTTGGCTTAACTGATTTAAACAAGAAACTAAATCAAAAATTTCATGTTTATAACTAAAATCACGATTATCCCAATGTATTCCAACCCCAAGTAGATTATCACCAAACTTGCTCTGTAATTTAATTACTTGCTCCGTAACTTCTGAAGGGCCTAAATCATTTTCGCTAGTGCCCTTATTGTTTATAGACCCAACTTTCACAAAGATTTCCAACCGAGAATTACGATTTGAGTCTAACCATTCAGCAATCCATGTTAACGCAAGACTATAGTCCTGGCTTCGACTATTTATTGGATAATTCGTCGCAGAATCTACTAGTTTGTATCCGTGGCCATAGAAAACATCAAGCAGGGCTAAAGCATCATTCTTAGAAACACTCCTACCCCAGTTAGCAGTTCCAAGATATAGTTGTTTAGTCATAGTAACAAAAAACTATTTAACTTTGCAAAATTTGTTTTTAAATATATTTTTAATTTTACTATATCTCGTAAATATATGGCTGTTAAAGTTACTACTTTAACTTGAGAATTTGGGCTATCTGTCCATTTAATCGGTAATTCATATATTCTCAAGTTTAAAATTTCCGCCATGATTAGAATTTCAGTTGAGAAAAACCATCCATCAAATCCTATCCCTTCGCTCAGTATAGTTCCCACACAATCTTTCCGCATAAACTTAAAGCCACACATGCCGTCACTAAAATTAGTTTTAAATATCAATTTAATAATTAGATTAAACACTTTGCTAATAATATTTCTACTAATCTTTCTGTTTTCCACAAGTGAGGATTTTGTATTTCTTGATCCATAAACTAAATCAAAATTATTCTTCTCTATTAAATTCCAAGATTGCTCGAGATGCTTCAAATCAGTGGCGAAATCCAAATCCATAAACCCAACGATATCTGCCTTTGAAGTGCTCCAAGCCATTTTGAGTGCTTTTCCTACCCCAATTGATCCAACTTCTAGATATTTTAAATTGCAAAATTGCTTGCATAACTGTTCGGCTATCTTACAACTTTTATCGCGGGAACCATTGTTAGCAATTGTGACAGTTACTGAGTGTCCATAATATTGATTTAATTCTAAGTATGTGAAGAGTTTTTCTATTTGAGCTTTTAGCGTTAACTCTTCATTAAGAATGGGTATTACTATTTCAATATTCATCGACTCTTAAAATTTCATCAATTCTTTATACTCTCATCTTTTTCTACATTACCAATCTCTTTAAAAGAATATCTAGCGCTTAGGGCTTCTCTAGTTATCCTAGTAGAACTACTTTGCACGATAGTCCCCACAAGTTGATAGAGATATTCAGAAACAACAGACAGAATTACTAATACGGATAATGAAAAAGTGCTAATTAACAAGTTAGTACTGGCCCAACCTGGAACTATCTCATCTTGATATTTTATGAATACAATATAGAGTGAGTAAAGCGTGCTTAACAACGCTCCGAACAATGAGATAGTACTTATAAATCTGAGCGGTTTAATTGAAGAATAAATGATTGTGCGCATACCAATTTTGAAAAGATTTTTTGAATTATAGTTAGAAGGTGCAGTGTATTTGATATCAACTTGTTTGGTGGCTGGATTGTTAACAACGGGCGCGATCCTAAGTACCTTGTTTTTGAAAGCCCTACGATTCCAATTCACTAAGGAATTTCTGCTCGATACTCTTGAAGTATTCAAAAAAGTGAGAACTTTTAGATCGGTTAAGACCTTACTTAAGGCGACAAGTACTTTATCCCGGAGATAAATCCTATTTGGAAAAATTACTAGGTTGATTTGATTTATATCAGATAAAGTTTCTAATTTACGTAAAAGTATTGAGAAGTGCTCAGTTAGTTTCTCTGCATCAACTAGTTCAAACACCCAATCGCCTAGTGCAATTTCTAAGCCATGTGAGATTACTGAGTCTAAGTCTCTAGCAAACACTTCATAAGCAGCAACATTTGGAAAATTTTTGGTGAATTTTTCTGCGGTTATGAATTCTTCTGAGGAAGAACTTACACATAAAATCACTTCATATCTATATGCAATATTAGCTACATGAGTCATAAACTTTGTAAGCTGATCTTCCTGCAGGTTAGAGTTAACTGGAATCACCACACTTAAATATCCGATCATATTGTTAACTTTTATACCTTTCTACAAAGTTTAAAACTACTTCCTCAATGTCGTATATGTTATCAACTTTACTTCCAATAATATTTAACAACCGTTCACTTTCAGAAGTAATAATTGGGCGTGCATCATCTAAATCTCTAGAAGCTAGAACAGTTTTTACGGCAAATTTGCTTTTTAAATATCGAGTTTCTGACATAATTGGGATGTATCTAGCACAGTCGCGCAAGGTAATTTCATACCTCGAAATTAAATCTAAATCCGATATTCGATCGCGTGCTTCGTGAAAGCTCTCATGTTTAGAGTGTGGAGTAAAACGCACGTGTGTTAATACATGATTGCCAAATGATGGCCAAGGAGTCAAAGAAAAGTAGGGTCCATCTAAAACTGTTATTGCTATTTTAGACAAATCAATTGGTGCAACAACATGCATTAATTCACAAACCTCAAATTGTAATTTTCCATGTTTTGAACTTCCACCCGGGTACTCTCCGTAACTTGCATTGATGCATAAATCAAATGGCTCGTAATCAGCAAAAGAACTACTCAAAAACATATATGATCTTTTTTGCATAGAAAAGTAATTGAGCTGACAACCTAAAATTTCTGTATTAAACTGGATATCTATTGAGTTATTTAATTTTTCAAGCATAATTTTTCGCAATTCAGTGGAATTATAAGAGAACTCATTAACTTGAAATACTTCAGACACCATGACCTTATTAAACATTGCGAAAATCTCTTTGTCTGCTAGTTTGATTGGTGCGTCAATTACTTTTGCCAATTGTTTGAATTTTTCTTGAGAAACTTTACTATCTTTGGTTATCGCATAAATCGAAGTAAAATTGCGTTCTATTGATTTTGAAAAATCTGATAAAAACTTAAGAGAGTTTTTCTGACTACGTCCAGCTGTTTGAAGAGCACGAGGGTAATGATATCCCGCATGCACTCGCGATTGATTAAGTTTACTTGCACCTTGCATTGGATCAGATTCTTTTTCAAATACTACTATTTCATGGTTATTATCTACCAAGATTTTAGCCGCATGCAAGCCGTAGATACCTGCTCCAATAATAGCTATTCTCAAAACTTAACCTCTTCTTGTCATTTCAGCATTTTCAACTATTCGAGTTTACAAGATAGTACTTGCTATACATGATTCTAATTGCTTTTTAGTGCTTGATTTATAACAATAATCAATTTATTTTTTGTCATTTTTGATATAGATATCAGTACCTTTGTAGCAGATTTAGGATCTGCCTTGATAGCTCTAGAGTATAACTTTAGCGAATTTCCGATTCCCTTAGGTTGTAAAAAGAGTGCTTGTGCATAATAAACATAAAGTCCAGTAGGATTCATGCCTCCCTGTAGCGAGTTATCTAAAATTTCCTTCTTCACTTTTGATACATAAGTTTGAATCATATCTAATATAGTTTTTTGGTTTTGGTTACCAATCACATTATCCGAATGAGTTCGTATGACTACTAAACATTGTGGATTTGCAATCCATTCAGTAACCCTGGAAACTCTCCTAAAATAGTCAGTGTCTTCAAACCTGTCCAGTGATTCATCAAAATCACCCACCTTAAGATAAACTTCTCTCGCAATAGTTACTGAGGGAAGTGCAATTGTTAATGGCAAGAAGAAGGCACAATCACCATATAGGTTTCCACTTTTTGTAGCCTTAATATTTTGGATTGTTTTCCCTGTATCTAAGTCAACACAAGTTACTGTGCTATAAACAGCCAGCGCTTTCGAAGAAGATTCCAAAATTTTAAGATCTTGTTCTAACTTATTTGGTAAGTATAAATCGTCAGAATCAATAAATGCTATGAACTCACCTTTTGATATCTCAAGACCTTTATTTCTAGCTCTAGACCTGCCAATATGCACCTTGCTCTCAACAAATTTGATCCGATCATCCTTGAATTTTGAGATTACTTCATTCGTGGCGTCGGTTGAACAATCATCAACAATTATAAGTTCAAAATCGATGTAGGTTTGGTTCAAACAACTCTGTATTGACTCTGAAATTAAATGAGCACGATTGAAAGTAGGCATAATTATGCTAACTAATGGGTTTGTCAATTTATTTTTCCTTGAAAAAATCTGCTTGATTAGTCAACGCATGTATAACTTGGGTTCTTGAAAACAAAAATAGATATCTCTCTCGATCAGGACCAGCAAAATCTTTGATTCTTTCATTATCCTCGAAGTGAAAAAAATAGGGAGCTTGAAATAAATCTGTGTACCGAAATAAACCACTGGCGATGTCTGAATGACTCAATACATTTGAATGAGAGGTGGTTAAAAGAAATTTAGAGTTACTATTTATGAAATTTTCTAGAAATTTATAAGTGTCATTAAATGATAAATGAAATAGAAAATCACGGCAAAACACTAAATCATATGGCTTATATTTATAAGTGACTAAATTTTTTTGTAAGAAATTAACTTTTTTGTTATTACGATATTTTTTATTATTTTTTTTAACAATAGCAGGCACAATATCTATCCCTGTAACTTCAATACTTGATTTTTTGAGTATTTCGTTGAACCAGTTAAAATCTCCACATGGTGCATCTAGTATCGTTTTAATACCATACTTCTCAAATAGAATTGGCAAATCTTTCCTGATATTTTCTGTATATTTCAATGTAGATCCATCTCCAGATCTTGATTCGTTGTTGCCCCACAAATTAAAGTGGTAAACATATCTAAAAATAAACTTTTGTGAACATGTTTTAACAATGACCGTGAGATAAATTTTAGTAATCAGTCTTCTAAATATATTTCGGGTTATTTTCACCAACTTAATGTATCACTCTTGAAATTTTTACAGGAGACTAGTAGTTTGCTCGAGTGACTGCTTAAATAGGCGAAGATTAGGTTTAGGTATTTGTCCCCATCTTTCTTAGTGCGTCTCACCGCTAATAAAGTTGATAATTATTGTCCTAGATGGTTTCGGTTATTATATTATGCTCGAATTTCCTTCGCATAAGCTACTTTAAGGAAATTCAATTGAGACTTACTGTAGCGTGCTCTGGATTTGAAAATATCTTAAAAGAAGGCGCCGATCGATTAGTTTCAAAGTGTTAGATTGTATGAAGTATCCTGACTTTCAACAAGCATTAAAGTATACTTAAATAACCGAAAGAATCTAATGTATTTGTATTGAGTCCATCGATCACACTTAAGTAAAAGCATTTTCACTCTAATTACGTCGCTTAATGTCGGAATTGTGGTTTTGGTTGAATTTAAATGGAGCCTTAGCTGGGATTGAACTGAAAATCTTCCCATAAAGAGTTATCTAATTTCCTACTGAGTCTCGGACATGAATCTTCAATTTTCACTGGAAAATTTGATTTAGTTTCCTATCGATAGTGCAAAAATTAAAATTCTATGGCGAGATATTTACTTTTGAGTTTTAACCCATGGATTTTTACTTCGTTTAATAGCAATCTGTGAAAATGAAAGTTTAGGAAACGGATAAGATAAGATTTTGCTTAACGCTATGAATTCTAAGATTAACCAGTTACTACCTTTATATTTCTGAAACCCATAAGGACCATAAAATAATTTAAATCCAATCTGACCTTTATTTCTAGCCTTCCACCCTAAAGCTTTTAACTCTGACGTTCGCCACCCTGAAATGTGAGCATTATAAGCGTTGTTGATGGCTGGGGGTTGCCACGCGAAACCCGTCGGAGTTAATACCACAGATGAAAACCTGGCAATTCTGTCTAAATGATATAAAAGGGCATAACCTTCATGTTTAGGAAGGTGTTCAATTAGATCAAATGCTACAACTAAATCAAATTCATTTTCACCGAAATTTTGTAAATCTTTTGGTACTAACCCAGTTATTCTCTTTAAGATAGTTTTTTGGCTGATAACTTCATTAGAAAATTCGCTGGAGGCATCCAGGAGAGTGAGTTCGAGCACTTTATCTACCAACGAGGAACTCATGCTCTTTGCGTGCCAATAAGGGGCTGATCCAGCGCCTAAATCTAAAACCTTTATTTTTCTTTTAGCCGTGTCCGCCACAAAGTTTATTTCATTTTCAATAATGGCTTCTAGTGAGATTGGCATTTTAATTGAAAGAAATCTCATGATGTGGAGTGGGCTGCGCATAGTTACTAGGATACCCCAAATACATCAGGCAAAAGTATTCTGATTGTTATTTAGTAATTTTAAATTTATAGAGTGCCTGGAATTGACTATGGTTCTTTCATGACATTGCGCACCGTATTCATTATATGCAAATTACCGTTGGCGATCCGTTAGTATTGCTATTTCAAAAAGTCCTCTCGCAAGCGGATCTCATCTCATGCATGTAATTTAGATGTCACAGTCGAAATGTTGTAGTATCACAAGCAGAAGTTTTGAATTAGGTTAAATTCGAACCAAATTAGGCAATTGTCGCGTCCACTGCTTCACCCTTAACTGATTAATTGGCGCAAGTTTTAAGGTGGAATAAGTTAAAACTATGTTTAGGTATTTGGTCTTATGAACGTGTAAACTTGCGAGCACTTGGAGACGTCGCATAGCCCGGTCTAGTGCGCCTCACTGCTAATGAGGTTAACCCCTAAAGGGTTTCGGAGGTTCAAATCCTCTCGTCTCCGCCATTATTAATAAGGATAAAAGTGAATCTGGGGGAAAGTTGCCAACCTATAAAGTCGCAATAGTTGGAGCAGGCCCTGCTGGTTACTTCACCGCGCAAGCTTTTCAAAAAGCCCAGAAGGATGATCTCTCATTTGCAATTGACATGATTGAACGCCTGCCAACACCTTGGGGTTTAGTTAGGAGTGGTGTTGCACCCGATCATCCAAAAATAAAAACAGTTTCTAAGGTATTTGAAAAGATTGCTAAGGAGCCAAACTTTAGATTGTTTGCAAATGTTGAGTTGGGTAAAGATGTATCACTGAAGGATTTAAGAGATCAATATGATGTTGTAGTTCTAGCTACAGGTGCTTCAAGGGGGCGAAAACTTGGAATTCCAGGAGAGGAATTAAAGAACTCACTCTCTGCTGCGCAGTTTGTTCCTTGGTATAACGCCCACCCGGATTTTGTGAATGTTGAGGTTGATCTATCTAGCGACACCGCAGTGGTAATTGGTGCTGGGAATGTGGCAATGGATGTGGCAAGGATTCTGGCGATTGATCCAACTGAGCTTGATTCAACAGATGTGGCAGAGCATGCACTTGCAAAACTAAAGCAATGCAACATTCGCACAGTAATTATCTGTGGCAGGCGTGGCCCAGAACATGCCGCCTTTACCGCCCCTGAACTTCGAGATCTTCCAAAACTTGAAAACACAGATGTATATATTGATTTAAAGCAAATTGAAGAGGCAATAAAGCATATTGAAGATATGGATGAGGTTGAGAAAGATTTAAGGAGCAACATTGAGGCAATGAAAGCTATAGCAGAGCATGAGAAAAAAGGAGTTGTAAGAAAACTAGAGATAAAGTTTTTATCTACTCCAATTGAGATTAAGGGTAATGGCAAAGTTGAGGAGATTGTGTTTCAGAAGAACAAAGTTGAAAACGGCAAAGTGATTTCTGCCAGTGAGACATTTTCAATTAAGACTGGAATAGTTATTACTGCTATTGGTTATGACTCAGTTGAATGTTCAGGCATAACCATTGAAAGTGGCCGAGTAAGAAATATTGCAGGTCATGTGGAGCACAATGTTTATGCAGTGGGTTGGGCAAAGCGCGGACCAACAGGGGTAATTGGGACAAATAAAAGTGATTCAACTGATGTAGTTGATCTAATTATTGAAAATTTGAAAGAACCAAAGACCAGTGAAGGAATCACCGCATTATTAAAATCAGGGCATGAGGTAATTGATCAAACAGCATGGGAAAAAATAAATGCCTCAGAGGTCTTTTCAGGTGAAATCGCTGGGAAACCACGAGTAAAAGAGGTGGATTGGAAGCAGTTAATAAGTTTGGGCAGGTCTTAATAAATCGCTAGACTTCCGATGGCTTAATACTTTGCGCCCGTAGCTCAACGGATAGAGCATCTGACTACGGATCAGAAGGTTCGGGGTTCGAATCCCTGCGGGCGCACCAAACAGTTTGAATGTAAAAGCCAAATCCATTTGGCGTTTATGTGTTACGACTTCCTGAACTTTCTCCAGCGGACATTTGTTCAACTCTGTGGTGGGGAAAGATAATATTTCTAGATTGAAGAAGCTCTCTTCTTTGTTTAATAGCATAAAACTAATGTGAAGACTTAAAGTACCGCCTAATTTTTCAGAATTTGTAAAAACTGAATTATCATCCAGTTTTTACCTTAATTTATTAAGTTGATAGCCCAATTTTGAATATTGATAAAATCCTGTTATCCTTTATGCAAAGAAACTGAAAATTCTTCTAGGTGGCAGGTGCATATTGATAATCTGCCCGGCCTGTATGTCAGGTGTACCGATGAGAAATATAGGCTACAAGAAAAAACATCACCCGCCATATTTTCGATGTACCAGATGTAAAACCTTAAGCCTAAATCCAATGCCAAGTTCTTGGCAGCTTATGAATTACTACACAGAGTTGAATGAAAACGGATCGTATTCGAAAGAAATAGGCAAACAGAGGAATCATTCGATATTGGATTTCCTAGATAAATGTACGCCAAACTCTCCCGGCAAAAATTGGCTGGACTATGGGTGTTTTGACGGGTACCTATTGGAACAAATTCAATTCCAAGGTTACACCGGTTTTGGAGTTGAGATACAAGATGAAGCTAGAATTTCCGCTTCATTACGTGCTACGGGCAAAGTATTTGAATCACTAAACGAAAATCAAGTTGAGTATAAAATGGGCGTAATTTCCATGAAAGATTCGATCGAACACTTGGTGGACCCTAACAGTTTATTTATCGAGCTAATTGATTTAATTGATCATCAAACTGAGTTATTCATCCAAACACCAAACACTAGATCTCTGAGTGCATTAATTCATGGGAAAAAATGGGCTTGTCTGAATTCTCCCGAACACACTGTGATTTTTTCCAAAAAAGGTTTAGATATTTTCCTTAGCAGGCACGGGTGGGAAATCAAAACAGTTAAACGAGTTTCAAAATTGCTGACAATAGGCTACGTTTTAAATCAGTTAGTGAATTTTGGCGGTTACCGGAAACAAGCCAACTATCTATCAAGAATTACACCACAAAAAATTAAAAATATAGAAGTAAGATTTATGGGAGGCGAAATTTTTGTTCATGCTGTCAGAAGAGAGTAAAATCAAAAGAGCCAAAAAAATTATGTTGGTTACCTGCCAACTTACTTAGACATTTTAAAAAAGTGCAAGGTTGTTAATACGAGGTATTCACACTATGTTTTCACATATAATTAAGAATCAATCAATAAAGACTAAATGTTTAAAAAGTCTTATCCAATTGATTATCTTTGCATGCTTTTTCATAAAAGAAAGGGTAGTAAATAGCTCTCAAAACGCATAAAGCAATAAAAATCGTGGTCTTAGCGCTAAAAACAATAATCTATGGTGTAATTTCGCTCTTATGAAAAATAGCCAACACCCAAAAGTTGTATCTATAATTCCGATCCGAAATGAATCTAAAATAATTAAAAGTCTCTACCAAAACATAGAGAAATTTGTAAACAAAAATCCCGACTATTCATTCATACTTGCGCTAGACAATTGCACAGATGGTACTTTAGAAATTTTAAAGCAAGCATTAAACAATGAAAATATTTCATTTTATGAAAGTGATTCTCACCCCGGGTATGGAAACATCGTAAGATTTGGTTGTACGAAGGCGCACTCACTTGGATTTGAATGGGCGCTCATAATTGATAGTGATCTTTCAAGTCCACTAGCCGAGATCCCTAAGATTTCTGAAGTAATTTCTACAGTCATAAATCCCAGAGTGGTGATAATAAAAGGGAATAGGTTTGACAGCGTAAAACCAGATTTTATAGGAGTACCACTTAAACGATTAATTCTATCAAAAGCCGCTAATAAGTTTACTAGAATTTTAGGAAGTAGCTATTCAAAAGATTTAACAAATGGTTTTCGGGCAGTTAATCTGAAATGGTTCATGAATGAAAATTTCAAAGAATCTGGCTTCTCTTCCATTATGGAAGAAGCATATAAAGCTATTTCTGGCGGCAATTTGATTCTAGATTTTAAAACTTCATTGAGATACGACATTGCAATTCGTAATGAATCATCATTTACTTTTCAACCCAAAATACTTCTAAGTTATGCATGGTACACAGTTAAAATATGGGGCGTCTTTATTCAACAAAAACGCAAAATGTAGATATATGATAAATCAATCAACAAAAATAGCAAAGTATTCTTTTTTCTTTTTGCTATCATCCGCATATTTTATTTCTGTTGTAGGCAATATTTCTTTAGGCATATCGCAAACTTCAAGTGATGATGGAATAATTTCACATGCAATTTCTTTCGCTAATCCAGAAATATTTCTTAATGATATTCAAGCTAATGTCTTTAGAACAGAGACACCTACTTCATTAATGAATTTAATACCAGCATTAGCTTATCAATATTTACAAGCAGACCCAATTCTTTTTTGGATATTTTTTTTGATAATACAAACAATTCTATATCCTTTTTCGATCTACGGAATAGCAAATTTAATAACTCTATCCAAAAAACAGGCTGCGGTAGTTACAATTCTATTTATAAACTACCGTCCGCAAACAAGAAATTTAAGTTATAGCGGTGATTTGGACTGGATGCCGTACGCAATGTGGCTTGCAGAGAGCTTTTTTGTATTTTCAATCTACTTATATTTTAAAAAATATAGGAACATTGCTTTTGTGTTAATCACCTTGTCCTGCATGATTCATCCTAGCCTAGGATTATGGGTATTATTTCTCTTTGTCATATATGATTATTTAGCTTCAAGGAGTCTGAAATATTCTTGGAAAGCACCCCTATCTACACTTGTTGTATTTTTTGCTTTTCTAATTTGTAACTACATATATATCCAAAAACAGAGTGCGAGTTATGTTGATATTCAATATTTAAAGTCAGTATTTACGAACAGTCACTTCAATTCAATTTCTATTGCAACCAATGCATTTGATGTATATGCAATCACTAATTCATCCATTATCATGTTTGTAGGTTTAACATTATATTTTATATTTACACCTGTTAAAGAAAATTTCATCTTACGCCTTAAATTTCAGGTTTTACTTAAGACAGCATATTTAGTAGCTACAATAGGAATCACCGTTCAAGCATTTGGTTTACTAACTGAAAATTTAGTTTTAGTCAGACTTATGGGAACTAGGTTCACCTCTATTCTGGCAATTCTTAGCTTTATTCTTTTTTTAGTATTACTGCTCGAAGAAGAAAACAAAAGTTACGTATCTCTTTTACTGCTCATAACTTTTATTTTTTTTCCCGGGCCAATTATAGTTTGGGTTTATGGAATTAGGAAAGGCATAAAAGCTTGGCTGATCTCAAGTTTCAGTAAGCGGATACTTTTTATTTTATTAAGTTTTCTTTCTTTGATTTCGAGCATACGATTATTTCTTCATATCTCAAATAACGACCGAGTAATTAGCTTGGATTCATTGATTGCAATTTTAGACGAAAGCAATTTTTTTGTTAGGAATTTCTTTTTCAATTATTTATCCATTAAAATCCAATTCCTACTTTACATTTTTGCTGTTGTTATCCTGTATGTAATCACAAAAGTTCGGTCCAAAAAATATGTAATGGATGTATTGAGAAAAAATAATGTATTCATCACCTATTCATTAATATTTCTACTCATCATTGGAAAAGCTGCTTACTCTTCGGATCGATTCAGTCCACGGGATATGCATTTCAAGCAAATACAAGAATGGGCACGTAATAGGTCAGCGCCAGATGCCTCATACTTAGTTTTAGCAAATACTACTTACGGTGGCTGGCGTAATTACTCTCGAAGAGCCCAGATCACCCTGATTCCTTCACATGGCCCTTATGGTGTGTATAAACATAGCGTTGCAATCTCTGAACGAATAACGGACTTAGTGAAAAAATATCCAAAGGATGATTTAATTTTGCCGAGCAAAGCTTTATTAGAAGAACTGAAGTTTTCTCTTAGCCTAGATTACTTGGTTACATCAACTGATTCAAAGAAATACGATTTCGTAATTGCGTATCAAAACGCAGACTTTATCATATATAAACTATAAATTTATTTTGTAACATGAAGAATAAGATTCTGGATATTCTCTGCTGAGTATATGTTGGCATATTTACTACACTTTACTGTTCCACCGCTTTCAGAAATAATTTCTTTCATATAACTTAACGAACGGGCCATATTTCCAGCTTTTTCTTTTTCTAAGCTTAAATCAAAGTCCGTATAATCATAATTATCTAATTTTACGATGTTCTGAATAGCTAACAATCCATTCGGCTTTAATGAACGAATTAAATCAATCAGTAAATTATTCAATGATATATTTGACATGTGTTGGATAACCAAATGTACAATTATTAAGTCATATTTATTCGATTGTAGTTTTTCAGAATTTGCGTAAGTTTGTTGACAGAATTTTTCTACGTTCTTAAGAGCTTCAATTGAAATATCCAATGCATCAACTTCATGATTTTTTGAAAGCTCACGAGTGCAATATCCTAGTCCCACCCCAACTTCTAAAACTATTAAATTGTTGGTATCAATAAGTTCAGATAAATCTAAATTTTTTTTGACTTGAGTTAAACTCGAGCCAGTTAACCATCTTTGAATTTTTTGCTTATGAGAAGATTCCCAAAAATCATTTATATCTGATTTTAGGAAAACTCTTTTTGCTTTTTTATCCCAGTACTTTTGAAATAGTAAGTACTTGAAAATTAATTGAATACCGTGCTTAGTTTTTATCAACTTAAGCACCGTTTGAATCTTTCGCATTCAGGTATACTAGAGTAATAATGGGAAATCTTGTTGTAATAAACGAATTGGCTACGTTTCCGCAGTTATCTGCAGCAAGATTAATATTTGATTCAGTCTGGTCCATGGATGCTGGAACTGAAGTAACCCCAAATCTTTTGCAGGCGATGGTTCACAGTGGTGCTTACCTTTCCGGTGCATTTATTGATAACAAAATTGTCGGCGCAGCATTTGCATTCCCTGCAACAAATGGTGGATTACACCTTCACTCACATATGACCGCTGTATTGGACGAGTATCGAGATAAAGGCGTTGGCTATGCATTAAAGGTTGACCAATGGAATTGGGCAAAGAAAGAGAAGTATTCTCATCTTTCCTGGACCTTTGACCCATTAGTAAGAAGAAATGCAAAATTAAATATTGTAAAGCTTGGAGTTGATGTCTCTGCTTACTATCCCGATTTTTATGGAGCGATGCCAGATGCATTAAATGCTGGGGATGAATCAGATCGTTTGATGGTTTCATGGAGCACAGATATAGATGAACCAAAGGCAAGAGAGTTAATTACTCACCCAAAACCAGATGATATTCTGATTGAAATTCCAGAGGATATTGTTGGGATTCGATCTAAGAATCAAAGTGAGAGCATGAAATGGCGCAGGCAGGTTCGAGAGCAATTCATGTTGGCTTTTGGCAAGAATGGGAAAGTAATTGGCTTTTCAGCAAATAATGAATTTGTTGTGCGGATATGAGAATAAAAGAGACCGAGTTAAGGATTATTCAACTACCGCTAGTGCGGCCATTTAGAACCTCATTTGGCACTCAAACCTCACGCCAGGTTTTAATGGTGAAGGTGGTAAATGAGAATGGCACAACTGGATGGGCTGAGTGTGTGGCAATGTCTGAACCGCTTTACTCACCTGAGTACACATATGCCTGTATTGATCTAATAAAGAGATTTTTACTTCCTGCATTAAAAAAGTCTGGAGATTTTAAAGCAGAAGAGGTTGCCACCATACTAAAACCTTTCCTAGGCGGGCAGATGGCAAAGGCCTCACTTGAAACAGCCATTTTGGATGCTCAATTAAGAGATGAGAAAAAATCACTTGCCTCCTACCTTGGTGCTACTAAAAGTAAGGTCGAATGTGGTGTATCTGTTGGAATTGCAAACAATCTAGATGCTCTAGTTGAAGAGGTTAAATCCTATGTTGATGCTGGGTATCGAAGAATTAAACTAAAGATTGAACCAGGTTGGGATATAGAAGCGGTTAAAACTATTCGCAAGATCTGGCCAGAGATTCCACTACAGGTAGATGCAAACCAGGCTTATTCAAGAGATGATGGCAAACACCTATCAAAGCTAGATGAATTCAACTTATTGTTAATTGAGCAACCATTGGATGAGCATGACATTTTGGGGCACGCTCTCCTTGCTAAAGAGGTTAAGACACCCATCTGCCTTGATGAATCAGTTATCTCTTTGCAATCTGCTCAAGATGCTTTAGCTCTAAAAGCTACAACAGTTATCAATATCAAACCTGGCAGAGTTGGTGGTTACTTAGAGTCGGTGAAGATTCATGATTTGTGTGTTAAAAACAAGATCCCAGTTTGGTGTGGTGGAATGCTTGAGACCGGTATTGGCAGAGCCGCTAATTTGGCTCTCGCTGCACTCCCTGGTTTTACATTGCCAGGAGATACATCAGCCTCAGCTCGCTACTTTAAGCAAGATATAACAACACCATTTGTAATGGAAGACGGTTATTTAACTGTGCCAACAGGGGACGGCATAGGGGTAACTCCTGATATGGAGTTCTTAGATTCAATTACTACCTTTAGTGAAGTAGTTAAGTAAGTTGGATACCAGGCAGGTTTTAGCTAGGCCATATGTAAAAAGATTATTTGTTGCTCGTTTTATCTCAAACTTTGGCAATGGCATGGGACCAATCGCCTTAGCCTTTGGCATATTAGCTCTACCCAATGGTTCAGCTAACCTACTTGGTTTAGTACTAGGAACCACCACAGTTATCTTTTTACTTGTAGCACCTTTTGGTGGCGTAATTGCTGATAAGTATGGCCGGGCGAGAATGGTTGGAATTACTGACTTTCTAGCGGGCACTGTGTTACTAATTCAGGCTTGGTACTTTGCAATAGGTGATGTTCCTGTGGCAGTGCTAATACTTGTAAATGGTGCCTATGGTGTCTTTTGGGGAATTTTTTGGCCAGCATTTTCTGGAATCATTCCAGCTGTTGTACCAAGTGAAGGATTACAAAAAGGAAATGCTCTAAATCAACTACTAACAAATAGTGGCTTGATAATTGGCGCAGCGTGTGCTGGAATTTTGATTGATCAGTATGGTGCAGCAGTCACCTTAACAATTGATGCTGCCTCTTTTATGATCTCAGGGGTAATGATCTATAGCTTTAGGCACTTAACACCAAGGGCGGTGCATAGTGAAAATACTGTAATAGCTGATCTTCGACATGGCTGGCAGGTGTTTATCTCCTTTAAATGGATTGTGGTCTTGGTTTTATCTTGGTCATTTTTAGTTATGTGTTGGGCAGCAGCAGAAAATGTCTTAGGGCCATTAATAGCTCTCGAACATTTCAACGGTGCTAAATCCTGGTCATTGGTGATAACATCTGAATCAGTTGGGTTAATTGTTGGCTCGATAATTGCCTTAAAGATAAAGCCAAGGTATCCACTGCGCTTTTTGCAACTCTCCTCCTTTACCCTCACCTTTTACATATTCACCATGGCAAAGCCACAATCACTATTTGTAATCGCATTTGCAGCGTTTTTATTTGGCATAACCCTTGATCTATGGGGAACATTTTGGAATACCGCAATGCAAAAGAAGGTTCCGCGTGAGGCATTATCTAGAGTGGCATCCTTTGATGCGATGGGATCGATGATGTTTAGACCAATTGGATTGGCAATTGCAGCTCCCTTATCTACCCTCTTTGGAATTGAAAACTTCCTCTATATTTTGGCTGGGGTTACAGTTGTTGCAATTACCCTCTCATTTTTAAATAAAGAGGTGCGAAATATGAGCTTTGAAGATCTAGGTAATGATCAGAAATCTCTAAGGTAATTTACAGGATTTCATCTTAGTATTTGGTCATGAGCAATTGGGGGGTTATGAAAAGCGGATTTAACAAACTTATACTTGGATTTTTAATTGGCGCAGTAAGTGCTGGTGGTTTGGCAGTTGCAAACAACCCAAGTGTGCCAGTGGTTAAAGCCTGTATTGATAACAAAACCAAGGCACTCTTTGCCTCCACCAATGGCAGCTGCCCAAAGGGTCGAAGCTCTATTGATATTGGTGCTACTGGGGCAAATGTGAAAAGTATTGCTCAGTTGGTATCTGCCTCCGTTGTCTCAATTAAGGTAACTACCACTCTTGGCTCTGGGTCTGGCTCTGGTTCAATATATAAATCCAACTCCTCCCTTTCCTATGTCATAACCAATAACCATGTGATTGAAAGCGCGGCCACCTCCGGCAAGATTGAGGTTGAATTAAACAATGGTGATATCTATCCAGCAAGCATTGTTGGCAGAAACTCTGAGTATGACCTTGCAGTAATCTCAATTAAAAAAGGCAATCTTCCTGAGATTCCAATCGGTGACTCATCATCTATTGCAATTGGGGATGCGGTAGTTGCCTTTGGTTCACCCCTTGGATTATCTGGAACAGTAACTAGCGGAATAGTCTCGGCCTTAAATCGCCCAGTAACTACTGGATCAAGTAATGCTGAAAGCTTTATGGATGCAATACAAACTGATGCTGCGATTAATCCTGGGAATTCAGGTGGTCCATTAGTTGACTCTCAAGGAAGAGCAGTTGGTGTTAACTCGGCAATCGCCACACTAGGTTCAGCCTTTGGGGCAAGTGGCAATATTGGTTTAGGTTTTTCAATCCCCTTCAATCAAGCAAAGCGGATAGCGGATGAGTTAATTGCAACTGGTAAATCCACTAAACCATTTCTAGGGGTCTCATTTGATCCCACCTTTACAGGGCCTGGACTTAGAATCAACAACATAACCCCAGATAGCGCTGCTGAAAAAGCAGGTCTAACTATTGGCACAATTGTTAAAAGCATCAATGGCTTCAAGGTCAATGATGCAGTAACTGCAATTGTTCGAATTAGAAGTAACGCACCAGGTGATCGAATAAGCGTTGTTACTGAATCAGGTGGCACCAATAAAACATTTAATATCACCTTAGGATCTGCCCCAGCTCTGCCTTAATCTCTATACTCTGTCTTAATAAACTTAAATTTTTTAAGGAGTATTTATTAAGACAGCTCAGTATCAGGTGGGGTTGGGCTTTCTCTCTGGCTTATCTGGGCTCTTAATTGCCGCCCAATCAAGGATTAATGGGGCACTCTCCCAAGAGATGGGTGATTCACTTGAGGCAGCAGTTGTTTCATTTTCTACTGGTCTAATCTTTGTCACAACTATTTTACTTGCAAGGCATGAAAACCGCGCAGCATTTTTAGAGATTTTTAAAGCAGTTAAAGCCAAACAGATGAAGCCTTGGACTTTAATTGCCGGCGCACTTGGCGCATCCTTTGTTGCCATGCAAACCTATGTTGTGCCAATTGCTGGGGTGGCACTTTTCACCGTTGCCTCCCTTGCAGGACAAACTGCTATCTCACTTTTAGTAGATCGGTTAGGGCTAACAGGTGGAGCAAAGAGTGCAATTACAAAACGCAGGGTGTTAGCAGCTGTAATTACTGTAGTTGCGGTTGTAGTTTCATTTTGGGATAGATTTGCAATGAGTAATTTTTCACTCCTTGCCATTGGCCTGGCTGTCTTTGCTGGTACTTGGGTTGGATTACAGAGAGCGTTAAATGGTCAGATTAACTCATTTGCTAAAAAAGCTTTTGCAACCTCTCAGTTAAACTTTATTACTGGAACCACCTTTTTACTTTTACTTCTACTTCTTCGATCTTTATTTACTGATCACTCAATAATGAATTTTAAAACCGCTCCTTGGTGGATGTTTCTAGGCGGTTCTATTGGGGTAATTTATATTGCACTCTCCGCCCATATAGTCCAACACCTTGGAGTTCTAGAATTTACACTTTATAGTGTTGGCGGAATGTTGATTGGTTCATTACTAATTGATTTAATTTTCCCTACAAAGGGAACTCTTATCTCACCTTTCTTGATTGCGGGTATCATACTTACCTACTTAGGAGTTGCAGCAAATGGTCAATCCCGACTCTCTCGCCTATCCCGTAGGTAGTTTCTAAAAGCTGCGATTAAAGAGGCTGAGATAAAGAAAGCGGCAAGTGCGTAAGAAATATCCTTGACCCAAGGAATAGAGCCGGAGTAGTAACCAGCTAAAGTAATTCCAACACCCCACAAGAGCGCACCTAGCGCGTTAGCTGATAAAAACTTGTAGTAATTCATCTTCACAGTTCCAGCAATGGGTGGCACAAAGGTTCTAACCCAAGGGATATACCTGGCAATTACAACCGACCACCAGCCATACCTTTCATAAAATCGCTCACTTCTTTCTAACATGCGCTTCATTCGCTTTGATTTATGCTTTTCAAGGTAGGGCCGGCCCACCTTTCGACCAATCACATAACCAACCTGATCACCAATAAAGGCAGCTAAAAAGATTGCAAAGATTAAAAATGCAATATTTATATCATCCCTTGCTGCTGCAACTAGCCCTGCGCTAAATAATAAAGAATCCCCTGGCAGAAAGAAGCCAATTAGTAACCCAGTTTCAACAAAGATAACTCCAGCAATTACTACATAAAATAAAAATGGTCCGAATGGGGATAATTGCTCATCAAATGAGGCGGCAAACTCAAGCATTTTTTATTAAGACTTTTTTACAGAGGCCGCTACTTTTTGAACCACATTTAAATCAAAAACACTTGGCACAATAAAATTAGCATTCAACTGCTCATCAGATACACAAGAGGCAATAGCCTCAGCTGCTAGCACCAACATCTTGTCGGTAATTTTTGTAATATGAGCATCAAGTAGACCTCTAAAGATTCCAGGAAAAGCCAAAACATTATTAATCTGATTTGGTTGATCACTCCTTCCTGTTGCCACAACTGCTGCATGCTTTCTTGCAAGGGCAGGATCAATCTCAGGATCTGGATTGGCCAGGGCAAATACGATTGCACCCTTTGCCATCGATTTAATATCATCCTCAGTTAATACATTTGGCGCACTTACCCCAATAAAGACATCAGCATCCTTCATCGCCGCGTGAATATCTCCTCTGAATGATCCAGGTGAGCAGTTTGTAACAAACCACTTACGCATTGGATCCTCAGCTCCTTTATCTTCAAAAACCAAACCATCCTTATCAAAGCCAATTATGTTTGTAGCACCCTTTGCTACTAACAATCTTGCAACCGCTGTTCCAGCTGCTCCTACCCCACTTAAAACAATCTTGGTTGATTTCAAATCTTTTTTCACAAGCTTTAAAGCATTTGTTAAGGCTGCTAAAACCACAATGGCTGTGCCATGTTGATCATCATGAAAGACTGGAATATCTAGAAGATCTCGAAGGCGTGCTTCAATTTCAAAACAACGTGGAGCTGAAATATCCTCTAAATTAATACCGCCATAAACTGGGGCAATAATTTGAACTGTTCTAACAATCTCATCAACATCTTGGGTATCAAGGCAGACTGGCCAAG
>Ga0315902_10003128_pt1 | contig 25051 bp, 43 predicted proteins | sample LakEriMetagenome_9_FD_203523 | JGI IMG/M metagenome (GOLD analysis project Ga0315902, IMG submission 203523) | Freshwater fungal communities from buoy surface, Lake Erie, Ohio, United States - Buoy 12 MA117 | ecosystem: Environmental > Aquatic > Freshwater > Lake > Lake biofilm | place: USA... | reverse complement strand
GTCTTGCAAAATAAAATCCAGCGGCGTTGCATACTTCAGCTTTATCGTACCCGCACGTTCTGCGTTTACACATTTCACCTTAAATGCAGACCATCCGACAAAAAACTGCCCGCATCCCGGAAGCCAATCCGACGAACAATCGGATGAACCCAAGTGCTCGGTCTGCTGTTTTTCGTTGTCCATGTTTTCTCCTCGCACTGGGTTATCCTGTGCGTTATGCCGACTTGTTGGCCAGCTCCAACAACACATCGGCGTGACATGGTTCGTCCAGCTTGCAGAAGCACGCCAGATTCTTTCCTCGCAACGACTCAAGGCCTTCTAGAATCGCCGCCTTTGTTTTTTCCGCTTCATCCCCTTGCCAGTTCAACCATCCGTCTTTTTCACACAACCACGCACGAAACGCCGACGCGCAACGCTGCTTGATCTCCAAGTCTGTGCCCTCATATCCTGCCGCCCTGCATTCGTCTGGCTTGAATGGATTGCCGAACTTTCCCGGACGACAAACCGAAACCGTGTTTGGTGGTAACCTGTAGCCCTTGGTTCGCTTCCTCTGAACACGAAGCGGCATAACAACCGCATGCACGGGAGCACTCATCGACGCTGTTTTTGAACTCATAATCTTTCCTTTCGTGCCCCGTGATGCGGAGCGTTCTGCGTACCTATTCGCTGCCGTTCATGTTCTTGATCCGCTCCAGTACCTTTGACGCATCGCGTAACGATTCTGGAAGTTCAATCGGCCCTTCCTTCGCGTGCCGTGCTTCCATTGCGGCTATGCCTTCTGGCGTGTCTGGAAAACAATCCTCCAGAATATCGTTTAACGCTTCACTTGCATCATAAAGTAATCGTTCTAGCTCTCGCCTACTCAATCTTTGCTTGGCCATCATTGGTTCCTGTGGTGTTGTGGCAAATGGGGTACAGTAAAACGGATGGACACAGGACGCAGAACAATTGCGTGAACCCAAGTCGCGGTCATCGTATTTTGGTTTGGTCAATGTCGTTCTCCGCGACTGGGTTACGCAAAGCGTTGTGCGGACTAAAGCACATGCCGCAATTCTTGTTCGACGACATCTTGCACGGCTTTGGCAATCTGACCAGCAATCGCGCCATCTAATTCTTCCAGATTCTCCAACACGCAAAAAGCCGCATCGCAAATCTGCTTGGCCACCTCAAATGCCAACTGCTCTTTCTGCTGCTCGTCATACTCTGCTCGCTGCAAATCATATTGACCTTGCTCGCTGTCTGTGTAATCCATAATCCAACCCTCGCATAACAAAGCGGTGAATCGAAGTCGCCGGTCACCTAGTTCTCAAACCCGAGTCTCTTGGCGGCGACTCGGTTACCGCTGGGGTTATGCGTATCCTCTCGCCCCCTCAACGACCCAAATCCATACGCCCTTGTCCATACACGCCTTCGCCAATGCGTTTGCGTCGATCTCGAATTTGTGCAAGTACACCAATTCGTCATCTGTGCCATACACGGCAACTAAGCCTTTTGGCATGTAGTCAAACTCGAACTCGTCAACTTCCCTGACTGTCGCCTCCACAACCGCCACGTCTTCAGGCTTAGAGACGTAGATTCGCCCGTATGTCTTTCGGCTCAACCGCACTTCAGGCCACTTCATATAACCCACCATCGCATAACAACTCCATGCACCCAAGCGGCTTTAGGTGCCGAAAAATTTGAATCACCCCGCCGCTGGGTGATGGGTAGCGTTATCTGGCTTCTACAGCATCCATGGTCAGCATGGTTCCGAATTGCCAATTGCAGTATCCCCTCACCCCGTCCACGAATTCTTGGTCTTTCTTGAACGGGTATTTCGGGTTCCGCGAGTCGCTTTCGGCTATCAACTCCATTAGACGATTCGATGCCTTGTATTCGTCAAGAAAAAACTCTGATGACCACTCTCGACCTGGTTGCCCTCCGTCGCAGGAAATCCGACGAACCCGCCAGATAACAATGGGATGCAATGGAGCAACCGATTGGCCGTTTTCTGTTGTCATGTTTTACCTCCGTTGCTCGGTGAAACGAGCGTTATGCCGACTCTGGATACTTCAATACTCCTTCAGGCCAATCTACGATGCCTGGATCAATGCGATAGAAAAACATCGGACCAACCACGATGGTCGAATCCTTAAAGCAAGCTACAAGCTTTCCATCGTGGCGATCCAATCGCTCCGCATTCGGCCACAATGCTATTACATGCGACCACGCCTGTTCTAAACTCATTGCCATTATTTCTTTCCTCCAAACATCATGTAACTAATCAATCCACCACCAGCCAATACAAACGGAACCCACCACGGAATCGCAGATTCCACAAGGTAGCGAAATTCAAATAGACTCATTGGCTTTCCTTTTGTTGTTTTTTAACCTCATTCATGGCTGTCCTAACTGCTTCCTCCGGGCTTGTGCCAATCAAGTGAGTCATCGGCCATCCGGTGCGAAATCTATAGTGATGCTCACCGGTCATCTTACATGAGTGAATCTGTAGCTCCCCTGACAAAAACTCAAGCATTTCCTCGCTTTTAACGACACGAATGCCAATCATGTCTTTGCCACGCAGAGCGATGTTCAGATACAGCAGCAGATCGTCTCCGTATCCCTCGTCGTGGCATATTTCAATAGTAGTTTTCTTTAATCCCATCGTTACCTCTTTCCTTTCGGCTCGGTGAATCCGAGCGTTCGTCATACAAAATTGCCGTCTCTCCGGCTGTCACGCACACCCTAGTCGGGCCGACGCTGCTAGTACGTTTCGCTCGTTCTTCTATCCTCGAACAGGACGCCAGTACGTTAATCGCTGCGTCCAGCGATCCTCTGACAACGGGCACCATTTCGGATGCCAATGGATCAGGCAGGATTCGAACCTGCTTGTTGCACACCGTTCTGACCTTCAGCTACGTACTGAAACGACTTACACTGACGGTAGGTAGCATCTTCATTTGTCAGCGTGTCCCCCCACGCCGCTGATCCCTAAACATTCCCCATCGGTAAAACCGACCACCAGAACGCCTCGAAACGTCATTTCGTTACCGAGCGGGGTTGATATTTAGGAAATGTCGGGTGTTTGTAAAAAGTCCCTACAAAATGGATCGGGCAGGATTTTCACCTGCTTGGGAGACTGCAAAAGGGCCTTTAACGCTTAGCAGCAGGCATCCCAACATGCCTCTTATGTTGCCACAATTACCGTTGCGGCTCGCCGATCCTTTGCTGGTTAGGTGTGTCCAGCTTGCGGAATCTCACCGCAACCTCTATCCGTTTCGACTTTCGCCGAGGCGTTTGCATCCCTTAATGGATCAGGCAGGATTTGAACCTGCTCGCCGGAGTCAGCAGTAGCCGTCGCTACAAGGGCATGAAGCCAATACTCCTGCGTGTCTCCCGCCACGCCGCTGATCCAAAACCACTGGCGGGATTTGAACCCGCAATTCAAGATCGCCCAATCTTGCGTGTTTCCTGGATTACACCACAGTGATTTTCGCTAGTTGTAAATTACGGTGGCGTACCAACCTCTAGCGCCGCGAGCAACTCCAATCTCCAAAACTTGACGTTGCCCCCAATAGCAGCATCGACGAACAGCATCATCAGCAGAATAAGTGGAAAAACCGACGCCTTCGTATCTGCCTCCTCCAAAACCGCCACCAACGTGATACATGCGTCCAGCAGCAGCCTGACGCTCGGCTTTAGATTGAGCCAAACCAGAAGAAACTAATCGAACAGGGGCCGAACCAACTCGAGCCGCAACATGGACGGCATCACCGGCTGCGTGGAAGGCAGCATCAACAACTCGTCCCGTTGCTTCACCAACATGCTCAACGACGGCTGCAGTGGTGCATACCGTAGCCGTAACGGCTCGATCGACTGTTTTCGCCGCACCTCGGAAAGCAGATCGATAACAGCGTCCATTTGCGCAATCTTGTCCATAGCTCAGCCCTGAAACCAAAAAAACAACCAACATCGCAACCAACGTTTTCATCTTTGAAAACTTCATTCAACCATCCTCCGTAACCGAGAAACAAAACACCAACATACAACGTTTGCATTGTAGCGGCATTGCCCCGGTGACGCAAGTGGTGAGCTACTTTCGCTTTGCGGAGTCGATGATCAAAGCGGCTATAACTACCGATAAAATATCGGGATGCGTCGATTTGGAAATTTTCTCGATGTTATCCCAAAATCGCCTTGAAGCGGCTAAAGCTTCGACCTTTGCGTCCGATTTGTCGTCTTCGATCATTGCTGCAGATCTTTCTCGAGAGGCTTAAAGAATATCCACTTCTCTCTAAGACGATCTCCTCTCTCGACGGCTTCTTTGCACGTCATTCCAGCTGTGAAGTTCACCAGATGTATCTTTTCGTCTCGAGATGACCAAAAAACATCACCAGGGTTAATCGTTTCCGAGGATAAGGCGCTTCGGTATCCGTCTAACGGCTCAGCCTCAAACGTTTTCTCCAGGACAACCCAAAACTCGGCATCATCAAACCTGAGCTTCACCGAGCCATTCTCGCCCAATTCTATGATATTGCACTCAACCAATATACTGTCGCCTACATTCACGATTTCTTACCCCTTAACACTGGATGGTCTGGTTTTACGATAGATCTAAGAGCATCGTACAACTCTTTGTTTCTTGCTTGCAACTCGGTGAGTTTCCTGCTTGTCCGCTCGAGCTGCTTTCTGAGATCGGAAACCTCCCACTCGAGATGCTCAATTTCAGCCATGTACTCGCTAGCCGGCTTTTTCACTGCAAACCCCCTCGACAGGTCAACTAGATTGTTTCGGCCATCTCTTGTAACCGTGCGAAACACACCAGTTTTCAAGCGACTGCAATGAATAAAGGCTTTCGTGAGGCACTTCCCACCAACACTTCTGTCCTGGACGCATGTTTTCTAGCGATTTTGGAAACCGCTGGTATTCTTCCTTCATGCATTCAAACCCAAATCGCCATCCAATGACTTTCGCTGTGTGGCGATCAATAATCTTTACCGCCACAATCGGGTCGTTCGGATCCTCGAAGTCCTTGAAGTACAGCACTGACCTCTCGGTGGATCTAACCTGTATCGGCCCTACGTCTCGCTCTTTTCCCTTGCCATCATAGCGGAAACCAAGCGGCTTGTATCCCGTCACAATCGAAACGCACCACTCTCCAACAACACCCATCTCCGACGCCGACTTACTTCCATTGCTTGTATGATCCATGGCGCCGGAAGATTTTGTGTGAGATCTGCGACGTTCCGACTCAGCCACAATTCGACCAATGTCAGAATCAGACATTTTTACCGTGCGAGTCATCGCAAATATCCTTGTGCCACAACTGTGTCTTCAATCCAAACAACCTACCACTACTGCCCCGACGACGCAAGATGCTTGGCAGAGATAAGTGGTAACGTTTCCATTTGGACGACAGGAAAAAGCGTCAACATGCACAATATCAACAACCAGCATCATGAAGGACGACACACACAGAGGACAAAGACAGGACAACACCAGGGACAAGCATATACGATGCCCCTCTACTCCTCGACTCGCTTTAACGGGGTTATGTCTCCGTTCTCGCCAATTACCAGCTTGTCAGCATCGCAGCATTCCTTTGCCGTGTAACAACTTCCAACGGAAACCACGCCGTCAACACTAATTTCCCAAGACCAAGCGCCGGAGGATCGCTGCCAATAACCAGGATAGCAACGACTGAAGCTCATCGACTTGCGAGACGACCACTCAAGGATCGATTCTCGGCACAAACGATCCATCAACCTATTGCTTATCTTTACCCGCGGCTTACGCATCAATGGAAGCCCTCCTCCTCGAAAGATCAATCTGCGACTTGCGAATATCCATCGCAATAACACTCCTCCCATTCCTGATCGCCACAGAAGCTGTCGTACCGCTTCCACTAAAACAATCAAGAACTACCCCTCCAGGGGGGCAGAAACTCTTGACGAAAAACTCGGCTAGCTTCTCGGGAAAAGGGGCTTCGTTTTCATGAGCCAGAGGACTACCCATTAAACCACCACCCACCTTGCAATGAATCACATTCCCTGGGTTAGCCTTTGCTGGTGGTGTGTACGCCTTCTCGCCGCTCAACTTACCACCCGCGGTCTTGTGAGTCATGTTTCCGCCAGGACCATACTTTGGCGGACTTCCGCAAGCCGTGTTGTCACTCCAAGGAAGCCTACCCTTAGAAGCACAAACAATAAACTCGCAGTCGTTCCTAAGCCAATCCGGGCCTCCTGACCCAGGAATGCCAACTCGATGGTAAATCGGCGGCTTCCGAAGACGAATGCCATACCTATGCAAATCAGCCATCAACAACGCCGGAGTAGCCGACCACTGAAACTTTCTAGTCTGACCCTCAACAACCCAAGCAACCAAACCCCTGCAAACCCGAACGCACTCTATGTACCTCGCAACAGCCCAATTTACCCAATCCTGACCACTAAGGTCGAAACCAAGATCGCCGTACAGCCTCGCAGCTTCGTACGGAGGCGAACAAAACACCAAATCAACACTGTCACTCGGCATCTCTCGCATCAAATCCAAACAGTCACCACATCGCAATTCAAAACTACCCATAACCAGCCTCCAAGAAGAAGCATACCAGCATGGACCCGACAAAGCAATTGAAAATTGATGTGCGGTGGAACGGGATATCGTTGGGAGTCACCCCGGCGAGCGGGGGGGTCCGGGCTGTTTTCCGGCTGCGATCGGCGTCTTGCTGGCCTGATGGTCCTGGCCGCGTGGAAGCGATCGAAACGTCGGCGTGATCGCTCTCGAGTTGTCAAATAGAGTTGCCTCGAGGAGCCTATTAAAAACGCAGGAAAAACGCCACAAAAAACGCCACAATTCAGCGCGTCAAGTGCGGTATACCTCAGGTGGCAACGTTACCACGCAGGGCTCGGCTGGAAACGCTCTCAGCCGAGAGCACTTCAGCCCTCGAGCATCTCGGCAAGCAGCGCTCTCACCTCATCGATCGCCAGCCGCTCTCGTTTCGCTGTCTCGCGATCATCCTCGAGAGTTGATGAGATCTTCGCGGCTACGTCGACGTACTTGCTGTAAGCGCGAATGCTGGTTTCCAGCCAACCGAGCGCCGACCAAGACGGTGCTGGAGCGAGCGCCCGGCTGAGGTCAACCTCGGTGCGATCGCCGTGCTCTCTAACGCAGTGCAGCCGGCTCGATTGTACCCACTGGATCTCGGCGGCGAGCGATGCGTTAGCCGGCAACGTAGGCCAGTCCTCGGGAATAACGTCCAGGCCGTTTACCGAGGTCTCCGAAGAGCGTGCGCGCGATTGGTCGCCGCTGGTGGCGCCGCGGTCGGTAGCGTGGCTGTCGACGCCCCCCGTCGTCATCCCCTCTCCCTCATCCTTCCCGTTCCCTGACTCTCGAGTGGTTTTCCTCGAGGATAACTCAGCTTCCGTAAGTGGAGGAAAGCGTTCGTCTAGCTGTGTGTACGTTGTTTCTTGCGCTTCGGCCTTTGACAGTCCCAGTGACCTCGCTTCTCGCATCAACTGATCTCTGATCGGCATCGCCTCAGCCCATCGTTGCTCATCTCGTAGCCTGGCGCTGACACGCCTCTTAATCTCATCTCCATCGTTCATGGTAACTATCACTTTCAGTGCGCAAGGATTCCTAGGTAATTCCGCAATTTTTTATCGACGCTGCAAACGGGCCGAAGCCCCCGATTGGCCATTGGCCACCCCTCACGTCTAGCCGGCAGTGTAGGCTTCCACCTGCTCACCAGCAACTCCGCGGACCCTCGTGGATCACGCCCCCTCATTGGACTGTACTTTCGCCTCGGACGCTTGGCTGAAGGGGACACCGAATAATTTTTTCAAAATATATTTTCAATCGTAACACCTGTCAAATCATTACTAAAACATAGATTGTCAAATAAAATATCAAACAACCCTAATTGACAACATCAAGCGAGGTCGATAGAGTGAAGCACCCCACGGGGGCGGCGACGACGCCGAGTTGAAAACAGTTCAAACCACAGGAGAAAAACGATGGCAGGCAAGAAGTTCAAGATTAACTACCGAGGGGTTGATGGCAAGTCAGTAAAGTCGTTCAGCACATTGGAGGAAGCCGGAAAGTATTTGGCCGATCGCTACCAAGGGGCCGATTATCTGCTCGGTTCGAACGTGATGGGCACCGACTATGCTCAATATGAACTCACTGGGTTCAGCTTAAGTGATGTCGGTCAGTTCGACTTTTCCCAAGGGTACAAGGATTTCGAGTTCTACGACTGGGCAGGCGGTACGCTTCGGCATATCCGCCGATTCACAGTCGTTCAGCGAGGCGACTGTGTGGGTGATGGTCAGGTCGTTGTGGCTAGCTACGACACACTGGAGGAGGCTATCACTGAGGCGATTAAACTTTGCAGCGAAGATCTGCAATTCAATATCGAAGACAACGGCACCGACATCGGTTACGCGGTCGACAAACAGTGGATTGAGAACGTCCCGTTTGAACAAGTGGCCTTAGCCGAGTGGTCACCACCGTTCTAGGTCGAAACGCCTTCGGGCGTCCGGTGGTCAGGCCACCGCTGATGAGACCAGTCTTTACTTTATCGCCGTACGGCAGGAGATTACTAGAATGAAAACTGAATTCACCCCTCTCGAGCAACAAGCGATCGACTCGCTAATCGAGCACCTGTTCGCTGAACCAGGGTTCTCGGACGTTTCTACAGCCGATCTTGCGAAAGCAAGCGGCATCGCAATCAAATCGCTGCGAGGCGTCTTGTCTTCACTTGCCCAGAAGGGCGTGGTGGCAATAAGCGCCGATGCCGGCGTGTCAATTGTTTACCTCGAGTCAAGATTTTACCACCTACACCCTGTATGGGGTAAAAACGTGCGATCTCTCGCAAACTGCCATATAACGGCAGCACTTGCACTCGGTCATAGCAAGGCCGAGAACAACGAACGCCGAGCAGAGGAGTTCAGGGCCATCCTGGAAAGCGAGGGCATTCCAATCCCGACCAACGCAGAGTTGTGCGACATCGGGGTGTTCAACGGTGACGGAGCGTACTAGCTCGGTGGGGTTAGGCCGAGTGCGGCAGGTCGTGAGACCTGCGTCCCCAATTGTCATTGTCGCAGCAAAAACCACCAACCAAGGAGAATGAAATGAGAACGACCAAGTACAGCACGCTGTCACTAGCGGAGATCGAGGTGCTTATGGACCTCACAAGCGGACGGGTTGAAGACCTGGAGTGCGACGATTCGGAGGTGCCGCACGTCCTTCGAGTGCTGGCGGAAGAGCTCGAGCAAGAGCATGTTGCACGCTCCCATCCATGCCAGCCGCAAGAGCAGGAGTTCAACGGCAACAAGATAATCAACGCCAACGTCAATCGCGATTTCCCAGTGTACTTGCTGGAAGTAACAAACAAGGATTGGGACGAGTGCGGAAAGTTCGCCGTAGTGACTGACTGCGGGTGGAACCCAGTGGAAGGATTCAATGAGTTTGATCACCGTTTTTTCGACAAGCTGGAAGATGCGGCAGTTGCGTTCGAGAGAGAAGTTCACGGACTTAGACTGTGATACTAGGTGGGGTTAGGCCTAGTGCGGCATGTCGTGAGACATGCGTCCCCAAGCTAGCAATGTGCTAACAAAACACCGACAACAGGAGACACTTTCATGCTGACGAATTTTCAATCTTCGCTCGAACTTGCTGCGAAGGGCCGCAAGCGATTTCAGCGATCTGGTGAGAGCCGCGGAGAGTACATTACAAGAGCTCGCCGTGTGTCAAACGCAGTGAAGACCAAGCTGGCTGAAACAGGCGAGTATCGCCACTGTCACGAGAGCTTCCTCGTCCGCGACACGCTTCTAGTGATCGAACAACTGTTCCCGGACCTCGGAACTTTCGGGGTCGAATACATCGCTCGAGGAACCAACCAGCGATCGCCAGCAATCACCTACCTAAACACCGGCGACTCTTGCGATCTCACTGTTCTCTATGTCAACGGACGCTTCCGCGTTGGCACCTGGGGCGACATCGTTGAACGCGGAAGTTACAGCTAACACACAACACACAGGAGACGAGAGATGTACGACGCAAACGGTTTTGAAGTTGAGACATGTGGACGCTGCGGTGGATCAGGCCAGTATTCCTACTGCACAATGTACGGCACAAGGTGCTTTAAGTGCTCTGGACGTAAAAGGCTGTTCACTAAGCGGGGAGCCGAAGCTCATCGGTACTACTTGGCTATGTTCGAGGTGCCGATCGAAACGATCAAAGTTGGTGACTGGGTCAAACTTACTGGCTACTCGAAGACAAGGGTATTGAAGGTTGAGGAAAGCGTTCAACGTGGATCCTCTAACGGCGTTCCATACGAGTTGCCTGTTATCGTTCTGACGGTCAACACAACGAGAGGGTTGCTGCATTCGAGCAACTTCATCGGTTCGGCAATCAAAAAACTCGCGAGCGAATCGGTACTGGCAGAGCGACTTGTGTTAGCCATGGAGTATCAAGCCACGCTGACGAAGGCTGGCAAACCACGCAAGAAAAAAACTACTAGCAGGGGTTAGGGCTAGTGCGGCGCCTTCGGGCGCGTCCCCTGGTGGCGATGTGTCACCACCAACCGTGAGACGTTGATTTTGGAGAACTGTTATGAAAACGAAGACGAATAAGACCATTAATTCTAAGGCGGAAAGAGAACTTGCTAGCGAGCTCGGATTCAAAGGAAAATACGTGTCCTCCCTACTTTCGAGTGCAGCAAGGCACTGCAATGTAGAAATCGATAAACCAACCACCGCGCAGGGATTTCTATCGCTGATTGCGAAGCAACGCGCTGAAAGGATTAAGGCTAAGTGGGGGCTAAGCGTTCGCGCATTCGATCAATTGACCGAAAAAGGACGACAGATCTTGCGAAGCTTTTCCACTGGCTACAGCATGGGAGAGATCAAGGAAATCAAAATCGGCAGCGACGTGTTCCTGTCAGTTGATAACACGCGAGAGTATGCGAGAACGTCTAGATTTCGGGCTACTCACGGCAGGATAACCGTGACGATTGACTTGGCCAGTCTTCGGGCAATTGAACGCATCGAAGGCGTCTGGACTGTGCGCCGACCAGGAAATCGCGCCTCTTGGTTGCAATCTCGAGGATCGAAAAATACGTACGCAGTATGCTGGGTACACGGTTTCAACATTGGAAACTCGCACGGCAAGACTCTCGAAGAGTGCCAACTACTCGAGAACGGAAAGGCGATAAGCCACGACGGACAAATTAGGCGACTGGATCGATTCGTAGGATTGCGAGATCGCGTCAAAGCTGGAGCGTGCGAGGCCGGCGTGCTGGCGTTCTGCGAGCGTAACAACCTTGACCCAGATCTTGGCTATCGCATCGATTATCTGCTTGGACTTAACGACCCGATCGCTAAAACGTATCTGGAAAGACTGTCGCGAACACTCAGTCGCTAAAAAACCAAAAAAATTCATTTAGTTTCCGGTAAACCCTATTTGACACCCTTTGGCGTGACGATACAATGGTATGCCGGGGTGGAAGAGTTATCCACCACCACAAGATTTACATTCCGCAGGCGTGAGACCCTGCAAAGCTTAGGAGAACACACAAATGGCATCTTTTGACAGCGATCCTCGCGAATTTGCTTTGGAATTGGTCGAAAACCAGATCGTTGCCGCCGATCATCTTTTACTTTGTTGCCTCAAGTACATGAGTTCCGATGAGGTTCGGGACATGCTTGATTGCAATGAACTTTCCCCGCGTTTTGACAATGACGAAGACGAAGAAGTCTGCATAGACTGCGGCAAAAGCAACACGTTCGAGGGAACTTGCATCGACTGCGAACGGGAACAGTGGTTGGAGCAATTCGACGAAGACGAATACGACGTCGAGTCTATGCGAATTGATATTGCCAACAACAACCTTGAAGTGGGCGACGATCAGCATGCCGAGCAATACAAGCACGAAAACATCGTTCTAGAGTCGATCGTCAACGGAAACCGCACGCAGGCCAAAGAGCAGTGCCAACGCTTCGGGCTCGACTACGATCAAATGTTGCGACAGTGTGAGCAAGAAGATGATGATAGGTATAGTCCGCATCCATTAAACAATGATCTTGACGAACGTTAGATCGATTGGAGGCTCGGTGGGGTTAGGCCGAGTGCGGCGCCTTCGGGCGCGTCCCCTCGATGACATAGTGTCTGAGGATGATCGCAGGCGTGAGACCCTGCAAAGCTTACAGGAGAACTTTTGTGAAAACCGTTTTTGAAACACGATGGGCGAAGGTTGGTGAAACACCAGAGCACTACCGCACAGTGCTACTAAACAACACGGAGGAATCGCGAAGTTTTGGCGATAGATTTCTGCGTCCATACTTTTCGGACAAGCTGAACCAAGAGGAGTTCTTGGTCATCACTCTAGACGTCAGGTTTCGTCCAATTCGAATTGTTCGCGTAAGCCGAGGAACGCTTGATGCAAGCATTGTTCACCCTCGGGAAGTCTTTCGCGCAGCGATCGCTGATTGCGCTCATTCTGTTATTTTGGCTCACAATCATCCTTCTGGTGATCCAACGCCGAGCCCACAAGACATAGCTACTACAGAACGAATACGAGAGGCTGGAAGAATCATAGGCATCAACGTTCTTGACCATCTTGTTGTCGGCGATCGCGTAGTATCGATGGCTAGCGAAGGATGCATGTAGGCAGTATCTCCCGCTAGTCTCCAGCACACTAGCGGCAAGTCTCACAAGTGCTGGCGCGGTTTGCCGATGCGATATTCGGCTTTTTATAAACCTGAAAAACAACACCACCAACGGAGATAAACAATGACCGCATCGATCAACACCCATTCCATCAAGTTAGGCGATATCTTGTATTCGACATGGGGATACGACCAGACAAACGTCAGCTTTTTTGAAGTCGTTAAAGTAACAAGGTCGACAGTAAGCATCCGTGAATTGAAAGCATCGATCAGCGAAAATGGATTTATGTCTGGAGTTTCGGTTCCGTGCAAGAACAATTACCACTCCAACGAGATCCTAGTTCGAAGGGTCAGGAGTTCCGGATCGGTTCGAGTTTGGTCATTCGCGACAGCATTTTTATGGGATGGCGATCCTGTTAGATGCTCATGGTACGCCTGATCGAAAACAATCAACACAAAGGAGGAAACAAGATGACACAGAGAGGCTGTAAACACGAGAACGTAAGTTGCGCGACGAGTTCAGATTGGGAGTCGGTGTGCGTAGATTGTGGAGCAGTGGTTGGTGCAGAAAGACCAGACGGAGCTACGGAAGGATTCTTCCGGGGGTATATAGCTTGCGCTCTGTGGACGTGCATCGACGACGACGGATCTCCGACACGCTCGTCGATCGACGACATTGATTCAATTTCAATAAAGACCATGCGGGATGATTGCTTGGCGTTCATTGAATCGAACAAGCTTTTACTAAAGGGTCTTGACGCTGAGCAGTGCGGGCATGACTTCTGGTTGACCAGAAATGGACACGGGGCAGGCTTTTGGGATCGCGGGCTAGGTGACGTCGGGACAAAGCTAACAGAAGCATCAAAAGCTTTTGGTGAATGCGATTTATATAAATCAGAAGGGGTTATTCATGTCATCTAAAAGGTTTTCGTACGACTACTACAGAATACCAGTTCCTGGTGACATGTTTGATGGAGAAGATGCTTTTGATCTCCTATCTGACGCTGCCATCAGTGAAGCACGCGATAAGGCGAGGCTTTATTGCGTCCCTGCCGAATGGTCTTGCTCGCTGATCAATGGGCGACCTGGAGATTCCACAGTGACATTCAATGTTCGCCGAAAGAGATCCAAAGCATCATGAATGAAATCGACTGGAAGAAAGCCAAGCGAATAAGTCATTGGTATGCCTGGAATCATCTCAAGAAAATGTCGATCGTATTAGGTGCAGATGACATTGTATCGGAAACGATGCTATCGCTTTTGCGTGTTAGTGATAACGGATGGAAGTCGGCTAGCTTTGCAACTATTGTTTGCAAAAACACAAAATGGTCCGCTATTCGTCTTTACAGGATACACTTGAAAGTGGCGAAGATTGATAAACAAAAAGCTTTTCGAGAAGAATCTTATTTCGATGACACTGAATCCAGGATGCTAGTTGAAGATTGCATGATGGTTGTACTCAATGCAAAACGCAAAATCGTGAAAGAGATGCGAGATTCGATCGAAGATGCACCATCACGTAGCGAAAGAATAAGCGAATGGAGGCGACGAAATGAAGACTCTATTAGAAGGATCGAAAGATACGAATCCGGTTTTATTGAGTCGAGGCTAATGAACGACGATACACTAGACGATCTAGGTGGGCATTTTGGTGTCACCAAGGAGCGAGCAAGGCAGATAGAGGGTAAATTCATTAGGGAGCTCAAGCACTCTCTTGTGTCTCACTACGGGATCCCACTAGATGACATTGGGGATTTGCTTATCCTGGGAGAGAGCAAAGGATTCTAGGAACGAAACACCAATACAAGGAAGCTGAAATGCCTTCAAAAGCTTGCAAATACTGCCACGAAGAAAAACCTCTGTCTGAATTTCAAAAGCGAAAGAAAAACAAAGACGGACTGGACGCGAGGTGCAAAACATGCCGATCCACGAAGTCAAGGACTATCGAGAGCAGGAACCGGGATGGAACCCGTAGGCAGTGGGCAAACGGAACCTATCGCTGGCTGAACCTCGGTCCTCGTGATTACTGACAAGGAAAACCAATAATGAAAAACGCATTGCTATCGCTCTTTTTGCTTTTGTGCTGCGGATGCGCAAACCATCGAGCAAGGGTCGTTATTACAAGGGTTGACGGAGAGCCATCAATAAGTTTTGAGTTCGAGGAAAAGGAAACTCGAGTAAACAACAAATCAAGAAAGCAACTAAACTCTAACAACAACTAACGCCGGCAAGTTGATGTTGGATTAAAACCTTATCGTCGGCACAAGGAGATTTGATATGCAGGCTACAATCGAAAACGGCGAACTGGTGATTAGAATCCCAGTTGAAACCCCACCCAGACCAAGCAGCAGCGGGAAGACGCTGATAGTGGCTACGAGCGGTGGAAACAAAGCCACCACCGCAGTAGTCAACGGACAACCTGTGGTGATCGGTCTAAACGCTTACATAAAGAAATAGCGTTTTCAGTTGTGATTCATAGCCGTTCGCGGCTGAAATCGCGAGCGGCTTTTGTGGATTTTTAATCTAAGCAAAGGAGAAAATGGAATGCTGTGCTTTTCAAGATACGTTGGCGAGACCATCGTTATCAACGGAAATATCACCGTAAAGGTGATTCGAGTTGGGTACGATAAGGTGAGGATCGCCATCGACGCGCCACGCGATGTTTCGGTTAATCGAGGAGAAATTGAAGAGAAGATCAGGGAGATGAAAAAAAATGATGGTGCATTGTAGGTGGATGATCAGGAACGACATGAAGTCGGTGATAAATATCGAGAACCTTAGTTTTGAATACCCTTGGAGCGAGAGGGAATTTATCCAATTGCTGCGTCAGCGTGATTGCATCGGATGGGTGGCAGAAAGCGACGGAAACGTCGTTGGTTTTATGCTGTACGAACTCCTTCCGAAGCAAATCCGGTTGCTGAGCATTGCAGTTCATCCAGATTTTCGCCGTAACCTGATCGGCTCGGAGATGGTCGCGAAGTTGATCTCTAAGCTTAACTCGATGCGCAGAAGCAATGTCGTGTGCAACGTCAGAGAGACAAGCCTTAGCTCGCAGCTATTCTTTAGATCGTTAGGGTTTCGCGCTGTAAAGATAGAGAAGGCTTTCTATCCAGACTCAAACGAAGATGCTTACGTCTTCAAGTTTTTCGCACATCAAGAGGAAAACGCTTACTAGCATCATGCCGCTGACACTAAATGCATGTGTCAGCGGCTTTTTGTTTTATGGATTAAGATCGCTCCGATTTCCTGCGATAGACGAATTTCATGAGTTCGATTGGTTCGATTCTCCACATGGCACGCTGAGCACCATGCGGACGAACATCAGTTGCTATTAGTTCCCCGGAGTCTATCCAGCTTTGAACAGTACGGCGATTTACTCGCATACTGGTAGCTACATCATCAACTTTAAGCAATTCATCACTCATGAAAAAAACAACCTCCTCTACCTCTATTCTCCGAGGCGCTCTTGGGCTCGTTAGCTCAAGATACGCCGCGAGATCCCAGTCGAACAGCCTGCGTTCCGCAAGCAGCGCCAGTTGCCTTGCCTCTGGCCATTCTTTGGCAAAGCCTAGCAAATCGTGGCACGATCTACAGACTACAAGAAGCGCATAAAGTTTGTCGAGGCTTTTCTGGCGGTTGACTCCGCGAGAAATCTCATGAACATCAAGGGTGTGTGGGGATTTCTCACACACTTCGCAACGTCCAACTGATTGCCTTAGATTGTCTCGAATGGGCTTCGCAGCTAAGTATCTCTCGTGAGCTTTGACACTCATTTTTCTCATTAGAACGGCAGTCCATCTTCTGACGTCTTGGCGTTTGATTGCGACCTCGGAGCGTTCCCATCGGTTTTCTCAGTGAACGACAAGCTGAAAAACTTGCCTAACTTCCCTTCTTTAACCCACGCGGAAATCCAAAATTGCTTGCCTCCAATAACAGCGGATCCCCTGTACTCGGGATGCCTATCCTCTGTTTTCTTGTCATTTTTAGACAGGGTTCCGCTGTTCGGTCGTTGTTGGTACTCGTTTGACATAATCACTCCTGCGGCGAGCCGTGAGTTTTCGCATGGTGGCACTGCTCGCAAAGCACCACTAAGCCATCTGCTTCACAGAACAGACGTTGTACGAATCCTGGTATGTCCTCAAACGATCGCAGCGAACCTGTAGGAACGATGTGATCAACTTCCACTTGCTTTTGTGGAAACCAATTCAGGCACTGAGCGCATTGATGCTCAAACTTAAGTCGCTTGTTCTCGCTTTTGCTTGGTCTGCGAGATGCAACAAGAACATGCTTACGCGGAGCCCACTTCCTGCTCGCCAGTCTCAGGTTCGATCTCAGAAACCCCCAAAACTGGGCTTCCGTCATTTCCCCGCCCGCTCTGGTTCGCGGTACTTTTTGATTCTTTGGTTGCTTCTTCGGTTTCTTCATCATAATCCTCCTCTGAGTTAATATCGTTTCGCATGTCCATCATAGCTTCGGCAATTTCGTAGGCATCGTAAGCTAAGACTTCCCTTGCGGACATATCACCTCGCAATTCTAAACTCCAACCTAAAGCAGATTTCCATGATGCTCCGACAATGCTTTTGAAAGGTCGTTCCTTGCAAACTCCATTTACATCAATTGTCGCAAAAACCTGAATCAAGCTTTGCATTGCCGCTATAGCAAACATGTCTCGCATCTCTCTTCGATTTTGTTTTGATTCCAGACTCATCCCCTATCTCCTGTTAAAATAACTCAACCAAATCCAGCCATAAACCACCTGCAGCTAGCAACTCTCGCATATCTTTCCACGGTTTTGGGATCATCACCCATGAAGCATTGAGCTCAGCGGCAACTTTTTTTGCTCCAAACAATCCTGGCCAGCAAAACGCACAACCCCGGCAATTAGCCGTACAACTGGAAACCACACCCCTTCGGCTTGGGCATTCATCCCTCTCACCGACAACAATAATTTTCTTGTCTGGGCAGCATTGGCTAATCATTCTTTTAATGTACTCCGCGCCGTGCGTGTTGCTTGGTCGCCCAATAGAGCAGAGGCCCGAGGACTCGCACGCGGCAACGTCAGATCCGCCCTCGACAATCCAGAGCGGTCCTGGCCGGCTGAACCATTCCGGCGTGTAGAATACTCCTGTGGACCCACCCTGATTTGTTCGCTTCCCTCCGTCGGCGTATCTCCTAACGTACCCAATGCACCTCCCATTGTGATCGCGACTCGGCCAGCTTGAGAACTCGGCGTTATTCCATTCATCCCAGCCTATGCCAACCCTCAGAGATTCCAGCGCGTCCACACTTACTGATAACATATCTGCAAGTTGGCAACGCTTGTCATGCGCGCGATCATGGTCGAACATGTCCTTGCATTCTTTTGTCCAGTCGGCTTTCTTTTCAATCGGTTTTGGCGGCGGAACAGGAGGCAGTGGGTTTGATAGCAAATGAATCCACCCCACACCTCCAGCCTTGTCTTCAATAGGCTTCTCAGATTCTACTCGCATGCATCTGACCACCTCGCCATTCGCTGTCCTTCCGCAGTAATCAGGCTTTCCGCATATCGGACAGGGTTCGTATCTTGAAACACGCTTCCATTCACTCATCGCAAACCTTTTTTGACTCGTTTTTTCTATTCAGTTTCGCCGCTTACGAACACCTATCTAGCTCAGTCTGTAGGGATTGAATTCTGGGTTGTTGTTGCCCACCACAACCCCGTATGTCTTGCTTACTTTTGCCTTTCCATCAGAATGTCCGTACGGTACGGGCCTAAAAACCTGACCGGCAATGTTGATTTTAGCTGGAACTCGGAATCGAGTGTTTTGCTCTTTTGCGGCACGATACGCGATAGCCAGCGCCTGCTTGAAGCTTCCGTTCATTCGACCAGCTTGGTAGAGCGAGTCGACCATGATCTGTTCGCAAGTTTGCTTTTTTACCTTCGGGCGCTTATCCCGGTTCACCTCTCGCATCTCGCCGTCAACAAACTCCAATCCCTGAGCCTTAATCTCCCTGGGACTGGGCTCATACCCGCACTGCTTACACTTCCCTCCTCGGTAGATCGCTCCGCAACTAGGGCATTCAACCGTAGCCCTGGGCTCGTGAGTCTTTGCCGGCCTTTCCCCCCATTCCAAAGTCCAGTCTATGTCGTCCTCAAAAAAACCGTGCTTGCGAATGTTATTGGCATGATCCAAAACAATGCAGTCACTGACATCTGGATGCACACGAGATCCCCTGCCAACCATCTGGCGATACCGAACGACGCTGCCAATAGCCGTGCAAAGTTGCACGCATCCAACCCTGGGAATATCCGTCCCACGCTCGATCACCCCGACATTGCAAATGTACTGAATGTGACCGTTGTTCAAGTGCCGAAACAGCTTTTGCCTCTCTTCGTCCTCGGTTTCGCCATCGACATAGTAGGCATCAACCCCGTTCTGCCTGAGCAACTCCATCGCCTCCTGCGCCTGAGATCGCCTCGGAAAGAAACCGATCGTCGCCCTCCCTTCGCCTTTTGCCTTCCAATCCCTCACCAAATCTCCTGCAAGCCCCTCCATAGCCTTCGCCACGCTATCCTCGGTATATTCGTCGCCTCGCTTCACAAGCAGCCCAAGATTGCCCTTGGTGGCCTGAAAGTAGCGAAACGGGGACAGGAACCCGTTTTCTATCAACCATGACGGTGACGGACCATTGACGATCTTGGAAAACAGCTTATTCAGTTCTTTGTGCTGAGGTGTGGCGGACAGCCCGAGCACGAACGGCTCAGCCAGCCCTAGCTCCTGCCGCCTCTTGTTGTGCGCCAGCAGGAACGACCTGAACTTTTGCACCTGGGCGTGGATTTCATCGAACACCAGGAAATCGTAGGTCAGGTCAGTGGCGTACTCTTCCTTGTCGACGTACCAACTCAGTTTGGTGTCGATCGAGGCGACTTGCAGCTGCCTCCCAGGTGATGTGTCGCAACCCGCCATGATAACCCCATGCTTCAACACTGGGTGCTCGTTAAACGAATCGCTAGCGTTTTGCACAAGTCCACGACGATGGACCATGAACGCGGCTCGCCCAGACTCATTTTCTCGCTTCGGGCGATTCAGGTAAGATCCAAGTATGAACTTGGCAGTGATTGTCTTTCCGGCGCCAGGAGGCATGCAGGCGATCACGCTCTTGTGCCTTGCTAATTCTTTTCGTAATTGGGAAACAAGCGTTTCCTGGTACGGTCGCAGTGTTGGGATTTCAATCATTTTGTTTTCAGTACAGATGCTATTTAATCGCTATTCACTTAATCTTCCACCGGAGTATCGTGGCGGCAACTCGGATACCGCTTACATTCACATGAATGCCTTAAATGGCAATTTGTTCGCTTTGGTGTGTCCAACCCAGATTGCGTAACCAATCGATTGTTTCTTTTCGATCTTCGTCGCCAGTGTCCATTGGTTCTAGGTCTACCTCAAAATAGCTTGGGTGTGTTTCACTCCACCAAATTTCCTTGACCTCAAAAATCCCTAAATGCCCATCACCGTTATCGTTCAAGTAGACATTGCACCCGACTGGAGGTAGTGACGGCATTTCGACAAATTTCCAAAACTCGTCCTCACGTTTACCATCTCGAATCCAATTTAGTTTCAAAAGTATCCGCATAACAACTCCATGCAACCCATTGACGTAATTGCCTAAAAACTAACCCATCAAGCATCCTGAAACTAATATCAAGCTGCATATTAGGTCAAATCTGCTTGACATAAATCAAAAAGATCGGACAGGACTCGAACCTGCGTTTCACAGCGTCACGCCATGCGTCCTACCGTTAGACGACCGATCAAGGCTATTGCTACTTCGTTGATACGCTCGGCTCAAGAAGTGCTAGATCACCAAAAGTCCCCAACTCCACTGGAGGCTGGAAATACGCATCCTCTAGTAGCTTTGCGTATCGCTCATCCCTGGCCCTCTTGGTTAGCTTGGTAACTGGCCATACAAACTCAACGAGCGCCAGATAGGCTTGGTGCTCACTGACCGCAACGATCCACCTCGTGATGTTCCCATCATTCGTCGAGAAGATAGGCATATCGCGATCGCGACTATCACGAATAGCAGACAATTCATCCTCATGCACCGAGGCTGTTCGAAGTAACTTTGCATCCGACACTAGACATCTCCCTGGTTAAACAGAACTCAAACAAACAACAATTGAACCGCGTCGACTCGAAAATCTCCGGTGCCGGCTGGGCCTATCGGAGTGATGATAAATCCCTCGTGGTTGATCTTTACTACAACCTGGGATTTGACGTCCTTGAAAACTTCCCTGAGCGCATCAAGCGACTCGTTAAAACGATTTTCAGCCTCTTCGAGCCTTTTCTTGTCTCGAATGTATTTTTCAGCAGCCAGACTGATCGCGATCTTGGCGTCGAGATCCAAGTTGGCCTTGCATGTATCCGTGCTCTCTACTGTAGACATGTCAACAAATCTCCATTTCATGAAAACTGAATAAAACTACAATCCTTGAATTCTCAAGGACTTCAACTTGGTCGCGTACACGCCCTGAAGGGCGGCATGCAATTCTTTGTTTTTGTCTTTAGCGATCTCTGCCCCTACCGATCGCAAACCATCCTCGGTGGTGCATCTGTTTATTTCCGCTTCCCAGCACGACTTTTTCTGGTCTTCGAAAAACGGCATCACCAATTTCCTCATGTGCTCGTTTTCTGCTTCTATCCCAGGAAGCAACGCCGCTAGCGAAGTCATGCAGTCTGCCTGACGGATGGCGTTTATAATCTCCTGCGTATCGGGAGAAACAAGATCATAGTCAGGAAGTTTAGCTTTCTGTGGTGGTTTCTTGACGGCAGACGCAGGCGGAGACGGAATGTTGTCCTGCTCGTTGTCAGGTTGACCTCTCAGGTGGAACGCTGATAGATAAGCGGACTTGGCGGCATAGCTGAGAGCCTTGCCGGTAGCCTTGTCGCCGTAGTCCAATCCCTGGCCCCAGCCGACGATGCACAACTTGTCCTTCGGGTCGTCAACATTGATCAAATCGATGTCAACAAAGCATTCTGCTTTCCACGTTGTTCTCGGGTTTCCGTACTTATCCTTTTCCTCGTATTGGACGAGGCTTTGGTTGTAGATGTCCACAATTACAACGACCACTCCGTGCTCAACCAACGCACCGCGAAGCTTGTCATCAATGTCATCGATCCGATGGTACTCAAACCGATCACCGTAGTTTGTCTTTCCGCTTTTTCCAACGGCACCCATCGATCTCATAACCTGAATAAGCCGCTGATGCAAATTCAATGCACTACTCATCTTCACCACCCAATGTCATCGATGCGTACAACCTTCTGGCGATCTCGACCCGCGAACGAAGCGTCTCGATAAACTGATCGTTTCTGTCAAACTCAAACACCTTGATCCGATGATGCTCAGGAATCAAACTGCTCGGAGAATGCATTCTTTCAATCTTCTCCGCCGCGGTCTTATAGTGATGGTTCTCTTCGTCGCAATTAAACCGGAAGTAAAACCGCTTTATCTCCTCCTCGACGATCTCGCGAGGCGTGTCAACGAGAACGTGCGCCAGACGAAAGGCTTTCCTTCCGGTGAGTGCCATGTAAACCTGCCCCTGCGCGTAATAGATAGGGTCAGGCTTTCGAGTCTCCACGAACGTCCGCAATGTCCATGAGCACTTTATGTCCTCGATATAGTCGTCGAGAACGACGTCTGGCGTGCCTGTGAAATGGTCGTCCTCCCATGAGTCTTCGTTTTTGACACGAAATTCGCCTGGGAATCGACGAGTCAGAACGCCGATAGCTTCACTCTCGCACATGATGCCCTTGAGCATCTCGTTGGTGACTATCGGCTCTTCATACTGGTACACGTTTCGGAGCCAGCAATCACGAATGTAATTGATTGCTGTCGCTCCAAACTTAAAATCACCATCTCGCTTTGCGATCAGGTCATCGAGCTCGGACTGCATTGTTGCAGTGAGTGGCTTGGCTTTCGCATCCAGCCTGCGAGCCTCCAATTCAGCCAGCCTAGCCAGCTGCTTTTCGGTGATGGCATTTCCACCAACCATCAGTTGTCCAACGGACGAAGCGCGAAACTTCACTGACTTCGAGTCAGTCATAGCAAATCTCCCAATATGCCTTCAAATAGCGTTCAGAAGCAACCCCTGAACCGCTATGTATCCTAGCATCGACACCCCAGCATGCAATGGCATGGCGGGAATTTTTAGCGAGATTTTCTAGATGTCATTCTGCATCTTGCATTCCTCGAAGTTGCCGCAGTCTGGCTGAAAATCCTTCCTTGGCAACATAGCCATTGGCCTTCATTTCGTAGGCAGATCCGTAGTTTCGCTTGTAGTAATCAAGCAGCATCCGTCTTGCTTCCATAAAATCAACGCCCATCTCCTTGAACTGCGCAAGAGCCTTGTTCCGCTCCTCGATCGACTTTTGGTAGCTTTCGTCACTGCGATATGTCTGGCGTTTTGGATTAGCCAGGGCTGCATACACGACAGCTTGTTTCTTGGCTTCTCGTTGGTCAAACATCTGCTTGGCTTGTTCTTCTGTCAGTAGGTCTTTGTATGCAAAATCCGGAGTATTCCATTCCATGGACTTCAGATCTCGCTCAAATAGCTTATCTCGCTCTGAGGCGCTGGCCTTCTTGTATTTGGTTCGTGATCCATGCGTTGACACGGACACTCCAAAAAACGCCTCAATGGCCGACAGCGTTCCTCTGGCTAACCCGAGTTCGCTTTCCGCTGAAGCGATTTCCTTCCAGGTCAGTGGAACCATTCGAGAGGTAACAATGTCGGTTTTTGAAACAACGTTCCCGACAGCGTCTCTTCCCGATATCCATTCAAGGATTGCGGATGGTGCGGTCCCAAGCTTGTACCTTCCATAATTGATCAAGAAATCAGCGGCTGTTTGCCCCCCATACTCTACGCCCTCACCGTAAATCGACTTAATCTCTCCCTTTCCGGTTTTGATGGTTCCGCTGAGTATTCTAGCCGCAAGAACCACCGCTGGCATCAAGCCTCCTTCATCCTTGAATCGCGTTTCTCCGATCTTCATTGCCAACGCATCGCTGGATCGTAAATCCCACTCAATAGTTGGCTTTTCTTCCTCGTCGTCGCCGGCAAGGAGGGAGTAAACAAAATACGCAGCAGCCATTTTCGCTGCATGCCCAACCATCGCCTGGATGTACAGCTTCGCCATGGCTACACGCATGCCACGATCTGCATTCCATTGCCCTATCCATTGAGGTGTAACCAGCTGGAATGGAACTATGAAGTCTGCTTGAATCCTAGACCAAGTCCAACGCCTAGCAAGAAACAACCAATCAAGCCATGGGTTTCCACTTCTAAGTCCAGTACCTCGACCGCTGAATATATTTGAAGTCCTTCCTGCTTGTTTAATGTCGTTCTCGGTCCAGTCTGTGCTTAATCCGAAAAACTCCCTAGCAGCTAGAGTGTCTCTTTTTTGGATGTCGTAAAGATCTGCCTTCATGATATTCGAGAATGTGCGGTTTCCTCGCTCAAACATGGCATAAACCTTAGCCCATGTTCGCAATGGAAGAAGTAGCTTTGTCTCAGTTCCTTCTAGCCACCGCAATATTGCTGATTGATACAGCTCCTCCAGCTTTGCCTGCGGTCCAGTTGATCGCGTGAATTCAACCTTTGCGAGATCATATTCCTTTGCATTAGGTCGGCTTTCGATGTCCTCCATCGACGCTATAGCCATTCTCTGGCTGAACACTGCAGGGATAGCTTCCACTAGAGCACCGAGCGACTTCATTGGTTGAGAATAGGTATAAAAGAATCCTTGTCGCAAAACAAACGACATTTCCATACCTAACATCAGCGTTCTTGGTATCAGAGATGTCGCCTCAAGAATACCTTGTCCTATCCATTGCCCGGCATTCCATGTTTCTCGCTTTGCCTTCTCGATGGCAATCATTGCCTCATATTGGGCTTCCTCGATCTCCATATTCTTTTCAATTATTGCTTTGTCAGTGATGGTTCGTTTTTTCAGCGGAACTGGCAATCGTCCAGCTCTTGCTTCATCACGACGATTCTGCCAAAACACCAATCGCTTCTCTTGTGACTTGCGGTATTGCTCCCAGTACTTTGCTTCTTCCATTGCTTGATAAACTGGATTGGCCTCTCTCGCTTGCCTGCGAGCCTCCCTGAGCGCTGCTAACTCGGCCTTTAGCTCTTCCTTGCGATCAGAAGTTACCTCACTGCGAACCTTCGCTGGTGGCAAAACTCCAGACTGGAGATCTTTCAGCTCGTTGACCAGAGAGTTTATTTGCCTTTGAAGCATTTTCACAGAAGACTCAAGCTTTTGAGCATCAGTGAGAGGCTTCCTTTCGACTTGCTTTTTAGCTGACGGAAATATCTCCTCGTACCGATCTTTGAGCTCGTCTCTCTGCCTTCGCTTTTC
>Ga0315902_10003127_pt1 | contig 25061 bp, 22 predicted proteins | sample LakEriMetagenome_9_FD_203523 | JGI IMG/M metagenome (GOLD analysis project Ga0315902, IMG submission 203523) | Freshwater fungal communities from buoy surface, Lake Erie, Ohio, United States - Buoy 12 MA117 | ecosystem: Environmental > Aquatic > Freshwater > Lake > Lake biofilm | place: USA... | reverse complement strand
ATTTTTCGAGGTAGTCGCTGAGCCGCGCCTCGATCACGACCTTGCCGAAATTGTGCGGTGCGCTCGCGTGCATGAAGCACAGCACGCCGTCCTTCCGGATCGCCATGCCGACGTGCGACGTGCCGTATTTGTCGCCGTCGTGGCCGACGATTCCGATGATGTCGCCATTCTGAAGCTGGTCCTCGATGCCGCGGACGGCCGACTTCGGGATCATCGCGAGCGGCTGGCGGCGCAGGCGTGATTCGAGTTCGGAGATGCCGACGCGCAATTCTGGGTTGTTCCGCATGTAGCGGTATTTTTTCCAATTATGCGTCATCTCGATCGCGGAGTTCGTCGTGTTCACGCCGCCGAGGCTGCGCGTGAGATCGCGGATGAGGCCACGGCGCGCGTTGTCGTGCAGCCAGTCCTCGAGGTAGTGGAGGCGCGAGAGGTAGCTGCCGGTGCATTCGCCGCCCCAGTAGCGATCTTTCTCGATGTGGCGCAAGAGTGTCTCGGGCGTCCATTGCTCGGCGGGCTCGTCCATCATGCGGGCAAAGGCGAGCGCGGTCTCAAAGAACGTCCAGCAGTCGAGGCCGTTGAGATTTACGCTCGGCGCCTCGATGTGATCGTCAATCTCCAGCGTGTAGCCCTTGTAGGGCGTGCCGAGCAGCATTTGGCCGAACCACGCCGTACGTTCGCCGATCGGCATCGCGCGCACTTTGTCCGCGACCGCCCTGAGCTGCCGCACGCGCGCCTCGAAGCGATCCTGGCCGACGAAAACAGTGCCCATCGGCAGCAGTCCCGTGTGCCGCGCGCGCGCGACGGGGAGATCGCTGCCGAGGAGAAAAAGTGCGGCGAGTGCGAGTGCGGCGGGGCGGGTCATGCGCTACCAGTATCGGAAATGGCCGGTGATTTGAAACTCAAACAGCCGATCCTCCATCTGAGTCCCTGCGCCGATGTTGTGGATGATCTGAAAGCGCTTCGGATCGTCCGGCGAGAGCGTGTCGCACACGAGCATGATGTGTGCAAGATTGCCCGGGATGATGCAGCTCACGATGTCGCCCGGCCTGTAGTCCGCCGCATTTTTCGTGACAGCGACAGTCTTTCCGGCGCGCTCGAAAAAACGCATAAGGTTCGGCACGCGCCGGTGATCGATGTTCGCATCCGGTGACTTTAGCCCCCACTTCTGCGGGTACTTTGCAAATGCGCGCGCCATGTCCTCATGGACGAGCTTCTGCAGGTCAGAGCCCATCGCGCGGAATGCGCGCACGAGGACATCCGTGCAAACGCCGCGATCTTCCGGCACGTCGCCGCCGGGGTATGCGAGCTTCACGTATGCACCGTCGTAGAGCGTGGTGATTCCGATCTGCGATCGCGCCGCGGCCACGAGCTTCTTCGCCGGCTCCACAGGATCGGCGCACAGCGGGAGCACGGCCGCGAGAGTGATGATGAGGGGAAGGCGCATGGCGTGCGTTCTCGGACAAGCCGCACAGGACGGCGTTCATTTTTTTGCGGAAGAAAATTGCCGCTGCCGCGGGACTCAGTGTTTCGCCGCGCCGGAATCACTCGCAGGCAGATCGCCTTCGCCGAGCTTGCGCTGGAAAAGCTCGATGGCGAGCGCGTAGCACTGGCGCGCGAGTGCGGGATTGTAGCGCGGGCCTTCGTCGCGGAGGAAGGCGTGTGCGCCGTTCACCTCGAAGGTCTGGTGGTTCGCGCCGCCTTCCTCCAGCGCTCGCCGGATCTGCATGCGGCCCTCGAAGGGAACGTGCGGATCCTGGCGGCCCCACACCATGAGCAGTTCGGCCTTCACGTCGCCGCGGCGTGCGCGCTCGAGCGTGTCGTCGGCCATGCCTGCGCCGAGGCCGCGCTTGTGCGTTTCGATTTTGTGGATGTCCGTCGCGTAGAAGCACACGGCAGCGCGGATGTCGGGGCTGAAGCTGTTGCGGAAATTCAAATGCCCGCCGATGCACAGTCCCACCGAGCCGAGGCGGCCCGTGCTGTTCGGATGCGTCTTCATGAATTCACGCAGCGCCGCGAGGTCTGCGTCGTACGCGGCGAGCGATTTGTCCTGCTTGCAGAAGTTCCCGCGATCCGCGCCCGCGCTGTCGTAGCCGATCACGGTGCCCGGCGGCTCATACTCGTGGAAAATCTCCGGCACTGCGACGAGGAAGCCGTGACCTGCGAGCATCGCAGCCGTGCGGCGGATGGGGCCGGTGACTTGGAAGATTTCCGAGAAGAGAGAGATGGCGGGATATTTTCCCGGAGCCGCGGGACGGAAGATGTGCGTGCGCATCGGCCCGCTGGGCGTGGCGATGTCGGAAAATTCGTGGTCAATGATGGTCATGTGCGGCGCGGGTGATAGCCCCAGAGCGGCGTACCGGCAAGCGTGGCGGATCGTCGCCCGGGCTGTGGCAACAGGATGGCGAGTGCGGCAAACCGCAGTTCCCGGGTGGACACCAGCGTAACCTTGATGCGTCAGCGCTGGAAGCGCGACGCGCCCTATTTTTTCTTCTTCGTCAGATCCGGAATGATGAGCGTCATCCCCGGCTTGATGGTGTCCTTCCCGCCGAGTTGGTTGGCGTTCGCGTCCTTGATCCTCGAGGCGTTCGCGCGGTTGCGGTAATATTTGAACGAGATGGACGCGAGCGTCTCTCCCTTCTCCACGAGATGCGTTCGTGCGCCTGCCGTCATCTTGTCAGTGCCGCCTGCGCCGGGCGTGTGCGACACGATTGCGGGTTTGGCGCTGTGGAGCTCAGCGAGGTCTTTGCGCAGGCGCTCGTTTTCGTTGCGCAGGCGCGCGGCTTCGGCGGTGGTCATCAGGCCGCCGTCCTTGAGTGTGAGGTTCAGGCGCTTCTCGCAATCGGCGCGCGCGGACTTGGCATCCTTCGAGCGGCCTTCCGTCGGCACGAGGTCGAGGTAGCGGTCGTAGTGGTGGATCGCGGCGAGGGGATTCTTGAGCTTGTCGTCGTAGAGCACGCCGAGCTTGTAGTGGATCTCCGCGGTCTTCGGCGTGCCATCGAGCGCGCTCTCGTAGGCACGAACGGCCTCTTTGTAGGCGCCAAGCTTTGTGCGCTTGTCGCCGAGATCCACGGACTCGCGCACGGAGTCCTGCTTTTCACAGCCGGTAAGAAAAAGTGCGGCGAGGAAAAATGCGGCGATTCTCATAGGGCCGAATCCCGGAGCTTCGCCTTGTCGAGCGCCTCGACGAGGGCATTCACGACCTTCACACGCGTGTTCCATTTGTAGTTCGCGCCGATGACGTGCCACGGCGCGTGCTCGGTCGAGGTTTTGAAAAGCATGTCCTGCGCGGCTTCGACGTTTTCCTTCCAGTGCCGGCGGTTGCGCCAGTCCTCGTCGCTGATCTTCCAGTGCTTGTAGGGATCGGCCTCGCGCGCCTTGAACCGCGCAAGCTGCTCGTCCTTCGTGATGAAGAGGAAAAATTTGATGATGATCGTGCCGTCATCGAGGAGATGCCGCTCGAACTCGTTGATCTCGCGATACGCGCGCTTCCATTCCGCGGGCGTGCAGAATCCCTCGACGCGCTCGACGAGCACGCGCCCGTACCAAGAGCGGTCAAACACGGTGATGCGGCCGTATTGCGGGATGCGCTCCCAGAACCGCCAGAGGTAGTGCCGCTCGTATTCGTCGCTCGACGGCTTCACCGTGGAATGCACGCGCACGAGCCGCGGGTCGAGCCGCTCGGTGAGCCGCTTGATCGCGCCGCCCTTGCCCGCGGCATCCGGCCCTTCCATCACGATGATCACGTTGTTCTTCGTCTCCGTGAGCCGCCGCTGCCAAGTGAGCAGTTCGAGCTGCGCCACGCGGAGATCGTGCTTGTACGCCTTTGCGGAGATCTCCTCGTGCACGATGTCCTCCAGCGAACGGCCCTTTCTCAGCCCGAGCGGGTCGCGGAGTTTCAGGGAAGAATGTTCGGCAGGCATCCGCGCGCTTTACCACGGTGGGCTCACGCGCTGCAAGCCGCACACTGATTTTGGCGATGGCTCAATCTGGTCGCGATGAGTGTTGAGAGGAAAAGTGCTCAGTTCTCAGTGCTCAGTGCTCAGTGCTCAGGCTCAAAATGTGCAACCACTGACCACTGAGCACTGAGAACTGAGCACTGAGAACTGAGCACTGAGCACTCACGCCGATCCATCGCTCCCATGCTTTGAAAATCACAGCGGCCTCGCGCGCCACCCGCTACTCCCAGCGCGAGTTTTTGCAGCCAGTGTAGGCGAAGAACAGCCCGATGACGACGTGCGCGGAGAGGACCAACATGCAGAGTGTGCCGCCCGCCGGTTCGGTCTGTGCGATCTGTTTGATCGCATCGTAGTAGCGCGTGTTTTCCATCGAGCGGATGAAGCCGCTCCAGCCCCAGAAGCTCGCGATGAAGACCTGCGTGACCGGCGCGAGCAGCTTCGGCAGCGCGAGCACGGCGCCGCTGAGCGGAAGCTGGAAACCGACGAGGTAGATCGAGAGCAGCGAGCTTTGCTCCGCGCTCTTCATCCACGACGAGATGCCGAGGCAGACCGATGTGATCGCGGCGTTCACGAGGAAAAGGCTCATCACCTGCACGAGGAAATCGCCCTGAAAGCCGACGATCATGTTCACGAAAACCGTCATCCACAGCGACTGCGCGAGGACGAGCATGCCGAGAAAAGTCACCTTGCTCGCGACATACGCGAACGGGCTGAGGCCCGCGAATTTCTCCTTCTCGAAAAGGTTCCGCTCGCCGGCGACTTCGCGCGCGGAGTTGTTCGATCCCATGAGCGCGAGCAGGATCACTTGGAACATGATGAGCCCGCTCACAAGCGTGCCGGTCTTCGCGATCTGCTGGAGCGCGACGGCTTCCTGGCGCGCGCGTTCGAGGAGATTCGCACCGCCGTCGGCGACCAGCCCTTTTACCTGCGGCAGACCGTCGAATGCGAAGATCACGACGAGAAATGGAAAGCCGAAGAGCAGCGCCGCTTGCAGGATCACCTGGCCCCGGTCGCGGAAGAAAAGCTTCCACCGCCGCGCGAGCAGCACGCCGAACTGCGCGAATGGTCCCGGCCTGACGGTGTCGGATTTCTCCGTGCCGTCGTCACCGGCGCCGTCATTTTTTCCCAAAGACGACTTTTCCTTTTCCTCCACAATTTTGCGCAGCCGCTCGATTTCCTCCTCCTCGCTAGTCTCCGTTTTTTCGGACTTCGCATCGGCCGGTGCCGCGACGATCGGAGGAAGCGCGCTCTGCTCGTAATACGACGCGCGATATTTTTCCCACGAACGGTGCCACTCGCCCGCCTTGCGCTCTGCGAGGCGCGGGTAAAGTTCGGCGGGATTCGTGATCCCGAAATAGTGCGTGAGGAGCTTCGGTGTGGCGTGATAGACGAGGTGGCCTTGGTAAAGCACGATCACGCTGTCATACAGCGCGACGTGCTGAAGGCTGTGCGTGACGCTGAGCACGATGCGTTTGTCCGTTCGCGAGATGTCGTGCATGAGGTGGACGATCTCGTCCTCGCTCTTCGGATCGAGGCCGCTTGTCACCTCGTCGCACAGCAGCAGGGAAGGGGAGCTGACCATCTCCATCGCCATCGCGAGGCGGCGCTTCTGCCCGCCCGAGAGCAGCGACACGCGCCGGTCGGCGATTTCGTCGAGGCCGACATCGGTGAGCACTTTTGCGATGCGCGCATCGAGTTCCTCCCCGCTCTGCCCGGCGACGCGCAGCCGCAGCGTGCTCTCGATGCACTCCGCCACCGTGAGCAGTTCGTGCGCGATGCTGAACTGCGGCACGTAGCCGATCTCGTGCGGATCGAGATCACCGTCCGTCATCACGTCGCGGCCCTTCCAGTGAATCTCGCCGGAGCCGTGTTCCTTGATGCCCGCGACAACCTTCAGCAGCGTGCTCTTGCCGCAGCCGGACGGCCCGATGATCGCCGCAAAATGCCCGTGCGGGAGATGTACGGAAACCTGCATGAGGAGGAACTGCTCCTCGTCACCGGCCTGGATGGAAAGCGAGACGTCTTTGAGTTCGAGCACGGGTGTGGTTGGCGGGTCGGAGTCTTGTCGTGGAAAAATCGGGCGCTGCCAAATGCGCAAATCATGCTTTATTTGCAAGCGCTCCTCGTCCATCACGCATCCCTCCATGGCACTCCGTCAGACCAGAAAACCCTCCTCCAACCGCTGGCTCAAGATTCTCGCGTGGACCGGAGTCGTCCTCGTGGTGCTGATCTTCGCCGGCTTCATGGGCGTGAAGTCGTGGGTGAACTCATACCTGCGCAGCCCGGAATTCCGCAAACAGATCGCCGCGCGCACCTCGGAGCATCTCCAGGCGGAAGTGGAGATCTCGCCGATCCGTTTCGACACCACGGAATTTTCCTGCGCAGGGCTCACGGCACAGGGGGGGCGTGATGGGAAATTCTCCGATATCAAGGTCGAGGACGTTCACGGCGAGTTCCGCCTGCCGAGCGTGTGGCGGATGATTTTCGGTGACAAAAAATTCCGCGTCGAGAGCGTGGACGTGCAGCGCGTGGCGGTGAATTTTTTCGAGAACCGCCTCCCGACCGAATTCCCGCGCCCGGCGAAGAGCGACAAGATCACGGAGATCGGCCGCATCAGCGTGCGTGAACTCGCCGTCGCATGGGAAGGCGGCTCGGTGTCGGGCCTCTCCGCCGTGGGAACGCCGGTCGAGGGCGGCTGGAAAGTCATCGGCGACGGCGGACACGCGAAGCAGCACGGACTGCCGGAAATGGACATCCTCACGCTGCGCGTCGTCCACAAGGAGCCCGTGCTTTTTGTGCAGGAAGCAAAACTGCGCGCCGAGGGCGGCGAGATCACCGTGAACGGCGAGGTGACCGAAAAGGAGAAGGTGGATCTGCAATTCAAGACCGCCGGCATGAATGTCACGCCACTGCTCCCGGAGGACTGGCGCGCACGCTTGCATGGCCGCGTGAAGGGCGATGGGCGGATTCAGATTTCGCTGCGCGACGGCACATCGTCCGCGCCCGCCGTCACCGGCCACGCGGAACTGCAACAGGCCGTCCTCGATGCGCTGCCGATCTTGGACACGATTGCCAAATACACGAAGACGGATCGTTTTCGCAGGCTCATCCTCAACCAGGTGCGCGGCGATTTCCGCTACGATGCGAGCGGGCTGCATGTGACGAATCTGGTCGTCGAAAGCGAACGACTGATCATGGTGAAGGGATCGTTCAGCGTCGTGAATGGGCAGATTGACGGCACCTTCGATCTCGGAATCACGCCTGCGCCGCTGCAGTTCCTCCCCGGCTCGCAGGACAAGGTTTTCAGCGCCCCGCGCGACGGCTACGCGTGGACGCCGCTGCGCATCACCGGCCCGTACCGTTCGCCGCGCGAGGATCTCTCAGCGCGGCTCTACGCGGCTGCGGAAAATGCCGTGGTGCAAAAGGTCGGCGACACCGCGACGCAGGCGGTCGGCACCGCGGTGGACACTGCAAAAAAGGGCGTGGACGGCGTGCTCGGGCTCCTCTTCGGAAACTGATCGCGCGACGCTCGCCGGAATTTTACTACGAAGGGCGCTAAGTGTAACGGCAAGGTTCGCGGGGATTCCTTTCACCCTCTGCCTCTCCTTCGCGTTCTTCGTAGTTCAAATGGATTCGCTCAGGCCTTCAGTCCGAGCCCCACGACTTCGCGCAGGTACTTCATCGAGCGCGCGAGCTCGCCCTTTTGGTATTCCTGTTCGAGCATCTTTTTGTCCGGGCCTTCGGCCTTGAAGGGCGGGATCGTGTGGCCGCGTTTCGCGAGTGCCTCGAAATGTGCGAGTGCCTCCGGGCGCTTGTCGTAGTTCGTCCAGAAGTCGGGTTTCTTGTACGGGAAATTCTTCGCGAAACCCGAGATCGTCTCGATCATGATCGGCACCTGCGTGCAAAGCTCGGCCCAGCGCGCGGTGAATTTTTTCCAGTCCATTAGGCCCTCGCCCGCGGCGGTCCACGCGATGCTCGCGCCGTCCTCGGTCTCCCAGATCATGTTGTCGCGCAGGCTGGAGCAGATGGTGTATTTGCCGAGGTTCTCCAGCACGTCCATCGGGTCTTCGAGCGTCCACGCCCCATTCCCGGTATCAATGTTCACGCCGACAAAATCCTTCCCCGCCTCCTCGACGAGATCCGCGAGTTCCCACGAGTGCATGTCGCCCGCATGATTTTCCACGGCGACCTTCACACCCGCGTCCATCGCGGCCGAACGGCACCCCTTCAGCACCGCCACCGTGTCCGCGATGCGCGCGCGGATGCCGCCGGGCGTCTTGCGGTCTTCGCCAGCACCGAGGACCACGCGATACACCGGCGAGCCGAGCGCCTTCGCGACGCGGATGCCCGTGCGCAGATGCTCCTCCGCCGTGCCCCAGTTTTTCTTAAAGCGCACACTCGTCGGGCAGATGCTCCAGCCGCCGGCGAAGAGATCAATCCCGAGGTCCGCCGCCTTTTTTCGCACCTCCGCGAGCGCGGCATTTTCCAGCGACTCATACGAATCAATGTCGCTGATGAATAGCGCGTCGCACTTCAGCGCAGCCGCGTGGTCTAGAAGCTGCGAAGCCTTCCAGCCCATCGCGCGCACGGCGAAGTTATCGAAGCCGAGTTTGATCTTCGCGCGGGGTTTCACGTCCTCCGCGGAGAGATTCGGGAGGACGGAAGCCGCGGCGAGGCTGGCGAGGAAATGGCGGCGCGAGAACATTTCGCCGCAATACCGTGCGCGGGCGTGCAAAGTCGAATGATGATTTTGCAATCCGCCCCGCGCCGTTACTTCGCGGCGCCGTCAGTGCGGACGCTGTCCTTCGGGCGATTCAGCACATCCGCGCGGGTGCTCTCCGCGATCGCGAGAATCTTGTCGATGAGCTCCTTCTTCACCTTCAATTCGGTGAGCGTCGCCTGGAGATTCTCGGCGATCGCATTGAAGTGGCTGTCGTTCAATCCGGGCAGTTTCGCGTGCGCCTTGCGCATGTCCTTGCCCTCCCACGGAATCGGCCCGCCGAATGCCGCGGAGAGAAACGCCTTCTGCTTTGTGCGCTGGCGCGCCATGTTCACGTCGTCGAAGAAGTGCTTCACGCGATCATCCGCCAGTACTTTTTTGTAAAAAATCTCGATGGCTGCATCCATGGCGGGCTTGCCGCCAATTTGCTGATAAATGCTGGCCTCGCGGTCCGCCTTCCACTTTGCGAGCGAAGACTCGTCGGGGAATGTGTAAGCGCGTCCCTCGTATTCAGTGCTGAATTTGCCTGTGGGTTGAGCGGGATCAGCAGCGGTGACAGTGAGGCAGAGGGCGAACGACAACAGGGGAAGGAGGAGTTTCTTCATCGGCGCGCAGCATCCGCACCCTCGCGATTCTGTCGCCACATTCCTTGGCCGTTCCTGCGCAGGAATTGTCTGCGGTGCGGGTCTTCCTCATCCGCCATGCGTCACTCCCGCGCCCGCCAGCGCCTTCACCTTCTCCTTTGCCGTCCCATCGTGATCGGCCTTTGCGTAAGCGCCGAAATCGTTGAACCAGAATTTTTTCGCCCAGCGATACATCCAGTGCTGCTCCGGGATTTCCTCGCCGGGGAGCCATTGCGAAAAGCGCGGGGTCATCGCTTCGAGTTCGGCCATTGCGGTGCCGCGCATGGTCGTGTCGCGTGCGCCGTGCTTCACGACGATCTGCTTCACGAGGTCGGGGCGCTCCAGGACGACGCAGCCGCGCGTGTGCTGCGCGCTGAGGTCGCGGAAGTCTTTCAGGAATTCGGAGTCGCGCATCGTCGCGAACACGCCGCGTTCGTCGCGGATATTTTCCTTCGCGAACTGGATGATCGGGCACGGCTCGATGTCGCCCTTCGGGCTCACGTGATGCGAGATGCCGTTGCTCATCGGGCAGAGCGCCTGGCCCCGGTGATCGTAGTACGCGTCCACGATGCCGATGGGCATCTTTGCGCGCATCTCGACGACGAAGCGCCGCACGCGCACGAGTTGCTCGGGTCGCAGCGCGAGCGCGGGATTCATCTTCGGGCCGACGGGCCGGTAGGTGTGAAACCACACGTAGTGCGCGCCGATTTTGATCAGCTCGCGCAGCCATTCCTCGGTGCAGAGTTCGTCAATGTTCGTCTGGCACACGCTTGTCGCGACGCCGGTGAGGATGCGTTCGCGCAGGCAGTTTTGCAGGCCGCGCATGGTGCGCGTGAAGACTTCCTTTTTTCCCCGCCGCTCGTCGCTCACGACTTCGCGGCCCTCGATGCTGATGAGCGGCGTGGCGTTGCCGACCTGCCGGAGGCGCTTCGCGATTTTCTCCGTGATGAACTGGCCGTTTGTGAAGACCTGAAAATAGCAGTCCGGATGCGCCGCGAGGAGGTCGAGCAGTTCCGGGTGCATGAACGGCTCGCCGCCGAGGATGCCGAAGAACGCGTTCCCGTGTTTTTTTGCGTCAGTGATCGTGCGATTGAGCGTGTCGAGATCGATCTCCGTGCGCTCGGCCTCCACGTCCACCCAGCAGCCCTGGCAGCGCAGGTTGCAGGAGTTCAAAATCGAGAGGTAGAGGAAGGGCGGAAAATATTCGCCGCGCTTGATGCGGCGCTTGAATTTTTCGATCGAGAGCAGGCCCTTCACGCCGAAATTCCACAGGAACTTCCCGAGCAGCCGCATATCGGTCGTGCGGAGGATGCGGAGGGCGAGCTGTGGAAACATGGGCGTGCAGAGTGGAGCATCCGCGCGGCATTTCAAAAGGAAACGTCGTCGGTCATCGCCGCCGCTGCTGCGCCCCGCCTGAGCGGAGTGCAGCGAATGGAGCGCCGTCGGCCCCGGCGGCCTGTTCGATCCGTCGCGAACCCATCTCGCGGACGCGCGGCAGCGCGGCGCGGTGATCGAGCGTGACAAGCTGAACGATGAAATCACGGGGCAGGTCGTCGAGGTGCACACGCGCATGTATTCGCTCAACGGGCAGCTCATTCACGCACGGAGGGCGATCGAAGCCGCCGAGCAGTCGCTGAATCCCGCACGCGAGCGCCAAGCCTTCGCGGTCGGAGAGGTGCTGGAGAGCATCCTCGCCGAGCAGGATATCACTCGCGCACGGCTCGGTTACCTCGGCGTCGTCACCGGGCACAATCGCGCGCAATTTTTCCTGCGCCGCGCCATCGGTGCCGAAGCGGTGGTGGCGAAACGGAAGAAATAATCGCGCGCCGCATGGCGGTGCGTATCGTCGCGGGCATGAGAATCCATTCGCTCGAGCACGCGCCCTTCGAGGGGCCTGGGCGCATCGCTGCCTGGGCCGCGGAGCGCGGGCACACGCTTTCGCGCACGGCGCTGCACGACGGCGACGCGCCACCGTCGCTGGATGATTTTGACATGCTCGTGATCATGGGCGGGCCGATGAGCATCCACGATCATCGCGATCATCCGTGGCTGCCGGTTGAGAAAGATTTTCTGAAGACGGCGATCGGCGCGCGCAAGCCGGTCCTCGGAATCTGCCTCGGCGCGCAGCTTCTCGCCGATGTCCTCGGCGGGAAAGTGTTTCAAAATCCCGTGAAGGAAATCGGGTGGTTTCCCGTGCGGATGCTGGATCGGAGTGCGCCGTTCGCGGCGTTCCCTCAGCAGGTCACGGTCATGCACTGGCACGGCGACACGTTCACGATTCCCGAGGGTGCGCGGCGCGTGGCGGAGAGCGATGCGTGCGCGAATCAGGCGTTCGTTTTCGGCGACCGCGTGGTCGGCCTTCAGTTCCACATCGAGCTGGAAAAGGTCGGCGTCGAGGATCTCGCCGCCGCGTCGCTCGACGAGGCGGGTTCCGCGCCCTTCATCCAGTCCCGTGAACAGCTCATCGCGCCGCCGCCGGAGAGCGAGACTGCGGGTGCGCTGCTTTTCGCGCTGCTCGATGAGCTTGCGCAAATCGGGCGTAGTGGCGGGGTGTGAAAAGAAGATTTGTGGCCGCCCGAAGCATGAGGTGGAACGCAGGCTTCCAGCCTGTGCGGCCGACAGGCATCCTGCCTGCCGGAGCCGTGCCATCCGGTGCAGTCATCAGCAGGCTGGAAGCCGGTGTTCCGTTTCGCTGCGCTCCCGGAACGGCATCGTTCCGGCTGAGCTTGCTTAAACTTGGAACTTGGAATCCGGGATACGGCGGCAGTTTTTCAAATTGCGCCTGTCCGAGCGTCTTTGCCTGTTAGTGCAGGGACGCTACTTCAGGAATTGCGGTCCCCTTACGTCGGCGAATATTTCGGCGTGGGGGTGGGCGAGCTCGCCGAGACTGGGGGCTGCGACTGCCTGACGGGCGCGGAAGGAGCGGGGCCGCCGACGGGAGGCCCAATGATGGTCTGCTCGCGGTGCGAACGCCAGACCTGCTCGCCGAGGCGCTCGCGGAATTCACGGCGCTTGCCGAATTTGAGCGCGTCGCCCGCGCCGGCAAACGGATTCTTTCCGGCGAAAAGATTTCCAATCTCGAAGGGCAGGCTCACGCGCACGCTGGTGATCCAGTTCCCTCCATTGACGGCGTTGGCCCTGCCGCTGTTGCCGCCCCAGTATTCGACATCCGTGATGATCGCGGGGGTCCAGCGGATTTCCGCGCGCGTCTTCCAGCCCTCGAAGCTGCGGCCGATGCGGCTGTGGTATTGGTAGTAGCCGGCGAAGACCCGGGCCTCGACGTATTTGTCGAGGCCGGGGATGAGGAAGCCGGCTTCGAGATTGAATCCGTTGAGTGCGCTTTCATTCACCAGGAAGCCGGGGCCGAATACCGCGGGGCGGATGCCGCTGTCGGGATGGTACCAGTTGAACCGCGCGTCGAACCATTTCGTGAGCACTTCCGCTCCGAGGCCGAGCTGGTCGAAGTGATTGTCATACTGCGAGTCAATGTAGTCGTAGAAAACATTGCCGCCGATGGTGATGTCGTGGCCGGGCACGAGGTAGCGCGCGCCGAGGCCGGTGCTGAGGAGGAGCTGGTGGTTGTCATCCCACGTCCCGCGCAGGGCGCCGAAAAATGTGACATTCCCCGCCTGTGCGAAGGGCACTGTCGCGTCGAGGAATCCGCTCTGGAGGTGGTTGCTGAACTTTCCACCCACGGTGAACGTGCCTGCGGGAAGGGGGGCTTCGGTGGGTTTGGTCACATTACGGTCAGCGACCTGGTGTCCGGCAAATGCGGAGAGCGCGACTGCAGCGGCGAGCGCAACGGTCAAGTGATGGGCAACAAGCGAATTCCAGGGCGAATCGCGGAGACTTCGTGCTTTTTGCCTTCCACTGCGCCGCGGTTCAGGGCAGGGTGGCGCTCTCTATGAAGCTCTTCCTCCGCCTCGCCCCGCTTTTCATCGCCGCCGTGTTTGCGCGCGCAGACGTCACGATCGTGCAGAAAATGGAATCCGCGATGATCAATGGTGAAGTCACCATGAAGCTGAAGGGCGACCGCGCCCGCATGGACATGCCGAGCCCGCTGGGCGGCAACGTGACGACGCTGATGGACTTCAAGAGCGGCGAGATGATCACGCTCCTGCACCAGCAGAAGATGGCGATGAAGCTGAACCTCGCCGACGTGAAGAAGCAGCAGGAGGCCGGTCAGAAGGCGCTCGGCGTGGATGCTTCCAAGATCGAAAAGCCGAAGGCGACAGGCAAGACGGACAAGGTGGGCGACTACGACACCGAGATTTTTGAAATGAACCAGGGCACGCTCCAGGCGAGGCTGTGGATCGCGAAGAGCTTCCCGAATGCGCAGGCCATCAAGGATCAGATGATGAAACTCAGCAGCGCGATGGGCGGCGCGGGATTCGACCCGAGCAAGGTGGACGTGCCCGGAATGGTCGTGAAGAGCGAAGTGGCCACGCCGGTCGGCAAGATGACCATCACGCTCGTGAAGGCAAAGGAAGAGCCGGTGGACGAGAAGGAATTCGACAAGCCCGAGGGCTACCAGGAAATGCAGATGCCGAAGCTCCCCGGTGCCAATGCGCCCGTGCCCGCGCCCGCGGATCCGAAAAAATAATGGCGGCGCGGAGACGCACACCATCCGATTTCAGCAAGGCCGGGCCGCAAGGCCAATGGATGCGTTTCGTGATGTTGCGTGAAAAAAGCGCATCCTCTCGCAAGCCAGCAGAATAGCGGCTTGCAGGGCGATCACTGGTGTTTTCGGAATCGCGCAGAATTGCGCAGGGCTGCTGTCCGAATTTGTCCGAAAAGGTTTTTCGTCCAGTTCGCTCGCGTTGCGTGTTGCTCTCTCAGTGGTGTTCGTGCGGCGGTCGTGTGTCTGGTTGCGGGTGTGCGGAGCGGTGCGTGCCGCCGAGTCGAGCCGGGGAAAAGTGACCCCGAGGAGGGTGGTGTCCGGGGGGCGATTCGACCGAGCCGGGACGGGTACCTACCTGCCTCCAAAAAAATTGTTCCCGCGCGCCCGCGAAGAGGAGGGGATTCCCTTCATGCAGCCTTGCGCGGCTAGATTTCGTCCGCTCGCTTGGAGACTTGTTTTGCCCACGCCCACAGTGGCAATTCCTCCGGCTCCGGTTTACCGGGTTCAGAGGGTTCAGGCGGCTCTGGGCAGGGTTGCGTGAGCACAAGTCGCAGCGGGGCGATTCGCGGGTTTTGAAAAAGTGAAACCTCCCAAGTCCCCCGACCGACCTTCGTGTTGCCGATTTGGATGCCATCGGGAGTGACTTCCATCGTGAGGTTTTTTGCGCTGGCGTAGGTGCGAATGAGCGGGAGGAACTGGTCTATGCGGAAGAAGCAGACGCCTTCTTCGAGCACGAGGGCTTCGCAGCCCGCTTCGGTTTCGTACGCGTTGAGGATGATTTGTCCGTTCTGCGCGGCCAGCCGGAGGACGGAATCGTGCGCTTTTTTTGTGGGGTCGCTGCCAAGCACGCGCAACAGCCGGGTCAGGTCTTTCTTCTCGATGATGAATTTCATCTTGTGCCAACGATGAGCCTGCGAGCTTTGCAGTCGAGATCGTAAAGTTTTTTCGAGCAAACCGCCCGCCCGCTGCGTGCAGTCCACATCGCGCACCATGCACGCCAACTGCTGCCGCTCATCGGGGACGGGGAGAAAGCGCCGGAGTGAAAGCTCTTGCGCGGCTGGCGGTGTGCGGCCTGCGGTTGGCGAGCAGGCAACGTGACGGTGCAGTGTGCCGGCGGTTCATTGGGCGGCACTCTGCACGGGCGCGATGCGTGCGGCGGTGGCTTGTGGTCGCGGTTGGATTGCAGGTGGAAGCAGCGCGCGTCTGCCGGTGCGTGGCATTGTCCGCCGATGTTTACGATTGACCGCAGAGGGCCTTGCCGCAATGAGAGCCGTGTATGGCGCGGGAGCAAAAATTCTTTCTCACGGTAATGCCGGAAAAGGTGGTTGGGCCGCACGCGCTCAATACGCTGCGGGAAGCGGTCTATTTTGATGTGATTCCACGCGACGCACTGGTTTGTGAGGACGGAAAACAGACGTGGCATAAAATGTCCGGTGTGCCTGGGTTTCTCGACTTTCCGCGCGAGCTTAAGAAGCAGTGGAGCAGCTACCAGAAGCCGGATTGGTGGTCTGATTCTGTGACCGAAAAGCAGATTGCGAAGCTGGATTATTTTGGACTGCCATATTCCCGGAAAGGACTGACGAAGGGACGTGCGTCGCAACTGATCGACTGGTTCGCTCGAATTGACCCAGAATGTGAAAAGCAATATCAGGATCGTCCTGCGACGGCGGAACAAAAGCGGAAGCTCCGCGCTCTTGGTGGTGACAGCGGCTCGAAGACTACTTACTCGGAGGCTCGGGATTTAATCGAGGAACTGGAATTGGACAAGCGTCTTGAGGATCAAGACGAAGAAGTGGAAATGATGTGCTTGGAAAACTCCGTCAATGATGAGGATTGGCGCGAACTTCTCGGTTACAAAAAACTGAACCAGAAGCAGCTAAAGACGCTCGCTCGCTATCTGAAGGACAATCCGCAGTTCAAGGATGCCGACAGGGAACGAATGGCGGAAATCATAATCGAACTGTTTCCGGATCGCGCCGCCGGTAGCGGCGCAGGAAGTCATCGTAGGGCGCGGGGACTCGGAAGTGGCACGGTAATTTTTCTGGTGGTCGTGGTCGCCGTGTTATTGGGTCTGTTGAAAAAAGCAGGCTGGTTAGCACCAGCCACGTCCGAGTCGAAACCGCAATCCGTGTCCCCGGTGGCGGCTCCCACCCCGGCAACCGTTCAAACGCGAGCGACTCCGCTGCCAGCCAGCGCGCCAGTTCTAGCACCCAATAAAGGAACGGTTCAACCTCAGCCTCACGTTGCGCCAAGTGCGGCAGAGTCACTCGTGGCTCAAAAGCGGGCGATTGCGATTTATCCGGCCTTGGGCGTTGCAGGCTCGCCGCTCAATCGCGAGTTCGTCATACGGCACAACCGCTACAAGACCGAGAAACCGGATTTCTTCACCGATCCCGAATGGCCGACGAAGCTGGCGGCAGAATGTGCGCAGGCTCTCGGTGCCGTCCCGCGATAGCATTTTCATACGTCCGTCCGTCAAGGTGATGGGGGAAATGGATCGGCGGAGATTGCACGTCTGGGGTTCTTCCATTTTATGCCTTGAACGTGCGTTCGGATGGGCTCAGGCTTTAAAAAGACGGGCAGTACGCCGTGAAAAAATACCAGCTAAAGCCTTCAGATGATTCGCCGCCACCGCCGCTGGAATGGGGAACCACATGGCAGGAAAAACCAGCCACGAACCGGCAGCTAAAAGTCCTCCGCTTTTTTGGGATTCCGTTTGAGCAAGGTATCACTCGCGGTCACGCGACCGGCTGTGTTTGCGGTATTTTCGGGAACGCAAAAAAAACAGAGCGTTGGAGAAAATATGTGTTTCTCACAAAGGACATCACCGACAAATCGCCGCACCTAGAGCCATTCGATCCGGCAGAACTGGAACGCGTCGTTCTGCCTCCCGGCTGGAAATACGGCACCATCTTGACTGAAGCTCCGATGAGCGAGACAGAGCTTGAAGACCGTCGTGCGTTGGCGAAAGAGTATGAAGAAAGCGAGCGCGCCGAACTCGCCGAAGCGATGAAAACCCTACCCGCATTCGGGTATTCGAGCGACGGACTATCGCAGTTCGACGTGGTGGAGGTATTTCGTGCGCTCATTCGCCCGATGCACGTTGCGGTGCGGAATGCGTTTGAGAACTCTGAGATCCTCAATCCGGATGAATTGCTGGCGCTTCGAGTGGCGCTGAAAGGTTGGGATCGCCTCCCCAAATTGCCGCAGCCCGGCGTAAATCCTTACCAACAATATTCAAAAGACGAATGCGCCAGAGTCATGGACATCGCTGTTCGCATTCTTCCGCCAGTGGCATTCCTACAACTCATCCCCAAGAATGCAAAGCGGCACAAACGGGCACTGGATGAGATTCTGAGGAAACGCGAGGCGTGACGTGCCCCGCTTTCAGCGTGCGAAAACGTCGGGATTTTCCTCCAATCCCGAATGGCCGACAAAGCTGGTGGCGGAATGCGCTCTGGCTGTCGGGCAGAACCGCTAGGACGCGGGTGCCGCTACTTTCACAGACCGCCACGCGCCGCGTTGCCGATGTTCGCGGTTGAAGCGTGGGGCATGTGCTAGAAAAGCAGCACTTCGCTCGGTCTCTCACTGCGCGGCGGCGAAGCCGTCACGGACGCGTTGCGCTTTGGGCGCAGCCGTCGAAGTGCAGTATTTCCAGCACATTGTCTTGGCGGCGTGGGAGTTGAGGGGATGAGCAGTGGACGGGGCGGGTAGCCTTTCGTGGGAAATGCACCCTGCGTTTTTGAAAACTCGTAAACGGCTGCGAGGCGTCCTTCGCTTGAAGGGGGCAAACCTGCATCGTTAATCGCCGCCGCGCATCGTGGCGCGGACGTAGGGGGTGCAATCCTTCTTTGCGACGGCGGTGATGACAATGCAGGGCGATTGACGTTGCCGGGGCGCTGTGGTGCTGCGTAGGCTACCGGAGCGATGGACGACATCCGCGAATGCTACCGAATCCTCGACCTTGAGCCGGGTGCCTCGCTTGAGGAAATCAAGCGGGCATATCGGGAGCTTGTGAAGGTGTGGCATCCCGACCGCTTCCGCAGTGATCCGAAGTTGCAGGCCAAGGCCGGGGAAAAACTGAAGCAGATCAATCTCGCGTACGAACGGCTCTGCGAGGAGGCGCAAGAAGCTTCGGTCAGTCCTGCGGACGATCGCCCGCGTGCTGAAGCAGGGGCCGGCCACGACGACCAAGGCAGGAACGCCACGCCGGACGCCGGGCCAGTTGCTCCTGCGCCCGCTGCGAGTGAAGTGAAATGGAAATTTTGGACCCATCTGACGATGTGGGCCTCGGTTGTTGTAGCTGTCATACTGTTGGCGATTGCGTTTGCTGTGTCCGCGAGACGACGGGAGAGCGCCCGCCACGCGAATTCTAAAACGATTGCTGCTGAGGCCGGAAACAAGCTAGAAGATGGGGCCGAAATAAGTGGTGATGAGCTTTGGCAGAAAGCCGAGGGCGGGGAAGCGGGCGTGGGGTACAAACTTGGACTGATCAATGCGGCTGGAAAAGGCGGAACAAGAGATCTTGTCACGGTTCGCGATTATATTCTGAAGTCCGCCGAACAAGGATATGCTGAGGCTCAAGTGAGTGTTGGAGAAATGTATGAGGATGGTAGGGGCGTCCCGAAAAACGAAGCTAAGGCTTTAGATTGGTATCTGAAGGCTGCAACACAGGGGGATGCAGGCGCACAATTAAAGCTCAGCGGCTGGTTGTTGCTCAAATGCCCGAAAGATGAAACGAAGGCATTTGAATTGTGTCTGAAATTTGCGAAAGTAGGCAATCCAACGGCTCAGAGCATGCTTGGAAGCATGTTTAGGGATGGCACAGGCATTCCAAAGGATGATGCCAAAGCCGTCGAATGGTATCAGAAGGCTGCCGCTCAGGGATACCCTGTAGCCCAGTTTAATCTCGGATCCATGTATGCCTTCGGAACAGGCGTTCCAAAAGACGATGCCAAAGCCGTCGAATGGTATCAGAAGGCTGCCACTCAGGGCGACGCTGACGCTCAGAACAATCTTGGAGCCATGTATTCCGATGGCAGGGGCGTCCCTAAAGACGAGGCCAAAGCTGTCGAATGGTTTCAGAAAGCTGCCGCTCAGGGAGACGCCGGAGGCCAGTGCAACCTTGGATTTATGTATTCCAAAGGCAGAGGCGTTCCGAAAGACGATGCCAAAGCCGTCGAATTGTTTCAGAAGGCTGCCAACCAGGGAAACGCCCAAGCGCAGTTGAACCTTGGAATCATGTACGCCTTCGGCGAAGGGCGTCCGAAAGATGATGTTCGAGCTTATGCTTGGATCAGTCTCGCCGTGGCAAATGGTAAGAAGAACGGTGCGGATGAGCGGAATAAGATCGAAAAGGGGATGACGCCCGAGCGAATAGCTGAAGCGCAGAAGCTCTCGGCGGAACTGTTCGCGAAAATGCCGAAGAAGTAGCGCCCGGCATCGCGTCGCCTGCAACGCTTCCGTGTGGTGCTCTGCTTGCGCGCTTGACGCGGGGTGCAAATGTGCTAAAAAAGCAGCAGCATGACAATACTCGCAACAAAGAACGGGCGCGCTTTAGCGCACGGCTGGATTTTCTCCAAGACTCCCCGCAAAAATTTGACGTAGTGGACGCGCTCGCTACTTTTCAGGCTCAAACAGCGGCGGACTTTCTTCGAGAGTTGGGAGCTCGTCTTGATTTCTATCGTCGTTACGGGCCGCCGAAGTCGGATCACTATCTTCGCACATTCGGTACAGGAAATCGAGACGCTGACGGGCGCGCTCCTGCAACACAAACGCGAGCCGCTTTGACGAAACTCCTGCGTGAAGCGCGAGATCATGCACCACGCTTTCAAGAGCCATCAAGCGAGCCTTGTTGCGCGCATCGATCGGGATGCACTGACTCACAAGCCCAGCTTGCATCTCATTCCATTTCTTCAGATGCCCAACCTCTTGCTCAAGTGACAGAAGTCGCGTGCGTAAATCCTCATGATTCATAATCAGACTTCATGCCAGATCGTAAACCCAAAGCCAAGCCTCTAAAATCCTTCGACTCCCCACGCCGTCGCGAAACTCGAACCGCCCCGCAGAAGGATGGCGCGAAATAAGCGAAAGAAGTCCGGTGCGGAGAACCTTACTTCGCTTAATTCGCTTTTTTCGCAGCTCTCCAGAGTTCGCGGGGTGCTCCGCTTGTTTGCTCCTGTCGGCAGTCGGCCAGTCCGGCGCTTTGCAGTTCCCTCAAAGCGATGTCGAGTTGCGCGGTGTTGCGGTGCCCGTTGAACACGTCGCGGGTGATGTCCGTGCGTGGCATCTCGCCGGGTGAGCGTGCCGTGAGCGCGTTGAGGATGGCGCGTGCGTCGGCATTCAGTCCGCCAAAGCAGTGTTCAGCCGAACGAATGGCATACTTGCAAACTGCAAGCGCGGCCCGCAAATGCGGCGCGCTGATGACTCGCGAGCCGTCGAGCAATGCATACTTGAGCGAGAGCCTGACGGCGTGCGCTTCCATCCTGCTTGTCACGCTGCCGACGGTACCGGCGCGCTCGGCGGAAAGCCACGTGTACGCATCGCACCACAGTTCGCTCGTTTCTTCGTCACGTTCGAGTTCGCCAAGCGTTCGGGCGTACTCCACGGCTCGCCGTAGAGCCTCGCCTTCGCGTTGCAAGTCCCCGGTGCGGAGCGTGCCGCCGAGCGGGAGCAACTTCGTGCGGCTTGCAAATATCCACAAAAAACGGTTTGCGAAGCCGTTGGACAGCGCATCTCCGCGCAGTTTGCTTTGCAGTTCGTCGAACGTGACGTGCCCGATGAGCGAGACGTGCGGTGCCGTGGCTTTTGCGGGGCAGTTCTTCGCGAGCGTGCGAAGGTCTTTGCCATCCCATGCGGAACGGAGAATTGCCGTGAGCGTGTTCTCTTTTCGCGCAGCCGCTGAGAGTGCTCCGCCGAGTTCGTCCTCCACGATGAGCAGGCGTTTGTCTTTCACGCCCGGAACAATTTCGTCGGGTTTCTTTCCCGGCATGTCGTCCTTGATGTTCCAGACGATGCCCTCGCCGCTCACGAGTCCGTGAACATGGCAGTCCCGCCGCCAGTCGGAATCCGCCATTTCCAGCAAGCCCGAGATCCGGTTGAACGATGTCCCTTTGCGAGCCTTCGCGCTCTCGCCGACTACCACGGCAAACTCGTTTGCGAAATGGGGCGTGTCCTCAATGCGAAAGTGAGGCCCGCGCCCGACACAGTTTCCGAATGCCACGAGCAACTGAATGAGCATGGCGGCGGGGTCTGCTTCCGTGTGCGGTGCGATTTTGCGGACTATCAGGCCCGCGAGGCCATGAAAGGCGTCGTCATCGAGCGGCGCGACTGCGGGTGTCTTGACGGATGGTGCGGTTGCTCCGTTCTCGTCCGCCCATTTGGAAAAGGGTTCGGTGTTCACGAAGCCCTCCCTTCGTGTCCAGCGGGTTGCCGTCCCGTTTGCCAGCCGTGCGAACGGACTGGCAGTTTGTAAATCGGCGTCTCGTCGGGAGTGCCATTCAAATACAGGAGCCGCTGCATTGTCCCATTCTCCACACGCTCACAGCATGGCAAGCGAGTGAGCCGCACCGCCGAAATTGCCTTTTCATCCGCGCCGAGTGTCACGAGCGGGGTTTTCAGCTTTGCGGCGTCATCGTCCCATTCCGCTTTGCTCGCAGCATCCATCCGCACGAGTGCATGAATGCTTTTTCCGCCGCTCGTGTAGATCGCGGAAATGGGGAGCGGCATTTGCACAAGCGCGGCTAGCCAGTGAGCGGCGTTTGCCGTGTCACTTTCGAGCACCATGTACCGCCAGCTTGTGACGGTGCGGAATGATCTACGTGAAAGGTGCGGCGTGCCGTCTGCGTTCAGCGTGCCGGTGTCGGCAAACTCGCCGCTGACAGGCTGTGCGAGAAACCACACGCCTTGCGGCTTCCCGGTGCGGAAACCGTCGAGTGCGCGGGCGTTGAATGGCGGTGCGGTGCATTGCCACACGGCTTTGCCCTGGCTCGCAAAAACATCGAACACGACGACGCGCTCGCCGGAGCGGTACAACTCGTGAAGAAAACTTGCGGGCGTCCGGTTCCACGGAGTTTTTGCCGAGCGTGCGGCGAGCCAGTCGGCGTCAATGCCGTCGAGCTTCCGTGCGATGCCCTCAAGTTTATCGGGGCAGAATTGCGGCTTTGGCGGCGGCGCGATGCGCGGTTGCCACGTCAAAGCGCGACGTTGCCCGTGCTGGCGCTTTCCAAGCGCAGAGCGGAGTTGATGGCTCGCGGCGTCGCACGCGGCCTTGCATGAGCCGTGGTGACAGTAGATGCCGGGGGCCAGCGTGCCGCCTCCGGTGCCAATGGGTTCGCAGACGGCTTTGCAGTCCGTGGGTGCATTGCGGTTCGTGTGCAGGGCGATGCCGGGGCACTGGCACTGGCCTTGCGCGCCATTCCAGCGGATAGCGCCGACGATGCTCTCGGCGATGTGTTGAGCCTCACTGAGCGTGAGAGAATGTTGAGCGGTAAGCATGGTAGGTCTTGCCCCTCGCGCGGTTCGGTGTAGGCTCTCGGCAGTTTACAAACGCCAAAGGCTCCGCTCCGAAAGGGTCGGGGCTTTTGTGTTAGTTCACCCGATTGTTGTGCTGAAGGTGTGCAAGCACGTCCGCCCAGCGGAAGCGGACGCTCTTTCCGATCTTCAAGTAGGGCACACGCCCGGCGCGCATCCATTCATCGAGCGTGCGCGTCGAGACTTTGAGCCGCTCGGCGGTTTGGGGTTTTTCGAGGATTTCGTCTGTGCTCGCGGTAGCGGCCAGACCCGGTGTGGAATGAGTAGGTTCTTGCATAACGCCGCATAGTTCGCACAACCGATGTTCACCAAACCGGGCACGCAGGGTGCGGCACTTGGCCAGTTTTCACCCCTCCGCGACATCCGCTTTGCCATTTGCGGCACAGCAATTACCCCGACTTGGCCATTTCCCGCTGCGCGGGATCGCCAAGTGATCCACTTTTCGGCTCCGCTATGGCTCCAAACCTTTTTTCAAACTTTCTTTCAGTGCTTGCCTGAGGCCGTGCGAGGTTTTCGAGGGGCGCGGCCCGGTAGATTCGTATAGATGCTCCTGATTTCCTCGATTTTACGGACCGACACGCCCACTTGCTTGTAGTAGTTAATCGTAGCCGCAGTTCGCTTTTTCGCGATGTCTTCGTTGAAGACTTGCCCCTTCTCACTGGCCGCCCCTTTGTAGCAGCGGAGCATCATTGAACGGAACGCTGCCGTTGCTTTGGTTTCGTCCCTTTTGCCTGTGATTCTCAGCACGGCTTTTTTCCATGGAAGTATCGTCCCCGCAGTGCGGATCAATTCCGTCCTCTCGCGCATGTCCTGCTCATCCTTCCGCGCTTTCGCCTCCTCTGCCTTCTTCCTTGTGTTGTCGGCAATGACTGAGCGGCACACGTCTATCAGCGCCATCGCCCGCCTTGCGGCTGCTGCATAGTCGTTTCCTCTCAGCAAGTGCGCGGCTGCGTGCGCGACGAGTTCAAGCGGGTAATCGGGCGGCACGGCTTCCGGCGATGGCGGCGATGGCGGGACGGCTGCCTTCCTGAACGGATTCCAATCGTGGTTTTGCGGCACGGTTTCTGAGTTCGGCATTGGGGTAGGGGTGGGCTCGATTGAGTGCTTCTTTTTCATCGGGCGGCCTCCATCGGGATCACGTTCGCGGCTTCATCCGGCATGAGCGAGAACCATGCTTTTCCGTCCGCTGGGGTGCAAAGCTCCCGGTAGTGTTTGAAGATCATCTGCGGGGAGTTGCCGGCCTCCAATGCGACGCGGTTCACGTCTTGCGTCTCGGCGAGCCGGTAGGAAACAAACGAGTGCCGCAGCGCGTTGTCCTTCCATGCAAACGGTTCCGGGTTCGGTTTTCGCGATGCGTTGATGCGCTTCACGGTGCGGTTCAATTCCCGATAGATGCTCTGGTCATCCTGCGGCCAGATACGCCCGGCAGTCCGCGGCGAAAGTGCGAGCCATGCGCGGAGGTTGTTGCTGATCGGCACGAGTCGGCGCGCGGCGGTCTTGGCCTTGTCAGCGGAGATTTCGACGAAACCCGGACGGCGATCCACGTCCGCCCATGTCAGGCGGAGAAGCTCGGCTGTCCTGAGTCCCGCAAACGCGGCGATGGCGAGGGCGGGGCGAATTTCGGCGGAGCAATGAGCGAGAAGTTCCCGCATTTCCGCCGGGGTGAAAATTTCCACGGGCGCGGCTTTTTCCTTTTGTTTCTCGATGCCTGCGAGAAGGCCGGATTCCCGCGAGAGCCAGCCGCGATCTTTTGCGAAGGCGATGAAGGTGCGGATCGTGGTGAGGGTGTTGTTGATTCCGCGAGCGGCGAAGGGGAGGCTGTCGAGAAAGGCGCGCAGATCGTCTGCCGTGATGTCGGACACGTTGCACGCAAAGGCGCGGGCGAACGCGCCGAGCCGACAGCGCAAGTCCATGAGATACGCGGCACTCAGCCCGCGCGCTGCTTTCGCGGCGATCATTTCCTGCACGGCTTCCGCGACGGGCTTCCGCTGGAGGACGTGAGCGTGGTGCTTCACGTAGAAGGACACAGCCTCGGCCAGCGATCCGCCCGCGAGCTTCTTGCGCGCCTCGGCGTATTCGTGCGCGGCGGTGTCGAGGGGCACGTCCAGCGGCGCGATGGCAGCCAGTGCGCGGCCATAGACGAGACGATCCTTGCCGGTGATTTGCAGGGCGTCGAGGTCGCCACGGGAGAGCTGCGCGGCCTTGGCCTCCGCTTCCACGCGGGCGGTGTCGAGGTCGGCGAAGTTCTGCCGGACGCGCTTTCCGCCCATGTAGAAGGACAGGATGAAGTAATCACCGGCTGGCTTGCGGTCGCGGTAAATCTTGACCGTCGAGGAACCGCGCCGAATGTTGAGGGGGAATTTTTCGGGTTGCGTTTTCATGCGTGTAAGTGCGCGAGAATGTCCGAAAACTGTCCGAAAATGCAAGCACAAAAATCGAAACGCTCTATAAGTCGCTCTGTAACAACAGAAAGCAAAAGCAGAAAGATTGGGCCGCAAGCCCGGCCTTCGCTCATTCTGGCGTCCGCCTCGCCTCGCCGCCGCTCGCTGCTCGCTGAACATGGTTACGCATTCGAGGTGCGCGTGCCGGAGGGCGTCGAGGAGATTGCG
>Ga0315902_10003124_pt1 | contig 25090 bp, 25 predicted proteins | sample LakEriMetagenome_9_FD_203523 | JGI IMG/M metagenome (GOLD analysis project Ga0315902, IMG submission 203523) | Freshwater fungal communities from buoy surface, Lake Erie, Ohio, United States - Buoy 12 MA117 | ecosystem: Environmental > Aquatic > Freshwater > Lake > Lake biofilm | place: USA... | reverse complement strand
GACTTCCGATTGGGTCGCCGCCGGCCAAGTCGATCTCGGCCGCAGCTTCGCCGCTGAGGGCCGCATCCGCCTTGAAGACGAAACCCTCGAAGTGCAGCGCGTCGACGCCCGCGTCCGCGGCGCGCTCGGCCGCTTCTATGGTGCGGTGCGCTATTACGAAACCGACCAGGCGCTGCTACTCGATCCCACGGACCCCAACCGTGAAGTCTCAGGCGAAGTCGGCATGGATCTCGCCCGTGGTTGGCGAATGCAGGCGGGCCTGACCCGCGACCTAGATTCAGACATAAATTTGCGCCAGGACATCCGCGCGATTTACGAGGACGATTGCACGTTCTTCGAGATTTCCTACACCCGCACGGAAACCCAGCGCGGGACCATCGGCCCAGACGAGGGCGTGCAAATCCGGATCGGATTGCGCTCGTTGGGCGTCCTAGGCGGAAGCTGAGGCGGAGCGAATTGAGTATGAACTGGAAGCACGTATCGGCTGCGGCGGCTCTGGCTGCGGCGCTTTGCGCGACTGTTCCCGTGGCGACCGCCCAAAACGCCGAAGGCGTCGCGGCCATCGTCAACGACCGCGTCATCTCCACCTTCGACGTGCGTCAGCGCGCAAACCTCCTGCTCGTCTCCGCCGGCATGCAATCGACGCCGGAATTGCAGCAACGCGCCCGTGCTCAGGCGCTGCGCGATCTGATCGACGAGAGTCTGCAGATCGAAGAAGCCGCGCGCTTTGAAGTCACCGTGGACGCCAATCAAGTCGATCGCCGTCTTGCGGATATTGCCCAGCAGAATGAAACGACGCTTGATGGGTTTGTGCAGCAGCTTGCGCAATCGGGCGTGTCGGTCACAACCTTACGCGCCCAAATCCAGGCGGACATGGCTTGGCAACGGCTGATGTCGGGTATGTACGGCTCGCGCGTGCGCGTGTCGCAAGTTGAGGTCACCGAGACCCAGCAGCGTATCGCCGCCAACGCAACACGCCCGCAATATCTGATCTCGGAAATTTTCCTGCCGGCCGAAAGCGAAACCGAGTTCGCCGAAATGGAGCAAGGCGCGATGCGTTTGCTCGAGCAAATGCAACGCGGGGCCCCATTCCCCATGGTCGCCCGCCAGTTCTCGCAGGCGCCGTCCGCCGCAGCAGGCGGGGACATTGGCTGGATCGCCGCACCCGAACTGGCGCCCGAGCTCCAGCCGATTGGCGAGCGTCTGCAGCAGGGCCAAGTCTCGCTACCCGTGCGCACGCAAAACGGCGTGTACATCATCGCCATGCGCGACCGCCGCGCGGGCGCACCCACGGGCGCGACGACGATCGCCGCGCTCCGACAAATCACCGCCCCAGCAGCGCGCCAAAACGCGCTGGAACGCGTTCAACGTCGCGTAGACGGCTGCGGGAACCTCGAGCGTGAAGTCGCGACCGTTGAAGGCGCAACCTTGCTGGACCTCGGCCAGACGCAAGAATCCGAGCTTTCGCCTGCGATCCGCGATCGCGTCGCCAGCATCCAAACCGGCCGCGCTTCCCCCGTCGTGATCGATGGCGATCAAGTGAACATCGTCATCGTCTGCGCACGCGAGACCGGCGGCGCCGGCATGCCGAGCCGCGAGGAAATCTCAGGACGCCTGCGCGAGCAGGAGCTGACGATGCTGGCCGATCGCTACCTGCGCAATCTGCGCCGCGAAGCGACCATCATCACCCGTCAATAATGTCATGAAACCGCTCGCCGTTTCGATGGGCGATCCTGCTGGGATCGGCCTCGAACTGGCCGCGCGCGTTTGGGCGGAGCGCCACGGCGCACCGCCCTTTTTCCTTGTGGGCGATGCAGGCGCCTTTGAACGCGCCAGCGCTCGCTTGCAGCTGCCTAAGCCGAAGCTGCGCGTCGTCAGCAACGCCGCCGACGTCGACGCCGGCGACACGCTTTGCGTGCTGCAAATTCCGCTGGCCATGAGCGAGACGCCCGGTTCGCCCGATCCTGTCAACGCCGACGCCACCATCGCCGCCATTGAACGCGGCGTCGCCGCTGTGCGCGCGGGCGCGGCCAGCGGTCTTGTTACCCTGCCCATCGCGAAATCTGTGCTGCACACCGCCGATTTCGGCTTCCCCGGGCACACCGAATTGCTTGGCCACCTCACCGCCAACGATCCTTGGGCGCAAACACGCGGGCCAGTCATGATGCTTGCAGGCGGCACACTCAAAGTCGCACTGGCCACCATCCACACCCCGCTCAAGGATGTGCCCGCCGCACTCACGCGCGACCGCATCCTTCATACCGCGCGCGTCGTCGCAGAAGCGCTTCGCCGCGATTTCGGCATCGCCAATCCGCGCATTGCGCTCTGCGGCTTGAACCCACACGCGGGCGAAGATGGGCATATCGGCCGCGAAGAAATTGAAATCATCAATCCCGCCGCAGAGCAATTGCGCGGCGAAGGCGTCAACATCACCAACGCCCAATCCGCCGACGCGCTCTTCCATGAAGAGGCGCGCAAAACCTTCGACGCCGCGATCGCGCTCTATCACGATCAGGGTCTCATCCCGATCAAGACACTCCATTTCTGGGACGGCGTGAACGTCTCGCTCGGCCTGCCGATCATCCGCACCTCGCCCGATCACGGCACCGGCTTCGATATTGCCGGCAAAGGCATCGCGCGCGCCGATAGCTTTCGCGCCGCCCTTCAGATGGCGTGGCAAATGGCCGAACGTCGCGCGCACACATGAACGCCGACGATCTGCCAACCTTGCGCGACGAACTCCAAGCGCATGGGCTCTGGGCCAACAAGGGTCTGGGCCAACACTTCCTGCTCGACCTCAACATCACGCGTCGCATCGCCAAAACAGCGGGTGACATAGCGGGCAAACCCGTCATCGAAATCGGCCCAGGCCCCGGCGGCCTCACACGCGCACTGCTCGAAGCCGGCGCCGATCCGCTTATTGTCGTCGAAAAAGACCCTCGCTTCGTCCCGCTACTCGAACCGTTGATCGCGTGGAGCGAAGGTAAACTGCAAATCGTGCAGGGCGACGCGCTCAATGTGGATGAATCCACGCTGTTAACGCCTCCCCCCCAAGCGGGGGAGGTCGTGAACCCTCGCGAAAGCGAGGGCAGCGGGAGGGGGAGGTACGCATCGATCGTCTCCAACCTGCCCTACAATGTCGGCACGCCCCTGCTCGTGAAATGGCTCAAGGCCGGCGCCTGGCGCGGCGACATGATCCTCATGTTCCAAAAGGAAGTCGCCCAACGCATCGTCGCCAAACCCGGCAGCGACGCCTACGGCCGCCTCGCTGTGCTCGCACAAGCGCGCTGCAACGCGCGGCTTGAATTCGTCGTCGGCCCCCGCGCCTTTACGCCGCCGCCAAAAATCGCCTCCGCCATCGTGCGCCTCACCGATCTTGCCGACCCCTATCCCCACCTCGACGCGCTCGAACGTGTCACCGCCGCCGCGTTCGGCCAACGCCGCAAAATGCTGCGCGCGGCCCTGCGCTCACTCACGCCCGACACCGAAGAGCTGCTGGGCGCGGCGGAGCTAACCCCCACCGCACGCGCCGAAGAAATCGATCAAGCCGGCTTCCGCCGCCTTGCCGATGCATGGATTAAGAAGGCGCCTGCGTAGGCGTTGGGCGCCGCCGGTCAGAGCCGCGCTTATTCGCCATCTTCGAGATCGATATCCAAGATCGACATCGTGAGGAAGTAACCCTCATCCTCGTCCGCCGACAGCGTGCCGATAAATTCATCGCCCACGTAAACTTCCGCCGAATCCGTTTTCCGCGGTCGCGCGCGCACTTGCATATCCGCGGACTTCAACACCTCGCGCAGCACGCCTTGTAGACGCGCGCGCTCGGCATCATCGATCGGCGCGTTCTTCTTGGCGCCCGCCGCACGCGGCACAGCCAAGCTCACCGAATACGAGGTCTCGCCCTCGTCGGTATCCTTGATCAATTCCGCGACCGACTTGGCCCCGACAAGCACATCGCCTTCGTCGCCGCCGCGCGCGCTCACCGACACCGTCGGCGACCCCAAAACTCTGCTCAAATAGGCGCCGAGGCGCGTCACTTCCGCCTGGTTCACGACCGGCTCCTTGTTGGAATGGCCGGGAAACTCGGCTGTCAGGCGCGGAAGGTCAAGCGCCCGATGCGGCGAATTCAGTCGAAATCCCAATGCGTGGCTTGGCGGCGCAGGTGCCGGCCAAACAGAAAGCACGCGAGCCCCAGCGTGGCGAACCCGCCCATCACCGCAAGATAATCCCACATGCCGTGATGGATCGCGTCCATCAGCGTGAACGGCGTGTAGAGCGTGATCAAACCGATCGCCACCGCCACCGCCGCGCCCGTCTTGATGAACACGTCGCCGAAGAAGAAATTGCGATCGATCTCGCCACGCGGACGTCGTTGCGGTCTCGCAGCGTTAGCTTTGTGCTTGGCCATGCCGCGACGCTAGCGGGATTCGAAGCGTTCCGTTTCCGTAACGCTCATACCCACCATTTCGGCGGCTTGGCGCGGAAGTTCGCCGCCTTCTCCAGCGCCGCACTGACGGCAAATACGCTCTCTTCATCGAGCGCCTTGCCGATCACCTGCAAGCCGAGCGGCAAGCCGTTCGCATCCGTTGCAGCCGGCAGCGCCAAGCCGGGCAGGCCAGCCAGATTCGCCGTCACCGTGAAGATGTCGTTCAAATACATCGCCACCGGATCGGCGCTCTTTTCGCCAAGCACAAACGCCGCCGACGGCGTCGCCGGCGTCAGGATCGCATCGACGCTCTCGAACGCATCGCGAAAATCCTGCGCAATGCGCTGACGCACCTTCTGCGCGCGCAGATAATACGCGTCGTAATAGCCAGCACTCAGCACGTAGGTGCCGATCAGAATGCGGCGCTGCACTTCCTTGCCGAAGCCGGACGCGCGCGTGTTCTCATACACGCCGTTCAGATCCTTGCCCACGACGCGCGCGCCATAGCGCATGCCGTCATAGCGCGCGAGGTTCGAGGACGCTTCCGCCGGCGCCACGATATAATAAGTCGGCAGCGCGTATTTCGTGTGCTTCAGCGAGATCGGCTTAATCGTCGCGCCCGCATCCTTCGCCCACTCAATGCCTTGGCGCCACAGCGCCTCGATCTCCGGCGGCATGCCGTCGACGCGATATTCTTCCGGCACGCCAATCACCATGCCCTTGATCGAACGCTGACACGCGGCGCGGAAATCCGGCGTCTCGACCGGCAGCGAGGTTGAATCCTTCGGATCGTGCCCCGCCATCGATTGCAGCAGGATCGCACTATCCTCGACCGTCTTCGCAATCGGCCCCGCTTGATCGAGCGACGACGCGAACGCGACAATGCCCCAACGCGAGCAACGCCCGTATGTCGGCTTAATCCCAACCGTGCCGGTAAACGCCGCCGGCTGACGGATCGAGCCTCCCGTATCGGTCGCGGTCGCGCCCAAGCACAGATCAGCAGCCACGGCGGACGCCGAACCGCCCGACGAACCGCCCGGCGTCAGCTTGGCGTCGTCATTGCCACGCCGCCAGGGCGACACGACCGGGCCAAACTTCGACGTCTCGTTCGACGAGCCCATCGCGAACTCGTCCATGTTGAGCTTGCCCAACATCAGCGCGCCGTCGCGGAAGAGATTTTCCGTCACCGTCGATTCATAGGTCGGCGTGAATTCACCGAGCACACCCGAACACGCCGTCGTGCGCACGCCTTCAGTGCAGAACAAATCCTTGATCCCGAGCGGCGCGCCCTCAAGCGGCCCGGCTTTGCCGGCGGCGCGCTTTGCATCCGATTGCGCCGCCCGCGCGCGCGCCAGATCCGGCGTCGTCACCACATACGCATTCAAATGCGGATTGGCCTTATCGATCGCGCCAATAAACGCCTCGGTCAGCTCGACGGAAGAGAATTGCTTCTTCTCCATGCCATCGAGTGCGCCAGCCAATGTGAGAGATGTGAGATCATTCATTCAATTACACACACTTAAAGCGACTTCGCATAGAACGCCGTCCAAGCGCTCGGCGGATAATCGAGCACAGGCTCGCAACTTTGAAATCCGCCGCGCTCGTAAACGCGCTTGGCCGCAGCAAAATTGGAACCGGTTTCAAGCACCACGCGCGACAAGCCCTCCTGTCGCGCCAAATCTTCAATGCGCGCCAGGAGCGCGCCACCGACGCCCAAGCGGCGCGCCTGCGGCTTCACGAACATGCGCTTCACTTCGCCAACGCTCTCATGGCGGCGCAGCGCGCCCATGCCCAACGGCGCGCCGCTCGCATCGCGCGCCACCAACAAGGTCGTATCCGCCTGCGCCATCTGCTCGACTGTCATGTGATGGCGATACTCAGCCGGCGTCAGCTCGTACGTGAACGCATTCAACGCCTGCACCAGCGCCCGCACGTCATCCGAGAGCGGCGTTTCGGTCGCGATGGTGAAGCTCACTCCACCACCTTCGGCACCACGAAAAACCCGTCTTCCGACTTCGGCGCATTCTTCAGCACGCGCTCAGGCTCGGCGCCGGCCGTCACCACATCCTCGCGCATCGGCAGGCGCAAGCCCTCGACCGCGCTCGTCATCGGTTCAACGCCCTCGACATCGACCTCATTCAGCTGCTCGATCCAGGACATGATGCCGTTGAGCTCGGCCGCCATCGGCGCAACGCGATCCTCAGGCAGCGCCAACCGCGCCAGCTTGGCGACCTTACGGACTGTTTTTTCATCGATAGACATGGGGGCGAGCTACCAGTGCTTGCCCGCCGGTTCAAGGGAATCGGACCGCCGGCTTCCAGCCGGCCAGTGCTGGCGTTTGCCGGCTGGAAGCCGGCGGTCCATACCAACGCCGCTTTGCCCCTTCTCGACCTCCCCGCCTTCGCCGCCGCCTTACCGCCACGCGCGGCAATCATGGGGCTCGACCCTGGCGACAAGCGCATCGGCGTGGCCGTCAGCGACACCACACTCCTGATCGCTTCCTCGCTCGACACCGTCAGCCGCAGCAAATTCGCCGCGGACGCGGACGCAATTTTCAAACTCTTCGACGCGCGCCAATGCGCCGGTTTCGTCATCGGCCTGCCCTTGAACATGGATGGCTCCACCGGTCCCTCGGCCCAAGCCGCCCGCGCGTTTGCCCGCAACATGCTCGCCAAGCGCGATGTGCCGCTGCTGCTCTGGGACGAACGCCTCTCGACCGCCGCCGTGACCCGCACTTTGATCGAAGGCGACGCCACACGCCGGCGCCGCGGCCAAGTCGTCGACAAAATGGCCGCCGCCTACATGCTCCAAGGCGCCCTCGACGCGATGCAGGAGCGGCGCGCGTGAGCGACGTCTTCGGCGCGCTAGTCCCGACCTTCATCCTCATCGCGCTCGGCTGGGCCGTGCGTGCGGGGCGCGTCGCCACGTCGGAGCAATTCGGCATGGTCAATCGCTTCGGCTATTTCGTGCTCTATCCGGCGTTTTTATTCACGCTGATCTCGGGCGCGGACTTTTCCAGCGGCGACACGCTGCCTTTCCTTGGCGGCGTGCTGGGCGGCTTCCTCGCGCTCGCCGCGCTGGCGCTCGGTTTGCGTCTCATCTTTCGTGGCGACGGCCCCGCTTATACGAGCGTGTTTCAAGGCAGTTTGCGCTGGAATGGTTTTGCGCTGCTGGCCGCAGCACCCGCGCTTTATGGCCCCGAAGGCCCCGAATTGATCGGCCTCGCCTTCGGGCCGCTCGTACTCATCCTCAACATTATCTGCGTCGCTGTACTGGCGCGCTGGGGCGCGGTGCGCGCGACATCGATGCGCGCGGTGCTCGATCAGATCATCGCCAATCCGCTGATCATCGCTTGCGCCGTAGGCCTCGTCACAAACTTCGCCGGCGTCCACGATCTGAGCTACGCCAGCGACGCGCTGGGCTTACTCGGCCAAGCGGCGATGCCGATCGCGCTGATGTGCGTCGGCGCTGGCCTCGACTTCGGTGCGCTACGCGCCTCGGCGGCCAAAGTCGCCGCCGCCTGCGGCATGCGTCTTTTGCTCGCGCCAAGCTTGGTATGGGCCGCGTGCATGCTCACGGGCGCGAGCCCGCTCGCCACCGCCGTCGCAGTTGGCATCGGCTCAACACCGACGGCCGCGGCCGGCTACACGCTCGCGCGCGAAATGGGCGGCGACGCCCAACTCATGGCCGCCATCATCACCGCCACCACCATCGTCTCCTTCATCACCATGCCCATTGCGATCGGCCTAGCGATGCCGTGACGCCTCTCATCCTCCCCGTTCTGCGCGGAGGTGCTGAGTGCAGCGAAGCGGAGTGGCGCGCGCGCCTAGTCCCCAAACGGCGCCACCGGCGCACTGCGCCCCACCACCATCTGGGCATCCTCCTCAAACCCCGGATGATTGGTCGGATCGACCACATAGGTCGTCGCCTGCGCTGTCGGCTCCATCGGCGTGTGGACTCGGTTATCCACAGCTTGCGCCTTGCCGGCGCTAAGGCCAGCCACGACCGCCGCCAGAGCCAGGCCCACCGGGCGCAATGGCATCGCTTCAGTGCGATTTTGCTGCGACTTAGTCATCTCTCGTCTTTCCTGTCTCGCCCTAGAACCTGCCCGTTCTCGATGAGAACAAAACGGATACAAGCCGGAGTCGAGGGCGGCAATAGGGCTGAAACGAAAATGTTCGTCATGTCTTCGCCACGCTTGCTCCAAGTCCGCCACACGGCTTAACAAGCGCACATGGCTCAGCGACCGACTGGCGTGAAAACAAACGAAGCAAGCGTAGGCCCAGCACGTTTCCGTTCTAAGCACCTATTGGCCATCGGCGATCTCAATCGTTTCGAAGCCGAACAATTGCTCGATCGCGCACAAACCTTCGAACCGCTGCTCGAACAGAAGATCAAAAAGCTCGACACGCTGCGCGGGCGCACATTGATCAATCTTTTCTTCGAAAATTCCACGCGCACGCAAAGCTCGTTCGAACTCGCCGGCAAGCGCATGGGCGCTGATGTCGTGAACATGAGCGTGAAAAGCTCAAGCGTCGCCAAAGGCGAAACGCTGATCGACACTGCAGCCACGCTCAACGCCATGCGTCCCGATCTGCTCGTCGTGCGTCACGGCTCTTCGGGTGCGGCGGCGCTGCTTGCACGCAAAGTCGATTGCGCCGTGATCAATGCCGGCGACGGCAAGCACGAGCATCCCACACAAGCGTTGCTCGACGCCTTCACCATCCGCCAACGCCTCGGCCAAGTTGAAGGCCTCAACATCGCCATTTGCGGCGACGTGCTGCACAGCCGCGTCGCCCGCTCGAACGTGGCGCTGCTCAATCTGCTGGGCGCCAATGTCCGCCTCGTCGGCCCGCCCACGCTCATGCCGCCCGGCGCCGAGCGGTGGGGCGCGACAATTCATCACGACATGCGCGCCGGCATCAAGGATGCCGACGTCGTCATGATGCTGCGCGTGCAACGCGAACGCATGGATGGCGGCTTCTTCCCGAGCGCGCGCGAATTCTTCTGGTTCTACGGTCTCGACGAAGACAAGCTCAAATTCGCCAAGCCCGGCGCGCTGGTCATGCACCCTGGGCCTATGAATCGCGGCGTCGAAATCGATTCCATCGTTGCTGACAACGCCGCCGTCTCGCTCATCGAAACCCAAGTGCGCATGGGCGTGGCCGTGCGCATGGCCATTCTCGAAGCTCTCGCCGACCCGGGCTCAAATCAGGAGACGCGCTGATGTGGATGTTCCTGCTCTGGTGGGCGGTCGATGATCATCTCGCCGCCGCCCTCAACGCCCCCGGCCTCGGCACGCTGCCGATCTGGGTGCCCTTCATCATCGCCATCGCCTTCTCGACAACGCTCAACGTGGCGCTGAAGAAATCGTGACCACGAAACCCACGCTCATCAAGAACGCGCGCCTGATCGACCCCGCCAAGAGCAAGGTCGACGACGGCGCCATTCTCTTCGCCGCCACCATTCTCGACGTCGGCAATATCTCCGGCGCGCCCGAAGGCGCCGCCATCATCGACGCTGACGGCGCCCACGTGGCGCCCGGCCTCATCGACATGCGCGTCACCATCGGCGAGCCGGGCGCCGAACATAAAGAGACGTTCAAATCCGCCGGCCGCGCCGCAGCCGCCGGCGGCGTCACCACGATGGTGATGACGCCCAACACGACGCCAGTGATCGACGATCAAAGTTTGGTCGATTTCGTGCTCCGCCGCGGCGTCGATCGCTCAGGCGGCGTGCATATCCTGCCGGCCGCCGCGCTCACCAAGCATCTCGACGGCGAACTCATGACCGAGATCGGCCTGATGGCTGAAGCAGGCGCCGTGCTCTTCTCCAATGGCGACAAGCCGATCGCCTCCAGTCGCGTGCTCCGTCGCGCGCTCTCTTATGCAACGGCCTTCGACGCACTCGTCGCCAATCGCCCCGAAGATCAATATCTCGCCGAAGGCGGGGTCATGCACGCGGGCGAACTCGCGGCGCGCTTGGGCCTGCCCGGCATTCCCGACGCCGCCGAAAGCATCATGGCCGAACGCGATCTGACACTCGCGGAAATCACGGGCGGGCGCCTCCTGCTCGACATGATCTCCGCCGCGCGCACGCTGCCCGCGTTGAAGCGCGCCAAAGACAAGGGCGTCAAGGCCGTCGCCTCCGTCAACGTCCATCACCTCGTGCTCAACGAAAACGACGTCGACGGCTATCGCTCCTTCGCCAAGCTCAGCCCGCCGCTGCGCAGCGAAGACGATCGCCGCGCGCTTGTCGAAGCCATCAGCAGCGGCCTCATCGACGTCATCGTCTCCGGCCACAACCCGCAGCCTGCCGAAGAAAAGCGCCTGCCTTACGAAGAAGCTGCGTTCGGCGCGGTCGGGCTTGAAACACTCCTCGCGGGTGCGCTCACGCTGCACCACAAGGGCGACGCCTCGCTCAACACCATCATCCGCGCGATGACGCTGCGCCCGGCCGAAATCCTCAAACTACCCCAAGGCCGCCTTGCCAAGGGCGCGCCCGCCGATCTCATCCTCATCGACATCGGCGCCCCCTACAAACTCGACGCCGACCATCTACGCTCTAAATCGAAGAACTCGCCCTTCGACGAAAAGCTGCTGCAGGGCGTCGTCAAAACGACATTCATCGCCGGCAAGACGGTGTTCACCGCTTAAGGAGGCAAACATGCGCGTATTGGTATTGAGCGCTTTGATGCTCGGTTTGACCGCGTGCGCCTCGTCTCCACCCATCGGCCCGGGCGATCCCGGCCCCAACGGCGCACCGCCGCCGATCCCGGTTGACGGGCCGATTGCCTATCGCTGCAGCGACGGCACCCAACTCATGGTCGATGTCGAAACCAATAGCGCCCGCGTCGCCATCATCGGCGGCCCGGCGATGGTGCTGCCGCGCGCGGGCGACGGGTATTATTCCAACGGCCGCTATGGCTTCCGTGGCGGCGGCGCCAATGGCCAATGGGAAGTCGGTCGCGCAGCGCCTGTGACGTGTCGCGGCAGCTAACCAAGCTATTTCGGCATACAATTCGTCGCTCATCGAACGTGCGCCAAGCCAACGCGCGCGGCGCGTTGCGAGGACGCCTGCGCTCCATATTCCCCTCTCCCTTGCGGAGAGGGGCTAGGGGGTGAGGGGCGTTCAGCGCGCACGGTCTTCGCGAAAGTTTCCAAAGCCTCATCAGCAAGCACCGCGCGTCCGAACGCCCCCTCACCCCGCCGCTGCGCGCCACCCCTCTCCGCAAGGGAGAGGGTTTCCTGCCTCGCCCCCTCTCCACAGACCCGACCTCGCCTGTTACACCCCTCCGGGTGCTGGTGTTCTCATTCATTCTTGCCGCTGCGGGCGGCTATCTCCTCGGCTCGATTCCGTTCGGGCTTGTGCTGACCAAGGCCGCGGGCCTGGGCGACATCCGCAATGTCGGCTCCGGCAATATCGGCGCGACCAACGTGCTGCGCACTGGGCGCAAGGACATCGCACTCGCCACATTGCTGCTCGACGCCGGCAAGGCCGCGATCGCCTTGCTGCTCGCGCGCTTGTTCGCCGGCATGGCCGGCATCACCGACGAACCGCAAATGCAAATCGGCCTTCTGGCTGGGGGTGCGGCCTTCATCGGCCATTGCTTTCCGGTGTGGCTGGGCTTCAAAGGCGGCAAGGGCGTCGCCACCTTCTTCGGCGTGTTGTTCGCCGGCATCTGGCCGCTGGGCTTCATCGCCGGAATCACCTGGCTCGCCGTCGCCACCATCTTTCGCTATTCGTCGCTGGCTGCACTCTGCGCTGCCGCCATCGCGCCGATCATGGCTTTGATCGCCGGCTTCTCGTGGTCCGAGATCATCTTCTCGCTCGTGCTCGCCGCCCTTATCTTTTGGCGACATGGCGCCAACATCGCGCGCCTGCGCGCCGGCACAGAGCCGAAGATCGGCGCGAAGAAAGACGACGCAGAGGCGGCGCCCGTCGCGGTTGATCCCCCGCCCGCAGCGGCCCTGATCGACGGCGGCGCGCGCGGTGATGAGCGACCCTGAACGCAACGCGGCTTCGATCACGACCATGCCGCGCGACACCATCGACGAGACTACAAAAACAAATCCTCGATCTGCTTTCGCCAACACCAGTCCAGGTGAACGACCTCGCACGTTTGTTGGAAGCGCCCACGGGGTGCGCTCGCAGCAGCGCTCACGGAATTGGAATTGAACGGCCGCGCGGCCTCACTATCTGGAGGCCACCCAGCTTCGCCACTGTCATCGGTCATGGGCGGATGCGACTTAAATACGACCCTTGGTTGTTTAGAGCAGCTAAAAGTTGCGCTCGCCAGCGCTTTCTTATGCATGGCCCAAGCTATTGACGCGCAAAGCTTTATTAGCTCCCGGCCGGCATAAGCGGAGCGCATCCCCTATATCGTCGCGTTGACAGCCGGTATCGCGGCCCCCAGTTTCCGGCCCCGCTTCGGCCCCCAAAGCCCAACGAGAACCCCCTCAGACATGAACGTCGTCGTCGTCGAATCCCCGGCTAAGGCCAAGACAATCAACAAATATTTGGGCTCAGACTATAAGGTCCTGGCCTCCTACGGCCATATCCGCGACCTGCCCGCGAAAGATGGTTCGGTGAAGCCAGACGACGATTTCGCGATGGATTGGGAGATCGATCCCAAGTCCCGCCAGCGCGTCAAGGACATCGCCGACGCCCTCAAGGGCGCCGACAATCTCATCCTCGCCACCGACCCTGATCGTGAAGGCGAAGCCATTTCCTGGCACGTGCTCGAAGCGCTCAATCAAAAGAAAGCGTTAAAAGGCAAGACCGTCCAACGCGTCACCTTCAACGCTATTACCAAGCCCGCCGTGCAAGCCGCGATGGCCGCGCCCCGCGACATCGACATGGAGCTGGTGGACGCCTACCTCGCCCGCCGCGCGCTCGATTATCTCGTCGGCTTCGGCCTCTCGCCGGTGCTGTGGCGCAAGCTGCCCGGCTCGCGTTCGGCCGGCCGCGTGCAATCGGTGGCGCTGCGCATTATCGTCGATCGCGAAGTCGAGATCGAACGCTTCAAGCCCCAGGAATATTGGTCCGTCGATGCGGCGCTGCAGAGTCTGCGCGGCGAAAGCTTCAACGCGCGCCTCTCGGCGTTCGAAGGCAAGAAGCTAAAGCGCCTCGACATTCCGAATGCACAAATGGCGCACGCCGCGCGCGATGCAGCCAAGAGCGCCAAGTTCACGGTCAGCGCCGTGGAAGCCAAGCCCACCAAACGCAATCCGCCGCCGCCGTTCACGACCTCGACGCTGCAACAAGAAGCCGCGCGCAAACTGGGCTTCAACGCTTCGCGCACGATGCAGACCGCCCAACGCCTCTACGAAGCCGGCCACATTACCTATATGCGGACCGACGGCGTCAGCATGGACGAGGGCGCGATCCGCGAGCTGCGGACGGCCATCGGCAAGCAGATGGGCGCCAATTATGTGCCGGCCGAGCCGCGCAAATACGCTTCGAAGATCAAGAACGCGCAGGAAGCGCACGAAGCGATCCGCCCGACCGATCCGTCAAACACGCCCCAACAACTCAGCCTCGATGGCGATCAGGCGAAGCTCTACGATCTCGTGTGGAAGCGCGCGGTCGCGAGCCAAATGGAAGCGGCTTCACTCGAGCGCACCAGCGTCGATTTCACCGAGCCGACCGGCAAAGTTGAACTGCGCGCCACCGGCCAAGTCATTCTCTTCGACGGCTTCTTGAAGCTCTATCAAGAAGGCCGCGACGACGAGGAAGACGAAGAAAACCGCCGCCTGCCGCAACTGAAGCAAGGCGAAAGCGTCAAGGTCGAAGACGTGAAGGCCGACCAGCATTTCACCGAACCGCCGCCGCGTTATTCGGAAGCATCGCTCGTCAAAAAGCTCGAAGAACTCGGCATCGGCCGGCCTTCGACTTACGCTGCGATCCTCGAGAAGCTGCGCGAGCGCAATTACGTCACGATGGATAAAAACCGCTTCATCCCGGATGATCGCGGCCGCATCGTCATCGCCTTTCTCGAAAATTTCTTCGGCAAATATGTCGAATACGATTTCACCGCCGACCTCGAAGAAAAGCTCGACGAAGTCTCCGCCGGCAATCTCAATTGGAAGGCGCTGATGCGCGACTTCTGGAAAGACTTCAGCGGCGCCATCGCCGACACCGGCGATCTGCGCATCACCCAAGTGCTCGACACGTTGAACGAGGTGATGGGCCCGCACATCTTCCCGGCCAAGGAAGACGGCTCTGATCCGCGCACCTGCCCGCTTTGTGGCGTCGGCCAGCTTTCGCTGCGCCTCGGCAAGTTCGGCGCGTTCGTTGGGTGCTCGAACTATAACGGCGAGCCGCCGTGCAAGTTCACGCGTCAGCTTGCCGGCGCCGAGGATGCCGAACAGGCCATTCCTTCCGACGGTTTGATGGTGGGCGAAGGCCCCAACGGCCCGATCCTTCTGAAGAGCGGCCGCTTCGGCGCTTATTTCGAAACGCCGAACCCGAGCGACCCGGATAAGCCCAAGCGCGCGAGCGTGCCGAAGGGCAAAGCGCCAAGCGAAGTCGATCTCGAAACCGCGATCAAATTGCTCTCGCTGCCGCGCGAAGTGGGCATGCACCCGAGCGAGAACGAATTGATCGTCGCCAATATCGGCCGCTTTGGTCCCTACATTAAGATGGGCAATCTCTATGTGAATTTGCCCGGCGCCGACGACGTGCACGAAATTCAAATGAACCGGGCCGTCGCGTTGATCGAAGAAAAGAAAGCCGGCGGCGGCAAAGGCCGCTTCGGTCGCGCAGCGCCCGCGCCGTTGAAAGAACTTGGCGAAAGCCCCGTCACCGGCAAGCCGGTGCGCGTGCTGAGCGGCCGCTACGGCCCCTACATCAATGACGGCGAAACCAACGCCAACGTGCCGAAGGAAAAAAAGCCCGAAGACGTCACCTTCGACGAAGCTCTCGCCCTGCTCGCCGCCCGCCTCGAGGCCGGCGGCGGCAAAAAGAAAAAGAAAGCGCCAGCCAAGAAGGAGCCTGCCGCCAAGAAGGCCGCTGCGCCAAAGAAAGTTGCGAAGAAACCAGCCGCCCCCAAGAAAGCCGCCGCGAAAAAACCGGCGGCTAAGAAGGCTGCGAAGAAGGCGTGACACAACCTTTCCTTCTCCCGCATGGGCGGGAGAAGGTGGTCGCGAAGCGACCAGATGAGGGTGGGCAGCCCAAGATGAGCCCCAACCCGCAACCAGCACCCCCTCACCCGCTCGAACACGTTCGAGCAACCTCTCCCCCTCGCGGGGGAGAGGTGACACACTGATTTCCGACATGGCGAAGAATCGACCACCCCTCCCCTTTGAGCCCCTCACCCGCGAGCGCGTGCTTGAGGCGATCCGCAAATCTGGCGGCAAAGCGCAAAAGCGCGATATCGCGCATGAGCTGGGCATTGGCCCGGATCAAAAGAAAGAACTCCGCCACATCCTGCGCGAGTTGGAAGAGAGCGGCGCACTCGGCCGCACCGGGCGCAAATCCTACGCTGACGCGAACGCGCTGCCTGAATCCGGCGTGATGGACATTGTCGATCGCGATCCGGACGGCGAATTGCTCGCGCGCATGCGTGGGCCGGAGGGCTATTTCGGGCCGATACTGCGCCTCGCCCCCGGTGAAGCGCGCCGCATGAAAGGCGAAGCCGCGATCGGCGTCGGCGACCGTGTACTCGCCCGTATCGCACGCGGCGATGACGGCGAATTCGAAGCACGCGTCGTCAAACGCCTCGGCCAAAGCGCCCACAAGATCCTCGGCGTCTATCGCGCCAACAAGGATCCGCGCACAGTGAAATATGGCGGCGGCCGCGTCGTGCCCGCCGACCGCAAAGCGCGCCACGATCTCATCGTTGAATCGCAACATGTCGGCGATGCGAAGGACGGCGATCTCGTCTTCGTCGAACTCGTCGCCGAACGCCACGAACGCGCGCATGGCCCCAAGCGCGGCATCGTCAAAGAAGTGATCGGCCGCGAAAGCGATCCGCGCGCCGCCTCGATCCTGGCGATGCACACGCACGGCATCACCGAAGGCTTCAGCGCGGAAGAAGAAGCCCAAGCCAACGCCGCGCAAAAGCCAACACTCAAAGCCCGCACCGATCTGCGCGACGTTCCGCTCATCACCATCGATCCAGAAGACGCGCGCGATCACGACGACGCCGTTTACGCTTCGCCCGACACGGACGAGAAGAACCAAGGCGGCTGGCGCGTCTGGGTCGCGATCGCCGACGTGTCGGCCTACGTGCAAACCGGCACGCCGCTCGATCGCGGCGCCTGGCGGCGGGCGAACTCCACCTATTTCCCCGACCGCGTGGCGCCCATGCTGCCGGAATCGCTCTCGGCCGACCTCTGCTCGTTGCGCGAACATGAAGAGCGCGCCTGCTTAGCGGTGGAAATGATCTTCGACCGCGAAGGCGCCAAGATCAGGCACAAATTCGTGCGCGGCCTGATGCGCTCGGCGGCCAAGCTTTCCTACGAGCAAGCGCAAGCCGCGATCAACGGCAAGCCCGACGAGAAGACGCAGCCGCTGCTTGAGCCGATCCTGAAACCGCTTTGGGCGGCGTACGCGTGTGCTTGGGCTGGCCGCCAGAAACGCCAGCCGCTGGAGATCGACGCGCCCGAGCACAAGATCATTTTCAAGGACGGCAAAGTCGCGGGCGTCAAACGGCGCGAGCGCTTCGATGCGCATAAGCTCATCGAAGAATTCATGATCCAAGCGAACGTCTGCGCGGCAGAGACGCTTGAGCAAAAGAACCGTCCGCAAATCTACCGCATCCACGATCGCCCCAGCGACGAGAAGATCGCCTCGCTCTCCGACTTCCTGCCAACGGTCGAGATGTCTTGGACCAAGGGCCAGACCGTCACCGCCGCGCGCTTCAACCGCATCCTGCATTTGGCCGAGACCTCGCCGAACAAGGACATCATCAACGAAGTCGTGCTGCGCACCCAATCGCAGGCCGTGTATTCGCCTGACAATATCGGGCACTTCGGTTTGAACCTCGCGCGCTACTCGCACTTCACCTCGCCGATCCGCCGCTACGCCGACGTCACCATCCACCGCGCTTTGATCCGCGCGCTCAAGCTCGGCGACGATGGCGCGACCGATAAGGAAGAAGAACGATACGTCGAAACCGCCGAGCACATCAGCACGGCCGAGCGCACCAGCATGGCCGCCGAGCGCGACGCCACCGCGCGTTACATCAGCGCCTTCCTCGCCGATCGCGTCGGCAACACATTTGAAGGCCGCGTCACCGGCGTCACGCGCTTTGGCCTCTTCATTCGCTTGGACGAAACCCAAGCCGATGGCCTCGCGCCCATCTCTACGCTCGGCAACGAACGCTGGGTTCACGACGAAGCGGCGCACGCGCTCGTCGGCGAACAAACCGGACAACGCTTCCCGCTCGGCATGCGTGTGGAAGTGCGCTTGGACGAAGCGACGCCGATCAGTGGCGGGCTTCTCTTCAGCGTGCTCAGCGATCCGCTCGAATCGATCCCCGGCTGGCGCAAATCGCGTGGAAGTCGCCAAGGCCACAGCGGCGGCGGCTTCCGAGATCGTGACACCAAGCGCGGCAAGCGACGGCGCTAACGCCGGGGGGGACAGCGGAACGGGCGCGACAACGCAGCGTTGATCCCGCGAAGTATCACGCACATGCGCAATCTCGTTTACGCCACATTCCCCATCGCTTGCGCCTCCACCGCAGCGCGCGCGCAAGCCGACGACAAACGCCCCTTGCGTCGGCGGCGCTGATGCCTGCCGTAGCGTGCAAGGCGCGCAAAGCTTGGCGCCAGGATTACCTCGCCCGGTTCATTGGCGAAATACCCCCCGCGCGCGCGCCGCACCCGCCGACGTGCGCCCCACGCATCGCCTCGAAGTCGAGCTCTATTCCTGCAAACTTGACCCGCAAGACGAGCGCAAAACGCTGGCCGAAATCCCGCGCCCTGGTCGCCCGGGGCTAGTTCGTCAGCACTGCCTCGGTCGCCTCTTGGCAGCGCCGCGATCGGCGCGCAGACTAATGCCGGGGAGAACACATGAAATCGATTCAAGCACTCAGCGCCACGTTTGCGGCGCTTGCTTCCTTTGGCTGTGGCCAGCCCGCGACGACGGCTAAAGCCCAAGCGCCGGCCGCGGAGGCGCCGATCGCTGATCCGCACGCGCCACCGGCGCAAAGCGGCCAAGCCGTGACCGCGGCATTCCTCGCCGGCGCCTGGGGCGACAATGGCGATTGCAACTCAACCATCACCTTCAATGCCGACGGCAGCTTCCGCATGCAGGACGGCTCCACCGGCACATGGACGCTTGAAGGCGACCGCGTGACCATGAGTGGCGCAAACGGCGATTTCGGCGTGAACGTCGCGAAGGGCAACGAAAACCAACTCCTGATCGGCCAACCCGACGGCAGCTTCGGTATCTCGCAGCGATGCTAAGCGCATGAGCGACGCGGAGCACAAGCCGCTAGGCTTCTGGTCGTGCTGGTCATTGACCGTGGGCTGCATGATTGGCTCCGGCGTTTTCATGCTGCCAACGCTGCTAGCGCCCTACGGCCTGCTCAGTTTTGGAGGGTGGATCATCGCGGGCGGCGGCTCGATTGCGCTCGCTTTGATCTTCGGTCGCCTTGCCGCGCGCACCAGCAGCAATGGCGGGCCTTACGCGTATTCACGCGCAGCGTTCGGCGATCTCACGGGCTTCCTGATGGGCTGGGCCTATTGGATCTCGTTCTTGATGGGCATTCCCGTCGTCGCCATCGCTTTCGTCGGCTATCTCACCGTGTTCGTGCCGGCGTTGAACGATAACCCGGTCGGACAAGCACTCAGCGCACTCGCATTGATCGGCGTGTTCACGCTCATCAATATTCGCGGCTTGAAAGCGATGAGCGCGGCGCAGATCGCACTGACCGTGCTAAAGATCATCCCACTCGTCGCGATCATCGGGCTGGGCTTCACCTTCGGGTCGCCTGCCAATCTTCCAGATTTCAACCCCTCCGGCGAACCGATCATCGCAGCGCTCGCCGCCGTCGCACTGATCGCGCTTTGGCCGTTTACTGGCTTCGAGGTGGTGACGCTGCCTGCGACAAACGTGAGAGATTGCGAGCGCACAATTCCGCGCGCGCTCGTGACTGGCATGGTGACGGTGGTGGTGATCTATCTCAGCGCCACGGCGGCCGTGATGCTGCTGGTGCCGCCAGCGCAACTCGCGCAATCGACCGCGCCGTTCTCGGACGCCGCGCGCGTGTTCGGCGACTGGGGTCCGCACTTCATCGCCGCCGGCGCGCTGATCGCCACGGCCGGCACGCTGAACGGCCTCATCTTCACAAGTGGACAAATGCCGATGGCGGTGGCGCTCGACAATCTCGCGCCGCGCTGGCTGGCGGCGACCACCAAGGGCGGCTCGCCGCATCTTTCGCTTTTGCTTTCGACAACGCTCGCGTCGCTCTTGCTGTTGCTGAACTATTCGCGCGGCCTCATCGGCGCGTTCACGTTCTTGCTGATGATGGCGACGGCTTTGGGGCTGGTTTATTACGTCGTTGTGTCGCTCGCTGAACTCAAGCACTCCGCGCGCTCGGCCCCGGCTTGGGCGGCGGTGGCCATTGTGGGCTTGGTCTATTCGCTGTTCGCGGCGTTTGGCTCTGGGCTCGAAGTTCTGTTCTGGGGCTGCGTTGTCATGGCGCTTGGCGTGCCGCTCTTCTACCTCTTCCGTGGACGCGCTAGCGCTACTCAGACTTCTTGAACGGCGTGTGCTCGGCCAACACTTCGGCCTCGTTCACAATCGCGGGTGTTTCAGCCTTCAGATAATGCGCGATCGCACTGCGCAAACCTGAGTGTGCGATCCAGTGGGCGCTAAAGGTGGGTGCAGGCACATAGCCACGCGCAAGCTTGTGATCGCCCTGCGCGCCGGCTTCGACGCGCGGGAGCTTAAGTTCGATCGCCACGTCGATGGCTTGGTAATAGCAGAGTTCGAAGTGCAGAAACGGCAGATCCGCGATGCGCCCCCAATAGCGGCCATAGAGCGCCTCGCCGCCGATCATATTGAGTGCTGCGGCAATCGGCGTCCCATCAGCCTCGGCGATGAAGAGCACGCACTTGTCGCGCATGCGTTCGCCAAGCAGGTCGAAGAATTTACGATTGAGATACGGCGAGCCCCATTTGCGTGAGCCCGTATCCATGTAGCAGCGGAAGAAAAAATCCCAATCGTTGGCTTTGATGTCATCGCCCTGGAGGCGCTTGATGCGCACGCTTTCGTTGGCGCGTTCGCGCTCGCGACGGATGGTCTTGCGCTTCTGCGAGGAGAGGTCCGCAAGGAAATCGGCGAAGCTGGAATAATCGTGATTGAACCAATGATATTGGAGGCCGACGCGGGTGAGATAGCCGAGCGGCGCCAAGCGCTGGCATTGTTCTTCGCTGGCGAAGGTCGTGTGTACAGATGAGCCTCCCGCGCGTTGCGCTAAGCCGATCGCGCCCTGCGCGAGTGCTGCTTCGACCGCTTGGTCCGCAGCGAAGATGCGGCGGCCGGGCACAGGCGTAAACGGCACGGCGCATTGGAGCTTCGGATAATAATTGCCGCCTGCGCGATGCATCGCGTCGGCCCAGGCATGATCGAACACGTATTCGCCGTAAGAATGATCTTTGGCGTAGAGCGGCATGGCCCCGACGATCGCGCCGCCCGCTTCGCGTGCGATCAGGTGCGCGGGCTGCCAGCCGCTGGCGGCCGAGGCGCTGCCGCTCTCTTCCAGCGCTTGCAGAAAGTCCCAAGCGAGAAACGGATCGAATGGCGCGTCTGCGGGATTGGCCAGCGCATCCCACACATTGCGCTCGATATTGGCAAGCTCGCCAATTACGGAGATCGAGAGCGCGTCCGTTCCATCCATGCTTCTATTCTAGTTTGTCGCGGCCCCGGACGCAAAACCGCAGCGCACCTTTGCTGGCGCCGCTTATTCTATCTCGAAAACGCCATCGACTTCGACAGCGAAATCCAGTGGCAAGTTCGCAACGCCGACCGCGGCGCGCGCGTGGCGGCCAGCATCGCCAAACACCGCGACCATGACGTCCGAGCACCCATTCACGACCTGCGGGATGGGCGTAAAATCCGCCGTCACGTTGACGAAGCCGCCCAGCTTCACCACACGCTTGACCCGATCGAGATCGCCGTCGCACGCGGCCTTCACTTGCGCGAGCAGATTGAGCGCGCAAAGCCGCGCCGCCGCTTGACCTTCCTCGACCTCGATCGCATCGCCAAGCTTGCCCTTGATGCCGCCCGTCGCGTCGACCGAGACTTGGCCGGACACGTACACAAGCTTGCCTGAGACGACGTACGGCACATAGGAGGCCACCGGCGCCGGCGGCGTCGGCAAAGTGATGCCCAATTCCAGCAAGCGCGCGTCAACCCGGCCCATCTGATGCTCCCTCGTTGCGTTGCACCTCTCCTAGCGGCACAGCGCTCATTCGTCATCCCACTCCGCCTTCAACGCCCGACCAGTCTGCACAGCGTCCCTCCCGAACTTGCTTCGCGCCTTAGCAATCGCCGCCTCCGCGGCGGCGCGCTTGGGTGTTTCGGTATCGAGCATGTCGCCTTTGTCGGCGGCGGCCGCGTCACTGAAATCGGAGAGGCCGACGCCGATCAACCGATATTTGGTGCGGCCGTCGGCGTCGCCCGCGAGCAGCTCGCGTGCGGTTTCGAAGATGCGGTGCGCGAGCAAAGTCGGCTCCGGCAATTGGCGGCGGCGGGTGATGATTTTGAAGCGGGAATCCTTCAGCTTGAGCGTCAGCGTGCGGCCTGCGGTTTCGCTGGCGCGGCAACGGGCGGCGACCTTCTCGCAGAGCGGCCAAAGCATGTCTTCAAGCGCTTCGATGTCGGAGATGTCTTCAAAGAACGTCGTTTCGCAGGAGATGCTTTTGCGTTCGCCGTGCGGATCGACAACGCGCGGATCGTCGGCCATCGAGAGGGCGAAGAGATGCGCGCCCCAATCGCCGTAAAGCGCGCGCATGCGTTGGGGGCCAACCAGGCGAATGTCGCCGATCTTCTTCAGGCCATTGCGTTCGAGCGCCGTAGCGCCTGCGGGACCGACGCCAGGCAGCGTGGAGACAGAGCGGCTTTCCAAGAAGGCGAGCGCATCGCCGCGGCCGATCACGGAAAAGCCGCGCGGTTTATCGAGGTCGCTCGCGGTCTTGGCGAGGAACTTATTGAAGCTGAGCCCGATCGACACCGTGAGCCGGCGCTCGTCCCAAATCTTGTTCTGCAGCTTGATCAAGGATTGCGCCGGCAAACCGCCATGCAGCGCTTCGGTGCCGCTGAGGTCCATGAACGCCTCATCGATCGAGAGCGGCTGCACTTGCGGCGTCAGATCCTCCATCATGTGGCGGATGATGCGGCCTTCCTCGACGTATTTGCGCATCTCGCCATGCACCACCTTGGCCTGCGGGCAGAGCTTTAGCGCCTGAAACATCGGCATGGCCGAACGCACGCCATAAGCGCGCGCGACGTAGCAGCATGTGGAAACAACCCCACGTTTGCCGCCGCCGACGATGACCGGATGCGGCTCAAGGCTTGGATCATCGCGCTTTTCGATGGAGGCGTAGAAGGCGTCGCAATCGAGGTGGGCGATGGAGAGCTGGGCGAGCTCGGCGTGCGCCACCGGCAAATCCTCGCCGCAAACGCATCGGGCGCCCTCAATGACGCGCGCGCAGGCGCGGCAGAGCATCATCTCAGGCCGCTTCCTCCGGCGTGAACAGCCAGGCGGCGCCGCGGACGCCTGAGCTATCGCCGTGCATGTTCTTCACCACTTTCGTTTTCACCACGTCCGAAAACACATGCGCGATCAGCTTACCGCGCACACTTGGATACAAGGACTCGACGTTGGAAACGCCGCCGCCGAACACGATCACATCGGGATCAATGATATCGATCACCACCGCGAGGCAGCGCGCGATTTTATCCGCCAAATGATCGAGCGCGACGATGGCTTCGGGATCGCCCGCGCGCCCAGCTTCATCCGCTTCGCGCGCGCTCATGCCGGCCCAGCGCTTGAAGCCTGTGCCGGACACCCATTGCTCCAGGCATTGCCAACGTCCGCACCAATCGCGCACGGGAATTTCGTCGCCACGCGCCCACGGCAGCGGCGTGTGGCCCCATTCGCCGCCAATACCATTGACGCCTTCGATGGTCTTGCGATCCACAACAACGCCGCCGCCGCAGCCGGTGCCAAAGATCGCGCCAAAAACGACGCGCCCACCAGCCGCCGCGCCATCGACGGCTTCCGAGAGCGCAAAGCAATTGGCGTCGTTTTCCAAGCGCACTGGGCGTGTGAGTGCAGTTTTCAAATCCTCAAGGAACGGCTTGCCGTTGAGCCAAGTCGAGTTGGCGTTGCGCATCATACCGGTGACCGGGGACAGCGAGCCAGGCATCGCCACGCCCACTACAGCGGCGCGCCTGCCTGTTTCCTGTTCGATTCGCGCCGTCAGATCGGCCACGGCATGCACAGCCGCCGAATAGCTCCCAGGATTGGGCACACGCTGGCGCGCCAGGATTTCACCATTGGAATCAAGCAGCGCCGCTTCGATCTTGGTGCCGCCGAAATCCACGCCTAGGCGCATGCTGCAATCCTTAAGGTGTTCTTAACAATACTGACGAGATTGCTGGTATTGCGATGGGTTGTTAAGGCCTCGGCGGTATAAGGCCGAGCTTCAGCCTATCTGGGCTCTTGGGGCCGCGAAAGCGAAGCGGGTAAATGGCCAAAACGGTTCTCATCGTCGAAGACAGCGAACTCAATATGAGGCTGTTCAACGACCTGCTGGAAGCCTTTGGCTACCGCACCGTCAAAACCAAAGACGGCCGACAAGCCTTGCCGCTTGCACGCGAACACAAGCCAGACCTCATCATCATGGATATCCAGCTGCCGGAAATCTCAGGCCTGGAAATCACTGATCGGCTGAAGAAGGACGAGACGCTGAAGCACATCCCAGTGGTGGCGGTGACGGCGTTTGCGATGCGCGGCGACGAGCAAAAGATCCTCGCCGCCGGCTGCGACGCCTATCTCTCCAAGCCGATTTCAGTGACGACTTTCCTCGAAACCATCCGCAAGTTCATCGGCTAGGAGGGCACGCTTGAGCGCGCGCATCCTTGTTGTTGATGATCTGGAAGCCAACCGACGCTTGCTCGAAGCCAAGCTGACGGCGGATTATTACGAAGTGCTGATGGCGCAGCGCGGCGAGGAAGCCGTGCAATTGGCCAAGCGCGAGCGCCCTGACCTCATCCTGCTCGACGTCATGATGCCTGGCGGCATTGACGGCTACGAAGCCTGCCGCCGCCTGAAGGCGATGCCCGAGACCCGGCATATCCCCGTTGTGATCCTCACCACACTCGATGACCGCGACAATAAGGTGCGCGGCTTGCAGGCGGGCGCCGAAGAATTTCTGACCAAGCCGATTGATGACGTGCAGCTGATGGCGCGGGTGAAGAGCCTGCTCAGCCTCAAGATCGTCACCGACGAATTGCGCCTGCGCGAAGCCAACGGCCGGCGTCTTGGTGTGATCGAAGAACTTCGTCACGATCCCCTTGAGCAATTGCGTCTGAGCGCCGGCAACGTGCTCCTCGTTGATGACAATGCAACACAGATCAGAGCCATGCAGGCCGCACTCGGGATCGAGCATCGCGTCAGCCTTCTGGGCCAAGAAGCTCATGCCA
>Ga0315902_10003123_pt1 | contig 25095 bp, 20 predicted proteins | sample LakEriMetagenome_9_FD_203523 | JGI IMG/M metagenome (GOLD analysis project Ga0315902, IMG submission 203523) | Freshwater fungal communities from buoy surface, Lake Erie, Ohio, United States - Buoy 12 MA117 | ecosystem: Environmental > Aquatic > Freshwater > Lake > Lake biofilm | place: USA... | reverse complement strand
ATCGCCATCACGGCGGAAGCCACCACCTTGCGGTCGGTCGCCGAATCCGCCACGAGGACGGTCACTAAACGGACGGTCACCTTGTGGGCGGTCGCCACGAGGGGCATCACCATCACGGCGGAAGCCGCCACCTTGTGGGCGGTCACCATCACGACGGAAGCCACCACCTTGCGGTCGGTCGCCGAAGCTACGAGGTGGGCGGTCGCCGAATGAGCGCTCGCCACGAGGCGCATCGCCATCACGGCGGAAGCCGCCACCTTGAGGGCGATCGCCGAATGAGCGCTCGCCGTAACGACCACGTGGACGATCGCCACGAGGTTGTTCGGGCTCATCGAGGCGATTGCCACGTGGGGCCACCTCATCGCTGTCATCAGATGCTGATGCGGCTGGAGCTGCTTGCTTGGCCGCCTTGGCGGCTGCCTTGGCTTGTTGTTGGGCAATCAAGCGTGCCATCGACTCGGCACGATCGGCGTGTTGTTGCAACTTGGTGACCTCTTCATCACTGAGGGCACGCCATGCACCAGCGGGCAAATCGCCGAGCTGGATGGGACCTTCACGCATGCGGATGAGGCGAAGCACGTTGTATCCAAGTGCCTGGGCAACACGACGAATTTGGCGCTTGCGCCCTTCGTGGAGAACAACTTTGACCCACGTGCCAGCATCGGTTTGTTCGAGAATCTCGACCCATGCAGGTGCGGTGGTGATGGTTGGTTCATCGATGGCTGCAGCCTCGTCGATATCGTAGTTATCGTTATCACCGGCCTCGTCGTCGACTGCCGCCAACTGCACACCATTGCGCCACTCGCGCAGGTCGTCGGCATTGGGGGTGGCATCGAGCAAGACACGGTATTCTTTTTCGACTTGGTTGCTGGGGTGGGTCAACGACTGGGTAATGTTGCCGTCATCGGTCAACAAAATCAACCCTTCGCTGGCGAAGTCGAGCCGACCGACCAAATGCAGGCGTTGTGGCACCTCAACCATCTCAATAACGGTTGGGCGACCCTGCGGGTCCTCGGTGGTTGACACCACGCCCACGGGTTTGTGGAACATGATGTAGGTGCGTGGTTGACGGGCGCCGAGCGGCTTGCCGTCCACCATGATTTCGTCGACATCGGGGTCGACACGCGTGCCGGCAATCTGGACAACTTCGCCGTTTACTACGACGCGTCCCTCGGCAATTAACACTTCACAGTCACGGCGCGAGGCAATACCTGCGCTTGCCAACACTTTTTGTAGGCGTTCTGGGGCCACGGAATCACTCCTTAAATGAAAATACTTGATGCGCGCCTCACGGCGGGCTACCAAAGCATCTGCGCGCCTCACGGCGGGCAAAAAATAAACCTTGCGTTCGTGTGACATGTTGAACACAAGCACTGTATTATAGCATAGTGTGGCGGAATTCCTGTTGATAAAGTTTGTACATCAGCTACACATCACATAAAGGTAGATCAATGGCGCAAGAACGCATGAAACTTTTGCCCCTAGCTGAGATGCTCCCTGGCCAAATGAAATGTGTGGTGGTTGATGGGTTGCCGATTGGTGTGGCAAATGTTGCTGGGCAAATATATGCGTTTGATGACGCATGTCGGCACGAGGGTGGACCATTATCGTCAGGGGCACTTATCAACGACACCGTCACCTGTCCATGGCATGGATGGACCTATCAGCTCCGTTCGGGCAAAGCGATCGTCCCACCTGTGGGGATTCGTATCCGAGTGTACCCGGTGATTATTATCGATGGAGTGATTTGGGCTGATGTTGATTGGGGTGAGCAATCTTAGATACATCCTCTTGACGAAATGATGTCTGTCGGGCACAATGACAAGGTAATCCCTGGTTTTTTGTTTGACAAGGAGGTCTTCTATGACTCAGGATTCAGGTGTGTTATTACGTGGTGCCGAGCGCTTGCCAGTGCCAGGTCCACTCAGCACTGAGCTGTACAATCGCGATGCTGCGGTTCTTTCAGGGAGCATGGGCCGTGTGTATCCGTTCGTAATGGAGCGTGGCGTTGGGTGTGAGGTCTGGGATGTCGATGGCCAGCGCTATTTAGACATGGCCGCCGGTATTGCCGTGGTCTCAACTGGTCACTCGCACCCACAAGTGCTTCAGGCCATGCACAATCAGCTCAACAAGTTTGTCCACATGGCGGGCACTGACTTTGTGAATGAGCAGATGGTCACTGTCGCTGAGAAGTTGGCACGTTCGATGCCTGGCACTGATCAGTGGCAAGTGTTTTTGACGAATTCCGGTACTGAGGGTATTGAAGCAGCCATCAAGCTGGCGCGTCATGCCACGGGCCGACAGGGTATTATTTCTTTTCTTGGATCGTTCCATGGCCGATCATATGGCTCAATGTCATTGACTGCCTCCAAGTCAACCCAGCGCAAGGGCCATTTCCCACTCGTGCCCGGCGTGTTCCATGCGTTTTATGCGAATCCATATCGTACTCCGTTTGGGATTGCGCCGGATCAGGTGACGCAGGCAACGCTTGACTACATCGAAAAGACGATGTTCGGTACGATTGCCCCACCGAGCGATATTGCCGCCATCATCCTTGAGCCTATCCAAGGCGAGGGTGGTTACATCGTGCCGTCTCAAGGATTCTTGTGTGGCTTGCGCCAGATTTGTGACCGCCACGGCATCTTGTTGATCTACGACGAGGTCCAGAGCGGTGTCGGCCGTACTGGCAAGATGTGGGGATTTGAGCATGATGTCGAGCAGAACTGTGCAGGATGTAGCCACTGTAAGAGCCTGAATCGCAGTGGATGTACCCCTGACATCTTGGTCACGGCCAAGGGGTTGGGTGCTGGTATGCCAATCGGCGGTATTGTGGCGCGCAAGTCGATTATGGAGCGCTGGGCTGAGGGCTCACATGGGAGCACCTACGCCGGTAATGCACTTGCCTGTGCAGCGGCCAACACCGTGATTGACCTGGTGCAAGGTGGTTTGATGAACAATGCCACGCACGTCGGTGCTCACTTGATGCACGGCCTACGTGACCTGCAATCACGCTACGAGTGCATCGGCGATGTGCGTGGCCGTGGGTTGATGATTGGCGTTGATTTTGTGCTTGATCGCAACACGCGCGAGCCAGCCCGTGCCCAAGCCAATGCCATGATGGAAGAGGCGTTCAAGCGCGGCATGCTAATCCTCACCTGTGGCTACTCGACGATCCGCTTCTGCCCACCGCTGGTACTCACCACTGCCGAGGCCGATGAGGCACTTGAGCGCTTCGAGGCGACCATCAAGGCCGTGTGGAAGTAACGCATCACCGTCATTGATAGTGATTCCGCAGGCGACAATCTGTCGCCTGCGGTTTTGTTTTGTATAATGCAACTCATATCTACGTGTTTGAGATAGAAAGAGCTGTATGCAGGATCGCGGCATACTTCAGGCATATATTCCCATCATGCGCCGGTTTTGGCCGATAACCATTGCCGTTATCTTGATGTGGTCACTCCTTGGTGTATACGGCATGCCGTCAGGCTGGACACTCGATGTATCGGACCCCAATGTCGGTATCTACATGCGTGATATTCGCCAAGCTGAGACAGTCGTGATTGACGGCCAGTCTGAGATAATCCGCTGGAGCTGGACCAGTAGCTCGTATGTCTTTTTGCCCAATCCTACGCAATACCACCTCGGCCAATTCGTGTTGCCGTGGCACTGGCCCGATAGTGTGTTGTCGCTCCGGACCATGGCGCGCATCGAGGAACCACCGAGCCGTATTCAACTGACCGTCGGCGATGCGTTTGATGTTGATTTACCCAACGTGGCCGGTGTACGTGTGCATCATCTGCTTGTGCCAGCCGTTGATGCCTTGCGCTTTGACTGCGATAATTCGGCCACTGTGAATCCTGATCTGGCATCGATTTGTATCGCCATCATGCGCGTTGATGCCCATCAACTCCTGCAGCCGGTGAATCTTCCTGTACTGTTGTGGAACGCAACATTTATCGTCGTTTGTTTGATAATAACACGCTACATCTTTGGTGGTTTGTCAGGAATATTGCCGATATTTGGATTTGTCACACTGACTAGCATTAGTATGATGTGGCCCGTGCAAACAAGTACCTATGCGTGGGAGCTGCTCATCGGTGGTGGTGTGGCGATAATTGGATTTATGGTGTTCAGGCGTCTGGCATTGCCCGTATGGTTGCGCTATGCGCTTATCGGCATGCTGGCGAACATTATTCTCAAAGAGATGGGCGTATTAGCACCTGGCATTTATGCAATTGATATTAAGTTCCATGCGAATCGCTTTAATGAGGCGCTGTGGTACTCAATCTATCAATATGCTGAGGGACGAGGCACCAATTATCCATACCCACCGATTATTTATTTGTTGATGGCACCGGTAGTGTTGCCGGCTGAGCAATTGTTTGGTATTCACGACGTAATTCACTCGGTATCGGTGGTGGTTGAGAGTAGCACGATTGTGGTGTTAGCGTGGCTGATGCATCGACTACGCTGGTCTACGCACCAGATTGCCTTGATGAGTGCGTTGTATGTGGTGTTGCCGGCTGGATTTCAATTACAGTGGTATGCAACGATTGCGCAGAGCATTGGGCAGTGGTTGGGTGTACTCGCCATGGCCTTGAGTGTAATCGGGATTAATCGGTGGAGTGTGTTGGCCATGTTCGGGGCGACGCTTGGGCACTTTGGTGCGTTTTTGACGGTCCACTTAAGTATGACGTTGGCGCTCCTGAGTCAACAACTCCGGCGTATCTCGTTGTGGTGGTGGGGTGTTGTGGCGGTGGTTGGTGTTGTCTACTACAGCCAATTTATGACGCTGATTGTGGCACAACTTGGGCGCCTCAAGAATACGCTCGAGCCGACGACCTTTGAGCAACGGCTCTACGACTATATTTTGGGGTATGGGTTTGTTGGCCACTACAATGGCATTTTTGTGGCGTTGATGGTGCTTGGTTTGGTGATGGGGCGTCGGTCGTTGTGGTGGCAGATGGCGCTGTCGATGGTGGTTGCAGCCAGTATTTTGTTGTGTGCGCAGCTCTTTTTTGATGTGGTGCCGACGCGCTATATCATTTATCTGTTCCCGGTCGTTGCGACCTATGCTGTCTTGCCACTCAGTCAGATGTGGCGCTCATGGGCAGGGCGTATCAGCGTGGTCTCGTTGCTCAGTTGGGTCTTGTGGCAGAGTGTGTATATCTGGATGGACGGCGTGACCCACGGGACGTTGATTGGCGTATTGTACTAGCCTGCTACATGCAACCGCACCCCACGAATCATCGTGGGGTGCGTTTTTGTGTGTGCCGAACGGGGTTATTTTGTCAGGACAGTGTTATATGCTTCAATCAGTTGATCATCGCTACTATCGAGCAACGCGGTTTCATCTAGCTCGGCTGATACGGTAGGCATGATCATATCTGAGAGGTTTGAGAGGGCGACCAGTGTGTCTGGGTTAATCCCTTTGCCACGCACCACCTCGCCGGCCGGGGTGAGCCACTGGCTGGTGCCGAGGCGAATTTGGGCTCCTTCATCGAGATCAAACGGACGCAACACGGTAGCCGTGCCAAAGGTAGGCTCGCCGATAATCGTGGCGCGCTTGGAGGCTTGGAGTGACCCAGCCAGGATCTCGGCCGCGCTGGCACTATTACCGTTGATCAGCACGACCAAGGGGGTTGTGTTGGCCAGACCGGTTGAGTCGGTGGTGTATGGTGTGCGGGTACCGTCACGGTCCTCCTCAATCAGTACCGTGCTCCCTTTGGGCAAAAACTGCGATGCGACGCGCATGAGTTGATCGACATAGCCACCCGGGTTATTGCGCAAATCGAGAATGATGTGTGTGGCGCCGGCTTGATTGGCTGCCACCAAGGCCTCTTTGATGTCTTCTTCAGCCTGCGCTGAAAACTGGTTCAGGTGGATATGTGCCACGTTATTGGGCAACATGCCCCAGGTGACACTGGGAATATCGATGTTGGCGCGAGTGATTGACATTTGCTCAATGCTGCCATCATCGTGCAGAATCTCGAGTTGGACGGTGCTGCCACTCGGCCCGCGCACTTTGCTTTGTAACTCGGTGACTGAGTCGCTCCGCACGTCGACACCGTCGACCTTGAGGATGCGGTCACCAGGACGCACGCCGGCGCGCTCGGCTGGTGTACCGGGGATGGGGGCTGCGATAATTACAAACCCGTCGCGCTCGCTCAAATACGCACCAATCCCCTCGAACGTACCATTGAGCGCCTCGCGCTCCGTTGCAGCGACTTCGGGTGACAAGTAGCGACTATGACCGCGATCACCAAGGCTATCGACGAGCCCGGTAATTGCTCCGTTTACCAAGGCATCGGTTGAGGCTGCTTCAGGGTCGACATAGTTTTCGCTAACAATTTGCCAGGCATCGTAGAATCGTGAAAGCTTTTGGCACTCAGTCGCGCTCAATGTACACGGCGTGTTGATTTGGGTGGCGGCAATGTAGCCAATCAGCGTCATACTAACGGCGACGACACCCACAAGCGGAATCACAAACCAGAGTGGTAATCGAAAAGATAGCAGTGCGCGCATAGACGTGTTTTACCCCTTAGTACAACATCATCAATATCTTGCTTTTTGGTGCATGAAAGATACAAATCACCAAATACTCATTACATCCTAGCAAGCGCGTATGAGAATACAGTAAGTGCTGAGGTAAAGCGCAAGAAATGATGATGATGCAGGGCACAAAGCTTGGTATGCTAGGCACATCACACCAGAATGCCGAAGAGGATGACGATGGTTGAATTAGCCTATATGCGTATGGATTCGCCAGTTGGAGAGCTGTTAATTGCCTGTAGTGATACGGCATTACAGGTGCTGGACTACATCGATTATGCGGATCGCATGCACCACCTACTCCAACGCCGTTACGGTACGACGTATCGACTTACCGAGGCGCATAACCCACTCGATATGCGTACACGCATGCAGGCCTACTTTGCTGGTGATTTGACCGCGATTAATGATATTCCGGTTGAGACGGGTGGTACGCCGTTCCAACAACGCGTTTGGTCTGCACTCCGCACCATTCCGGCCGGGCAGGTCGCCACCTATAGCATTCAAGCGACGCGTATCGGCCAACCCACTGCTCGTCGCGCGGTAGGGCGCACCAATGGGCTGAATCCCGTGGCAATCGTGTTGCCGTGTCATCGGGTGATTGGCAGTAATGCCAAATTGACCGGATATGCGGGTGGCCTGTGGCGCAAGGAGTGGCTGTTGCGTCACGAGGGTTGGGCTGGCGCTATAGGGCAATCAACGTTGTCGCTATGAGGGTGGCAACCAGTCCAATCCGCTGTATGAGCGAAATTGGCTCGTGGCTGATGAAGCGTGCCAAGAGGACTGTTACGGCCGGGTACAACGACGCCAGGACACTCGCCAAATCGAGACGCCCGGTTTGGGTGGCGAGTACATACAAACTTGTGGCTGCTACGTCAAACACTCCAGCGATGATGGCCAAACCAAATCCGACACGATTCGGGCGCCCCCCCGGACGAATCAGCAGCCAGGGCACGGTAACGATGAGCGCCGCAGTGCGGACAAATGCCAGTGGTGCGAAGGTTTCGTCAACCGTGCCGACATATTTGAGCAAAATAAAATACGTGCCGAAGGCAACGCCGGCAACCAACCCTTGCCACAATCCTTGATAGCCGTTGGCGCGCCCGGCCAGCGAGTTCAGTATGATTGCGATGACGCCAATCGCCATGCCGATTACTGCGAGTGTCGACGGTAATCCATCGCGCTGGAGCCCGTACAAAATCGGTAACACGGCCGCCAATACTGCGGAGACCGGTGCGGTAATTGCCGTATATCCCTGTGCCAGCCCGTGGTACAACGCAGCCACGCCAATGGCACCGACCATGCCGGCACCGATGGCAATCATCATGACCGATCCGAGTTGGAGCGGCTCGCCGTACCAACCAGCAAGACTCCACAAGAGCAATGCCCCAAAAATCTCGCCGATGACGAGCACTTGTACAATCGAGAGGCGTGCACTCGCCCGCCCCCCAATGAAATCGCTGATGCCATAACTCAGCGATGCGCCTAGACCGGCCAATAAAAAGATCAGTGACATATGAACTCTTTCTGGATGCGTTCCCTATAGCGCAATCAAGGCCGTAGCTACGATGGTGGCAACCAACCCGATACGTTGGAGTAGGCTGATTTTTTCGCCATTAATAAAAAACGCTAATAAGACGGTAACTGCCGGATAGAGCGATGCGAGGACGCTGGCGATATCAAGTCTCCCCATCTGGGTTGACATCATGTAGGCGGTATTCGCTGACAAATCGAGCACCCCTGCCACAGCTGCCAGCCCGATACCGACGCCATTCGGGCGCCCACCAGGGCGAATCAACAGCCACGGAATCGTAATCAGCAACGCACCACTCCGGGCCATGGCCAGTGGCGTAAAGACGCCGGCACTGCCGATGTACTTGAGCAAAATTAAAAAAATACCGAAGGCAATGCCGGCGATTACACCTTGCCACAATCCTTGATAGCCGTTGGCACGCCCTGCCAGCGAGTTGAGCACAATTGCGACGACGCCAACTCCCATCCCCGCGAGTGCAAGCGATGAGGGGAGCCCCTGCGTTTGAATGCCGTACAACACGGGGATGATGGCTGCTAACACCGCAGATACTGGTGCCGTGACGGCAGTGTAACCCTTGGCAATACCGTGGTACAACCCGGCGAGGCCGAGGGCACCGGTAACGCCTGCAAGTAATGCCAGTCCCACCAATTCACTTGGCATTGGTGCTTCATTGTTGTACCGTGCCAATGTCCAGTACATCACGACGCCGACGAGCTGACCGACGACTAGCACTTGTACGACTGGCATCTTGGAACTTGCGCGGCCCCCAATAAAATCACCGATACCAAACAACAACGATGCACTCAGGGCAGTCAAGATGAATAACGACATCGACGCAGACACTTTCTATGGTGGATCGGAGAGGTTGGGTAGTATTTTAGCATGTAAATGGTAAGATAAGGCATTACGACGCATAGCAGAAAGCAGTCACACGTGACCGATCAACGGGTTTTATCAAATGCAGGTATGGTTTGGGGACTCATCGGAGTCATGATTTTTAGTGTGTCATTGCCGGTGACACGAGTGGCAGTGGCTGCCATGGATCCACTCTTTGTGGGAGCAGGGCGTGGACTGCTCGCGGCGTGCTTGTCCGCTATTACCTTGATTGTGACACGTAGCCCACTCCCGACGCGCAATCAATTGTGGCGTTTGGCGATTACATCGGTCGGCGTAACCATCGGCTTCCCGCTTTTTTCGTCGGTTGCCATGCAGTATGTACCAGCCGGGCATGGCGCGATTGTCAACGGACTCTTACCGCTTGCCACCGTGGCACTCGGCTCATGGCTTATCGGCTATCGCCTGCGCAGTCTCTTTTGGGTGGCTGCTGTTATCGGCAGTGCGACAGCGGTCGGTGTGGTGCTTTGGCAGAGTGGTAGCGAGATTAATAGTGGCGATACTGCAATGCTTGTGGCCGTTTTGATTGCTGCAGTCGGCTATGTGTATGGTGGCAAGTTGTCAGCCGAAATCGGCGGCTGGCGTACCATTTGTTGGGCAAATGTGATGGGGGCGCCGATCCTGATATGGCCGACCTTGTGGTATATGCCGACCTCCAGTGTGCCTGAATCAGCCTGGTTGGCAGTCGCCTATTTGGGCGTCTTTAGCATGTTCTTGGGATTTTTTGCGTGGTATCACGGCTTGGCACTCGGCGGTATTCCACGCGTCAGTCAAGTCCAATTGCTTCAGCCATTTTTGACGATGCTCTGGGCCTGGCCGATTGATGGCGAGGTACCGTCACTCTGGTTGTTGGGGGCTGCTGGGGTGGTGGTGGGTTGTATTTGGGTGGCACGGCGGTTTGCCAATTAAATACGGTGCCCCCGGTAGAGACGCAGCATGCTGCGTCTCTACCGGGGGCGGATTGTTTGGATTACTTCAAAGCCGGAATCATGTCGCCGTGGGCCTCAATCAAATCGTCGACCAACGACCAAATCTGGTCGAGTGACAATTCGGCAGCGGTGTGTGGATCAAATGCAGCCGCATGGTAGACATGCTCGCGCTTGCCGGTCAAGGCAGCCTCAACGGTCAACGCTTGCACGTTGATGTTGGTCTGCATCATGGCTGCCAAGTGTGGTGGCAAGTTGCCAATCTTGGTCGGTTGCAAGCCGCTCTTGTCGACGAGTACCGGTACCTCAACACAGCATCCCTCGGGCAGGTTGTTAATCAAGCCGGTGTTGGCCACGTTGCCGTAGACGACGCGGGGCTGACCCGTCTCCATGCTGTGGATGATGAGTGAGCCATACTCGTGGCTACGACGGACCTCGATCGGTTTGTCCGAGGTCAACAATTCGTTGCGGAGCTTGTGCCAGCCGGCGATTTGGTTCTCACAACGGGTGATGTACTCGTCGAGCGGAATGTTGAACTTCTCAATCAAGTCTGGGCGATCGCGCTTGATGAACCAAGGTGTGTACTCCGAGAAGTGCTCGCTTGACTCGGTCACGAAGGCGCCAAAGCGATTGAAAATCTCGTAGCGCACGCGGTTCCAATCGGGGACGCGACCTTCGTTGAGCACTTTGCGAATCTCGGGGTAGAGGTCGCGGCCGTTGTGCTCAAACTTGAGGTAGAAGGCCATGTGGTTGATGCCGGCACAGACGTAGTTGATCTCGTCAATCGGCACGTTGATGTCGTCTGCCAACTGCTCAGCAGTGCCTTGCACTGAGTGGCACAAACCGACCGTTTTGATGGGTGTGGCGCGCGACATGGCCCAACAGTTGATGGCCATCGGGTTGACGTAATTAAGGAAGGTGATGTCGCCGGCGACTTCTTCCATGTCACGGCACATATCAAGCATCACCGGCACGGTGCGCAAGCCGCGCATGATGCCACCGATACCGAGCGTGTCGGCGATAGTCTGGCGCAAACCGTACTTCTTTGGAATATCGAAGTCGACGACGGTTGAGGGCTTGTAACCGCCAACCTGAAACATGGCGATGGCATAATCAGCACCATCGAGGGCCTTTTTGCGGTTAGTCGTAGTAACAATGGTTGGCTTGGCGCCGAGGGCCTGAGCAACTTTGTTGGCGACGATTTCTGAGGTCTTGAGACGCTCTTCGTCGATGTCAAACAAGCGAATGGTTGAATTTGCCAACTCGGGGAACGACAAAATGTCGCCGAGCAAGTTTTTGGCAAAGACGGTGCTTCCTGCACCAATAAACGTAATAATTGCCATGATACGTTCCCGTTATCCTTTCTGACCAGCAACCAATAACCTGTACTATATTCAACGCGCAGAATGCGTTCGTTGACGTGAGAGATGTGTGTGGGCAGCGATAGCCAGCAGTGCGGTCTCGCCCACATTCCACCAAAAGTGCACATCGATCCGCGTCGCCGTCGTTAATCCGGGAATCGTACATACCCACGTCCCAGCGGTAACCGGACTGCGTGCTAGCCAACCATCCTGTCCCAAAATCCCTGGTAACCCTTGTGCGGTGAGCGACGTTTGACCGAATTCGTTCAGCACATCAAGGACCATTAAATGCCGAATAGAGAGATAACTATGCTCGCCGGTATGTGCAATACTCCAAATCAGCATAATCCATGCCCACGGATTGCGCATGCCGAGCCACACCAGGCGTACCATGACGAGCAACACGCCCCAGTTCCACACAAAGTGCACCAGTTCGGTGTCGGCAGCTGAGTGTAATCCGGTTGAGACACGCAGGGTGTAGCCAAGAACATGATACTGAACCCATTGTGCCACATGTTCGATACCATGACCACCTTGAAAGGTGATAAGGAGCGCTCAGTGTGTACGACGATATAATACCAACGAATCACCATGCCCCTGCTAAATAAATGGTGCGTAATGGCATTTCATCGAGCGTGCGATGACGGTCAGATACAACCAATCACCAAAGCGATTGCGGCTCATGTGCTCGTTGAGTAATCGAGTATATCGAGCACTGTCATAGTGCCTTGTGTAGGATGGTGTAATAGTATTCGATGCACGTGAAACACGACTTCTTTGTCAATCAGACCAGCGAATATCAACAGTCTGAATCATACTTACTCAATCTACTATCTAGGTGTATTGTCTCGCCTGATTAAGATATATCGTTAATCACTACCATGTTTGTAATGATGATACTCAGGCACACATAAATGCGTCAGTTGTATGTCAATGCTCATTCAACGAGATATCCGTGTCAATAGTTGATTTATATGACTCATAGGCTGATTATTGATTGTTGAATCACCACTATTTGGGTTGTGGTATATATACCTGTACGTGTATTTTAGTGTGAGATGATATTTTGAAAAAACGTGTCACCATCGAAGATGTTGCGCGCGCAAGTCATGTCTCAGTTGCGACGGTGTCACTCGTTATGCGTGGCCGGACTGGCATCAATATCGAGACACGTAAACGGGTGGAGCAAGTAGCCCGCGCTTTGGGTTATCAGCGTCGCCGCTCGCGCAATGAACAACATGTGCAACGTATTAGTGTGCTGATGCGCCAACAATCTGGCTATGGTGCAGAACTCAACATGGTTGAATCCCACGTATTGCATGGCATCGAAGATGTCTGCCGTCGCCGCGGTATTCGCAACGATGTGCGGCAGGTTGTATTTGGTGATGTATCTATGACGAATAAGCCCATTCTTTTTCCTTTGCAATACGAATATGGTGGGGTCATCAGTGTGGGTGTTACTGTGGATGATGACATCTCCAACTACGTACGTGATGCCAATATTCCGTGTGTTTTTGTGGATGTTGATCCGCCATCATCGATGTTTGACTCCGTGCATGTGGACTATGAAGATGCCGTAAGCGATCTGGTCGGGTATCTTGTGGCAATTGGTCATCGTTCAGTAGCATTAATTGATACGCACGGCGCGTCAAATACGTGGCAAGCAACGATGAAGAGTTCGATGAGATGTTTTGGTATGCTTGATCCATATTGGTGCACAGCTGATGCGACATCTAGCTCGGTCCAAGCGGTGCTCTATGAGTTGTTTCAACGCTATTCTCATGTCTCTACAATCATTTGTCGGAATGATGTGATTGCAATGCATGTGGTGCAGCAATTACAGCACATGGGGCGGTATGTCCCACAAAGCATCTCTGTCGTGGGATTTCATGATGTGGCTGCAATCCCTGATATTGCTGGATTAACGACCATTCGCGTTGATGCGGCTGCCCTTGGCGCCCTTGCAGTCCAAACGCTTCTCCATCGCATTGAGTGGCCAAATACGCCACGTCTCAACACAACAATTCAGGCCGCACTTGTAATTCGTCAATCGACACAACCACATATTGCCCACCTATAAATTTGCATAGTCGATACAAACCTGTATGACAGGCTTTTTGCATGTCGTCGAATTCAGCGTATGATAGTGATATGCAAAACAATTTTCGAGTTGCGCAATTTCTGTTGCTCTGATGCAGGAGGCTCGGCGCATGACTGATTCACAACGTTTTAAAGTACTTGATGAACGCGACATTAATCGCGAGACATTTGTTGAACCCTGGCCCGAGGCTGGCTTGATGGTCGCCGATAGCCCGTATGATCCACAACCATCAATTCGTATCGTTGATGACCATGTTGTCGAGCTTGATGGCCGCAGTATTGATGAATTCGATGCGATTGATACCTACATTGCCCGCTACGGCATCGATATTGCGGTTGCGCCCGAGGCGATGGCCCTCGATTCGTTGACGTTTGCCCACATGCTGACCGATGTCAATGTCCCCCGTCAACAGTTGTTGCGGCTTGCAACCGGATGTACACCCGCCAAACTGGTTGACATCATGCGCCACATGAATGTGCTTGAGATGATGAACGGTCTCGCCAAAATGCGCGTGCGCCGTACGCCTGCCAATCAAGCACATGTGACGAATCGCCGTGAAAACCCCGCCCTGCTGGCTGCTGACGCCGCCGAAGCAGCCCTGCGTGGTTTCGCCGAGATCGAAACGACTGTTGGCGTGGCCCGAGCTGCGCCATTTAACGCCCTCGCTATCTTGGTCGGCGCCCAAACTGGTCGTGGCGGTGTCATGACCCAATGTGCCGTCGAAGAGGCGCTAGGTCTACGCCTTGCTATGAAAGGCCTGACCACCTACGCCGAAACGCTCTCAGTCTACGGCACCGAACGCGCCTTCATCGACGGCGATGATTCACCGTGGTCCAAGGCGTTTTTGGCCTCTGCCTATGCTTCACGTGGCGTCAAAGTGCGATTTACCTCGGGTACCGGCTCTGAGGCCTTGATGGGCAGCGCGGAACAGCGTTCGATGCTCTATCTTGAGGCGCGCTGTTTGTGTGTGACGCGCGGCGCGGGCAGTCAAGGAGTGCAGAACGGCTCAATCTCGTGTATTGCCCTGCCTGAATCACTGCCGGGCGGTGTGCGTGCGGTTTTGGCCGAGAACCTGATGGCGGCCATGTTGGGCCTTGAAGTTGCATCGGGCAATGATGCGCTTGCATCACACTCTGCAATCCGCAAATCAGCCAAGCTGATGTTGCAGTTTATTCCTGGTACTGACTTCATCTTCTCGGGATATAGCGCCGTGCCACGTCGTGACAATATGTTCGGTGGTGGTAACTTCGATGTCGATGATTTGGACGATTACGCCGTGCTCCAGCGCGACATGCAAATCGACGGTGGCACGCGCTCGATTAGCGAGCAAGAGGCCGCTGATATCCGCCGACTCGGGGCTCGGGCTATTCAGGCTGTCTACGCCGAAATGGGCTTCCCAATTATTACTGATGCTGAGGTCGAGGCTGCTGTGGTGGCGCACTCAAGCGAAGACATGCCACCGCGTGATATTGTGGCTGATCTTGCCGCCGCTGATGCATTCCTCGCAAGTGAGCGTAGTGTCGTTGAGGTGGTTGCCGCCTTGTCGAAACGCGGATTCGCCCAGACTGCCGAGAATTTGTTGATGATGGGGCGTCAGCGCATTGCAGGTGATTACCTGCAACCAGCAGCGATTTTTGACCGCACCTTCACCGTCCAGAGTGCCATCAACGACCCGAATGATTATCGTGGCCCGGGGACAGGCTATCGCGTGAGTGGCGCCCGTTGGGACGAGATTATGAATATTCGTCAGGCCAAATCACCACGCGATTTCATCGAGGACCGCCTTGGGTCGCCGATCGATGGCCTTGATGCCTATGGCAACGCCAAACGCGGCGGGAGCACCGAGGTAGTGGTCGCCATTGGTCCGGCGTTTGGTCGCGTGATTACCAAGACAATTGGCGGGATTCCGCACGACGAGGTGCTCAAAGCGGTGCTGACCGGCATCGCCGAAGAGGGATTGATTGGCCGGATTGTGCGCATATGGCGTTCGTCTGATTGTGCCGAGATTGGCCATGTGGGGGCCAAATTGAGTGGGTCTGGGGTTTCGATTGGTATTCAAGCGCGGGGCACGTCGATTATCCACCGGGCTGATTTGGCGCGGCTCAACAATCTCGAACTCTTCCCACAGTCACCAAGCATGACGCTTGACACCTACCGTGCGATGGGCCGTAATGCGGCGCGTTACGCGGCTGGGCGGATTACCACGCCGGTACCGGTGACTGTCGATAATTGGGCGCGCTTGCGTTTGATTGTCAAGACTGCGTTGATGCATCGACGTGAAACCGAGGAGATTCGTGATTTGCCACCTGAGGCCTTGCGACTTGATTGGGAACCGGAGATTTAACGTATGCCAAATTATCCCTTGTATACAAACCACGCTGATACACTCGTTGCAGCCAGTGGTCGATCAGTCACTGAAGTGACGGTAGAGGCGGCGACGTTGGGTGATATCTCGCTGGATGATATGCAGATTACCCAGCAATCGTTGCGTGCCCAAGCACAGATTGCCCGTGATGCGGGGTATGTGCAGTTGGCGCAGAACCTTGAGCGTGCGGCTGAACTTACGGTTGTGCCACGTGACGAAATCATTACGATGTATCATACGCTACGACCAGGTCGTTCGGATTTTGCGCAATTAATGGCACTCGCTGAACGCCTTGAACAACAGTATTGTGCCGTTGTGTGTGCGCAATTTGTCCGCGAAGCGGCGTTGGTCTATCAAGAGAGGGGTATGTTGCGTCATCCAGACGCACTTTAGCTCTGTTTTCGGCGATAAAAACTTGCCAAAGGCAACTCATTTAATGAGTTGCCTTTCGGTCGTGTGTGGAAACACGAAAGTATCAACGAATTAATCGCCATGCATGCGTAATACTTTGAATTGACAACAGATATAATGACGTATTACAATAGGTTCGTCAACACACATTATTTGCCGTAGCTGTATTACAGGTTTTTTGTGAGTGTAGGAAGATGCCGCGAGGCGTTGTACGACACAGAGGAGCACAAGAAATCGTTAGTCGTCTATTGGTATGTGATGTGAAGGCGACATAGATTCAACGTCAAAGGAGACACAGATGAAGTTACGCTTCAAGATCCTGGCTGCGTTGCTGGTCATGGCATTCATGATTGCTTCATGTGGTGGTGCTGCTGCCCCAGCCGCTGAAGAGCCAGCCGCCGAGCCAACTGCTGCCCCAGCTGCTGAAGAGCCAGCTGCCGAGCCAACTGCCGCCCCAGCTGAAGAGCCAGCTGCCGAGCCAGCCCCAGGTGGTTTGGCCGAGGTTGCTCGTGAAGAGACCCTCAACCTTGCATGGAGCATTGCCAACCCAGGGGTAACCAACCCATGGGCTTCAGTCGGTTACACGCACCAGGGCGGTAACGCACTGTTGTGGGAGCCATTGGCCTACTACGCCATCTATGCAGACAAGCCAGTCATGTGGCTTGCCGATAGCATGGAGTACACCAAGCCAGACTTCACCGAGTTGACCATCAAGATGAACAAGGACGCCAAGTGGAGCGACGGTGTTGCCGTTACCGCTGACGACGTCGTCTTCACCTTCGAAGGTCAAATGAAGAACGAGAAGCTGGGCTACCATGCACAGTTCAAGGAGTACGTGAAGGAAGTCAAGAAGGTTGACGATTTGACCGTCGTTGTGACGTTCAACATGCCAGCCCCACGCTTCTCATTCGAAGTGCTTCACACCAAGTTCGACACTGGTATTCCAATCGTGCCAGCCCACATCTTGAGTGGCCAGGCCGATGTGAACGAGTTCCCCGGCGGCAATGATATGGTCCACTCAGGCCCATACAACGTCGTATTGTGGGACGAGAACCAGAAGATCATGGACCTCCGCTCAGATTGGTGGGCCGTGGCCGCTGGTAAGTCACCAATGCCTGAGGTCAAGCGCGTCGTTATCACCAACATCGGTGGTACCGTCGGTCAAAACATGGACGTGGTCGCTCAGAAAGTTGTAAACAACGAGTACGATGCCACCTTGGACATGCGTAGCTCAGTGATTGGTAACATCTTGGCTCAAAACCCCAAGGTTACCACCCACACCGGCAACAACCCACCATACGGTTACCTCGACTGGTGGCCAAACAGCTTGTGGGTAAACACCCAGATCGAGCCATATAGCGACGTACGCGTACGCCGTGCTATGAGCTTGGCCGTCGACCGCGACACCATCAATGAGGTCGTGTACGAGGGTGCCAAGGTTGCTACCATCTATCCATTCCCAATGTACCCAGGCTTGCAGAAGTTCGCTGACACTCCTGGCATGAAGGCCCTCGAAGAGCAACTCCAGCCCGGCAAGTTTGACTTGGCCGAGAGCGAGAAGTTGATGACCGAGGCCGGTTTTGCCAAGAACGGCGACGGCTTCTGGGAGAAGGACGGCAAGACGGTTAACGCAGTCATCAACGGTTTCGAAGGCATCCACAGCGACATCGTACCAGTCTTGGTCGAAATGTTGCGTGCTGCTGGCTTCGAGGCTGACGTGAACTTCGGTGCCGATGCCTACCAGAACATGGCCGATGGTAAGGAAGGCTTGTATATGTTCGGTCACGGCGCCAGCTTAGGCGATCCAGAGGCCGCATTGCAGCTCTACCACAGCCGCTATAGCGCTTCAATCGGTACCACCGCTGGCGGTAACCGCTTCTCACGCTACAGCAATCCAGAGTATGACAAGATCCTCGACGAGATGGCTCCTCTCTCATCAAGCGATCCTAAGTTCACCGAGTTGGCCACCAAGGCTATGGAGATTTACTGGAAGGATCAAATCGACATTCCAGTGATTCAGTGGTTGCACCGCATTCCATACAACCAGACCTACTGGACCAACTGGCCAACGGCTGATAACTTGGCCGGCGGTACCAATGGCGCCTTCTGGCACCACACCGCCCCACTCGTGATCGCCAACCTGAAGAAGGCTAACTAGTCTCTCTTCTTCACAGTCCGGCGTCATACATGACGCCGGACTGTACATACCCCATACTTTCACTGACTCTGCGTAAGTAAAGATTGTGTAGTACTCGCCACAACGATGGCGTTGTTTATCCACCGGCTGAAGGCTAGGAGAGTACTGTGAAATTGCGTTTAATCCTTCGGCGTCTGGCCTTCCTCTTAATGGTAGTGTGGGCCGCTTCTACAATAACCTTCTTTATCCCACGTATGTCTGACCGTAATCCGATTCGCGAACGCTTCGCAGAACTTGCTCGTACCGGTGGATTTTCGGCGAGTGACCTCGAAGTGATTGTGGCATCGTATAACAAGAAGTTCGGTCTTGATAAGCCATTGTGGGAACAATACGTTGACTATATCGGGAGCGTCGCGCGCTTTGATTTGGGCGTCTCACTCAACCGTTTCCCTAAGACTGTTCTTGAGATTATCTACGAGTCACTGCCCTGGACCATCGTGCTCCTCTTCGTCTCGGCGATTCTTTCATTTGTGATTGGGAACTTGCTGGGCGCTATTGCTGCCTGGCCAAAGTCGCCAGGTTGGATGAAGTCCGTGGCGACACCGTTCATCATGTTTATGGGCGTGCCGCCAGTGTTGTTGGCGATCTTCTTGCTCTTCTTCTTGGCTTTCCGTTTGAAATTATTCCCTCTGGGTCAAGCATATTCAACTGGCATTGCGCCAGACTGGTCGTTTTCATTTCTTATGAACGTCGCCTGGCACCAAGTACTCCCTGCTATTTCGATGATCCTTGGATCGGTCGGAGGTTGGGTGCTCTCGATGCGTGGTATGGGTATCACCATCCAAGGCGAAGACTATGTGAATTTTGCTGAGCACAAGGGCCTGAATGGTCGTACCATCTTCCGTGATTACTACTTGCGCAACGCGTTGTTGCCCCAAGTCACCGGGTTTGCTTTGGCGCTCGGTAGCTTGATTACATCCGGCGCCGTAGTCGAGAGTCTGTATGCGCTGCCCGGCCTCGGCCAAAAGCTCAGCCAAGCCATCCAAGCCAACGACTTCTTGGTCATCTACGGTATTGTGCTCTTTATTACCATGTCGGTCGCCACCTTAATGGTGCTCGTCGAATTCCTTTACCCGTTACTTGATCCGCGTATCAAACAAGACTAAGGAGCACATGATGACGACGGCGACAACAATTGCTCCGCCAATTCAACCCAGTCGTTGGAAGCTGCTCAGTGGCTACCTTCGACGAAACAAGAGTTTGGCGATTGGTTTGGGCATTATCATCTTCTTGATTTTGTTCACTTTGCATGGCTTTCTGACGGTTGATGAGGCCCGTGCCTATCCCCTCAAAGCAAAGCCCAAGCAACCACCCGGCTTGCTTGATTTCAGTAATCCTGAATGGCCTGGTAAGTTGCCTATGGGGAGTGACTTTTTCGGTCGTGACTTACATGCAGCGATGGTCAAAGGCATGTGGCAGACGGCGTTGATTGGCGTCATTGCTGGTGCTGTTGGTACCTTTATCGGCGTCATTTTGGGCTTTACTTCGGCTTATTTCGGTGGTCTCTTTGACACAATCGTCAAAGGTATCTGTCAAATCCTCACGCCGATACCGGTCTTCATGATTCAAATCATTATTGCTGCCTCGCTCGACAAGCGCGACGTCACCATATTTACGATGGCCGGCATCGTGGTGATGCTGGCATGGATGGGACCAACCTTAGTTATCCGCTCACAAGTGCTCTCCATGAAAGAGCGTCAATTTGTGTCGGTTGCTAAGCTCTCCGGCGTCGGCAATGGTGGCATCATCTTCGGTGAGATTTTGCCGAATCTGTTGCCGTTCATCGCTGCTTCGTTTGTCAGTCAAGTCTTCAACGGCGTATTCTCGTCGTTCTACTTGGCCATCGTCGGTCTCGGCCCACTCCGTGAGCCACTCTTGGGCAACATCATCTGGGCAGCTCAATCACAAGGTGCATTCTTTAATGGTTGGTGGTGGTGGCCGATTTGGCCGGCATCTGCCATGGTGCTCATTTTGAGTGGATTGGCCCTGATTAACATGGGGTTGGATGAGTTAGCCAATCCTCGTATACGGCGAACGGAGTAACTCAATGACACCTATTTTGCAAATTCGTGACCTGCAAGTGTCATACTATACCGACCTCGGTCGTGCTACAGCGCTTAACAGCATCAACCTTGATCTGAACGCCGGTGAGAAGTTGGGGTTGGTCGGTGAGTCGGGCTCAGGCAAGAGCACCATGGCGCTGGCCATGATGCGCATGATTAAGCCGCCAGGTCGTATCGAGGGTGGTAGCGTGACTGTCGGTGGCGTCGACTTGATGAAACTCAGCGAAGAAGAGATGCGTATGGCGCGTCTCAGCCGCATCGCCTACATTCCTCAAGGCGCTATGAACTCGCTTAACCCGGTGATGCGCATTGGTGCCCAAATGGCCGACGCCGTCAAAGCGCATGACCCCAAGATGTCCAAAGATGACATCGCCGAGCGCTGTATGCAAGCCCTTGAGTCAGTTGACCTCAAACGTAACGTCTACACGATGTATGCGCACGAGCTGAGCGGTGGCATGAAGCAGCGTGTTTGTATTGCCATCGGTATCTTGCTCAAGCCACAAGTCATTATCGCTGACGAGCCGACTAGTGCCCTTGACGTCGTCACCCAACGCCAAGTGATGGAGACCATCGATCGTGTCCAAAAAGAAATCGGCACTGCCGTTATTTTGATTGGCCATGACATGGGCTTGATGGCGCAGTTTGTCGACAAAGTCGCCGTCATGTATGCTGGTCGCTTGACTGAGGTCAGCAAAGTACGCGACATGTTCACCAACCCGATGCACCCGTATGCGCAAGCGTTGATTAAGAGCTTGCCCAATCTCTCCAATAAGGGTGTGTTCCAAGGAATTCCGGGATTGGCGCCATCACTACTCCGCATCCCGAGTGGATGCGCCTTCCACCCTCGTTGTGATAAAGCCATGGATATCTGCAAAACAGACATTCCGGCAGTCGAACGGTATGACGGCGATCGCTTGGTTGCTTGTCATCTTTATTCGGAAAGGGCGTAGCCGTGGCGAATTTGCTTGAATTTCGCAATGTGACCAAGACATACACCCGCGGTTTCTTCTCCGAAGCCGGTACCACTGCCTTGGCCGATTTCTCGATGGTCCTCAAAGAAGAAGACCCGACGATTTTGACCGTCGCTGGCGAAAGCGGTAGCGGCAAAACCACACTGGCTATGCTTCTGCTGGGCTTTATTGACCCCACTCAAGGCCAAATCTTGTACAAAGGCGAGGATATTCGCAATCTGCGTGGCGATGCGCGCATGACGTTCCGCCGCGAAGTCCAAGCTGTGTTCCAAGATCCGTTTGCCGTGTTCAACCCGTTCTACACCGTTGACCATTTGCTGACTGTGCCAATCGAGAAGTTTAAGTTGGCCAAGAGCAAAGCCGAAGCCCGCTCCAAAATGGAAGAGGCCTTGAGTGCGGTAGGTCTGCGCCCCGAGGACATCCTCGGCCGCTTCCCGCACCAACTCTCCGGTGGTCAGCGCCAGCGCATCAACGTCGCACGTGCCTTGTTGCTCAAGCCCAAGGTACTTGTCGCAGACGAGCCAGTCTCGATGGTCGATGCTTCACTTCGTGCCAACATCCTCGAGTCGTTGCGCGGATTGCATCGCGATCATGGCGTGTCAATTGTCTATATCACCCACGACCTCACGACTGCCTACCACGTGGCTAACTCCATCGTGGTGTTGTACAAGGGCGGTGTGATGGAGGCCGGCGATATCGATAGCGTCATCCAAAAGCCAGAGCATCCCTATACACAACTCCTGATTGACTCCATTCCGTGGCCTGATCTCGATCGGCGCTGGGGGACTGATGGTTTGAGTGTTAAGGAGTCAGAGATATCTGACAAGGGGGGCAAAGGATGTCGCTTTGCGCCGCGTTGTCCATATGCCAAGGATGAATGCTTAACTGCATCACCACCGTTGTACCGAGTCAAGCAGACTCAGGTGGCGTCGTGTGTGTTGCACAAACAACATCCTGTGCTTCCTGCTTCTGACTTGACGGATGTGCTGCCAGTGTAGTTATGAATTTTAAAGGGCGTGCCGGTGTGGTGCGCCCTTTTTGTGCATGATGCGACGAGAGACCATACCAGTCATTCTGAGGAGTCGGGCATGCCTGTTGTTGAGGAGTATCGCGCTGTTGATGGTTTTGGGCGGGTGGTGATACATAACGATGTGATGCGTTGTGAATTCATCCCTGAACTTGGTGCCAAAATCGCTCAGATCCGTGACCTACGGACAGGGCGCGATTGGTTGTGGCGTCATCCACGCATGCCGTATGTGCGCGTGCCAGCAACGGCCAACTATGTCGACGAGGCAGATACAGGCGGGTGGGATGAATGCTACCCGACCGTCGGGCGCTGTCTTTACCCGGCACCTCCATGGCAAAATCAGCTGTTGCCAGACCACGGTGAATTGTGGTGCCAAGCCCCAACCTGGGAGCTTGAGTCGCATGCCACCCATGTAACCTGCCGTAGCATTTGGCATGGTATCGTGCTGCCGTATCGCTTCGAACGCACGATCACTATCAGTACTAACAATACACTTCAGTTCGATTATGCAGTCTCCAATCACAGCACAAATGATATGCACTGGATTTGGTGTGCACATCCATTGATTGCACTCGAAGAGGGTATGTCGCTCAATACACCAACTGGTACAACGTTTTGGCATACCAACGAAACTGGTAATTTTGTCGCCGAATCAGCGCGTGCTATTCGTATCAGTGCGACTGCGGCTATTGATTTGCAACGACTGCCGTCTCACCAGAGTGGGATGGCAGTCAAACTGTATAGCGATGTGCTCAACGCTGGATGGGTGCAAGTAATTGCGCGTGATGGCTGCCTGACAATGGATTGGGATATCACGCAGGTGCCACAACTTGCCATCTGGCTTAATGCCGGTGCCTGGAGTAACGACGGCGGCTCACCCCATTACAACATGGGTGTTGAGCCCGCTATAGGTGTATATGATGCGCTCAGCGACGCATATACACGTACAACTACATATGCCACGTTGGCGGCTGGTCAGCAGCGGTGCTGGCGCTTGCACCTCCAACTAGATGCAGATACACAGAGGAGATCGTCATGATTAAGATTGCCGAGTTTTTGCCACCAAATCCATCGATGCTGTGGACATTGTCAAAGCAATGTGGCATTGACCATGCGGTTGGTGGTCTGCCGTTCAATGAGCCATTCAACGGGAGTGACAGTGCCTGTGACTACTTGCCATTGTTGCGCATGAAGCAGCGCTACGAGGATGCCGGGTTCAAGCTCGAGGTCATCGAGTCGCGCCCACCCCTCAACCTCGCCAAGCGTGGCTTGCCCGGGCGTGACGCTGAAATCGATGAGACCTGCAAACTCATCGAAAACATGGGCCGCCTCGGCATCCCCGTCTGGTGCTATGAGTGGATGACCGACTTCAACTGGATGCGTACCGCCACCACCACTCCATCCCGCGGTGGTAGCGTGGTCACCAGCTACGACCATGCCCTGATGGAGCATGCGCCCAATACTGAGCTTGGTCCCATCAGTGAAGAAGAGTTGTGGGTCAACCTCGAGTACTTCCTCAAGCGCGTGATTCCCGTTGCCGAAAAAGCCGGCGTCAAGCTGGCCATGCACCCCGATGATCCGCCGCGTTCACCAATCCGTGGCGTCGGTCGCATCATGCGTACCGTTGATAACTACCAACGCTTGATCGACATGATTCCAAGCCCGGTCAACGGCGTGACCTTGTGCCAAGGTAACTTCACCTTGATGACCGACGATTTGCCTAGTGTTATCCGCCATTTCGGCAAGCAAAACAAAATCTTCTTCGTCCACTTCCGCGATGTGCGTGGCACAAAGGATAAGTTCGAGGAGACGTGGCACGACGACGGCAAGACCGATATGACCGCCTGTATGCAGGCCTACAAAGATATCGGCTTTGAGGGTGTGTTGCGCCCAGACCACGTACCAACCGTGGCCGGTGACAGCAACGAGAACGCCGGCTATTCGGCGTTTGGTCGCTTGTACGCCATCGGCTATATCCGTGGGTTGCGTGAGGTCGTCTACAAGTAATAATCAAGTCAGGTACACCCGCGGCTGGTCAGCACCAGCCGCGGAAAGGATGAATGTCCATGAAAATTGCGGTAACGGGTGGGAGTGGCAGCGTCGGCAAACACGTGCTGCGCATGGCAGTCGAACGCGGTCATCATGTGCGGAACATCGACCGTGTCGCTCCGCCCGAGGGGAGCGTCCCTGCGAGTGTTGAGTACATCAACGCGGAGCTCACCGATTATCAGTCGTTTTATGATGCCATCAATGGCTTTGATGTGCTCATACACCTTGCAGCCTATCCATCGCCACATGGCCACCCAGAGCACGTCATCCACAACAACAATGTCACGAGCAGTTACAATGCGCTCTTGGCAGCTGCCAAATGTGGTATCAAGCGCGTAACGCAAGCCTCAAGTATCAATTCGGTCGGCGCAGTCTACAGTCGCTGGCCCAAGTACGACTTTTTGCCCTTGACCGAGGCCCATCCCACCTACAACGAAGAGCCGTATAGCCTTTCGAAGTGGATTTGTGAGATTCAAGGCGACTCAATAGCCCGTCGCTACGAGGATATGACTATCGCATCGTTGCGCTTTCATTGGGTGGTCGAATCGCTCCCAATGGCCCAAGAGCGTGCCAGTCATAACTCTGAAGGTAATGCCAAACAACTCTGGGCATATACGCTCGCAGAGTCAGCGGCGCGTGCGTGC
>Ga0315902_10003122_pt1 | contig 25096 bp, 26 predicted proteins | sample LakEriMetagenome_9_FD_203523 | JGI IMG/M metagenome (GOLD analysis project Ga0315902, IMG submission 203523) | Freshwater fungal communities from buoy surface, Lake Erie, Ohio, United States - Buoy 12 MA117 | ecosystem: Environmental > Aquatic > Freshwater > Lake > Lake biofilm | place: USA... | reverse complement strand
TTAAACCGAAGAGCAAGGTACTGGTGCTCGATGCCAACCAGGATGTGGTGTCCAAGCCCGCGCTTTTCAAAAAAGTCTGGGAAGACCAGTACAAGGGCATCGTCGAGTACCGGAACCAGCACAAGGCGGTTGCGGTGTCGCCAAAAGACGGATTGATCAAATTCGATGTGCACGAAGATGTGAAGGCGAACGTGATCAACGCGCTGCCCCAGATGCGCGCCGGGAAGATCGCGCTGCAAACGGGTCTGGCAAACATGGCGAACAATCGCTGGTGCGGCGTGAATTATCAAAGCTTCGAATCTTCCGTCGCAAAAGATGTGTTCGTGATCGGCGATTCAATACAAGTTGCGCAGCTGATGCCCAAGAGCGGACACATGGCAAACAATCACGCCAAAGTCGCCGCAGCTGCCGTAGTCGCACAACTGAGTGGCCTGGAGATCAATCCGGCGCCCATGCTGACCAACACCTGTTACAGCTACGTCGATGACCGCAATGTGATTCACGTCGCCAGCGTACATGAGTATGTGGCGGCCGAGCAGACCTTCAAGGTCGTGCAGGGATCAGGCGGTTTGTCCACTGGCCCGACCGAGCTCGAAGGCCGTCATGCCAATACCTGGGCGCGCAGCATCTGGGCCGACATGCTGGAGTAGTCCGATGACACGGGTGCGCTGCACTGCCGTGCTGGCGGCGCTCATGATGATGATGAGCGCGCTGGCCGCGGATAAATCGACCGACCGACCGATGGCTATCGACAACGGTGGGCGAATGGAATTTGTCCATGCAGTACGTGCGGGCACACTGAGCAAAGAACAGAAAGCGGCACTTGAGGCCAGGCTACAGGCAGAGTGCGCACATCCCACCAATCCAATCACACACGGCATGATAGAGACACGTGGACCCGGCAAATGCATGGCCTTTGTTCGCAACCAATGCTCGTGCACTGATTGCGAGATGCCGACGTATTGCTTTCCTGTCGAGATCAACAAGTAATGAGTGATAGCGCCGCCTTGTCCATATCGCTTCCTGCTGGCGCGCAGATCGACTGGTACTTCGACTTCATTTCACCGTTCGCTTATCTTCAGTGGCAGCGCCTGCGCCGTGAAGCACCCTGGCTGCTCATCCATCCGCATCCTGTGCTGTTCGCCGGCTTGCTCAAATACTGGGACAACAAAGGCCCGGTAGAAATATCGCCGAAGCGCAGCTGGACGTATGCCCATTGCCTGTGGATCGCGCATCAGCATCAGATTCCGATGCGACTGCCGTCCCAGCATCCTTTCAACCCACTGCCGCTGCTGCGCTTGTCAATCGCGATGAATAACTCTGTTGAGGTGGTGGACCGGCTGTTCCGTTTTGTCTGGCAAGAAGGTCATTTGCCTGACGAAAGCGTACACTGGAATTCGCTACTCGACGAGCTTTGTGTCAGCGACGAGTCGCTGCGTTCGAATGAAATCAAAGCGCGTCTGGTTGCCAATGGCGACGCCGCGATCGCGGCCGGTGTCTTTGGCGTACCGACCGCCTTGGTCAATACTCAGTGCTTCTGGGGCGTGGATGCGACCGATATGCTGATCGCCTTTGTGAGGAACGATGCGTTTTTTTCATCCGCAGAATGGCAAAGCGCGCACTCGCTGCCCGAGGGTGCTCAACGCCGCTGAAAAATTCCCCGTCACACCTGCGTACAGCAGAGGAGAGTGATATTGCGCAGGGTGACGGGGTCGCCACAGTAAAGTTGTACTGATCAGAATGCGTACTTCATACCCACTTGTAATGTTCGGGGCATACCCACTTGTATGCCGCGCGTACGGTCGACGATGTAAGTGGCGTCGCCCAGATTTTTTCCTGCGATGAAAAAATTCGCTTGCCCCACCATGTAATTAAGCACGGCATTCCAGATACCGTAGGCATCAATCAATCCTTTCTGGCCATCGGCGCTGGGCGACACCTGATTATCAAAGCTCGCATATTGCTGACTTACATGAACGTATTCAACGCGGGCGTTCCAGAATTGCGGGGCACGGTAGCCTAGGGTCAGCGTCAGTAGATTTTCCGGCGCGTAGGGCAAACGCTTGCCCGACTGATTGACCACTGCTGTTGTTGATGTCGGACTGTTGAACGCAGATCTCTGCTCTGCTGTCGGCAGCCAGGTCAGTGCAATGCGCGCAAACACATTGCCATCTACTGCGCTCGTCAGCCTATCTGCCTGCCCGGCCAGTTCCAAGCCCTGGAACAGCGCCTTGCCTTCCGAGTAAGCGGTGGACCCTCCCGCGATGCTACCGACCTGCACCAGATTGCTGAAATCATTACGAAACACAGCCACGTCGAAGCGAACATCCTTGGTCGGTGACGAACGCAGTCCCAACTCGGCGTTGATACTGCTCTCGGCATTGAGATTCACCGTGCCACCGCTGCTGTTGATTGCATCCTCGACGCGCGGTGGGCTAAAGCCCTTGTGCACGCCACCGTAAAGCTGTGAGCTGCTGTCCAACTCATAGGTCGCGCCCACACCAGGCACGAATTCAGTGAAGCTCGTGTTTCCTGATGTCGGCGTTGCTGAGGCACTGGTGACAAACAGATTCCGCTCGTAGTTGATCTGCTCAACCCTCAGGATGGGCGTGACTGCAAGACGCTCATTAAACTGTGTGCGGTTCGACGCAAATGCCGATATCGCCTGCGTGCGACGTTCCTGATTCTCGATCACGCTCATGGCCGTACTGCTGACGTAGTTTGTATAAGACGAATAACGCTCCTGCCGGCGCTTCTGTATTTCTGACTGCAGCTTCACTCCGACCTCGAGATCATTCTGCAGCCCGAAGCTCGCATGCTTCTGAAACAAACGGCTGTCGATGCCTAGCGTGGTGTAAGCACGAAGGCGTCCGTCCACCTGGCAGCTAGTGAGATTCACAGGGCGGCAATCTGTCGACGCCGACGCCTGTCGCCACCAGTCCCGATCAAAGTAGGAACCGTAGACGCTGGTTAGCAAGCGACGCTCAGCATTCAGTCTCCACTCATGCGTGGCAGATAGACCCGTGCGGTTAGCATCGAAATGATCATTGCGGAATGGGTTCTGGCGCGGATTGGTCGCATATTCGGCCTGAGTCAGCCCGGAGTAGGTCAGCTGAGAATGTTCGCGAAAATGACTCGCGCGAAGCGTGATGTTCTGCTCATCATTCAGTCGCCCGACCCATTTGAAGTTCAGGTCATCCAGCCGACTATGCATGTTCTCGCGCGCACCGTTGGATTCCTTGTGATAGAGGTCGACCATCGCGCCATTCCCCGTAGCCATCAGGTGGCCATTCAGGTAGCCGCGCGAACCAGCAGCAAAACCGACGAAACCTGCTCGCTCCTGCTGCGGCATCGGCGTGATGTAGTTGACTACCCCGCCCGCTGTCTGAGGACCGAAGCGTATGACCTGACTACCTTTGCTGATTTCAATCGCGTCATAGCGATCGATCGGCGGATGGTAGTAGCTCGCATTGTCTCCGTAGGGCGCGAAAGACAGCGGTAGTCCATCCTCCAGCAGCAGGGTTTTGGTCGAGCGCGTTGGGTTCTGTCCGCGCATGCCGATGTTAGGTCGTAATCCCACGCCCTCTTCATCGCGCACATGGATCCCCGGCACCTTGCGCAGGGCTTCATTCACATTGAAGACTCGGCTTTCTTCCAACGTCGCTGCATCAATCACCTGCGCTGACCCGGGACTATGGCTAACGCTGTTCGCGGTGCCAATCACATCCACGCGCGGCAGAGTGCGTTCCGCAGTTTCTTCAGCGCCGGTCTGCGCCGCAGTCTGAGCACATAACGCGCTTGCCGCCAATGCCAGAATGGTGAGCCCTGTCGGTCTGACCGAATGGCGTGAGGCGCTAGAACTACCCATGAAAACTTCTCCCTCCTAAGCTACAGGAACCTGTAGAAACAAGATTAATGCGAATCATTCTCGTTTATGTTTGCATCATAAGGCAAGTTTTTCTTGCAGTAAACTGATCGGCTGTAGGGTTTTTCTTCATTGAACTGATTTCGCCCAAATTCAATTTATTTAATGAAATCAATTATTTAATTCAATTCTGGGGTAACCATCCACAGACTTTTCCACGAAAACTGTGGACAGGCTGCTAGCTCAACTATTTAATAAGCGGAAACATTTTCGGATCCCATGCCGCCGATCGCCCCCCACTCACTGCCATCGCCGCAAGCGTCGCCCTTTCGCAGCTTGTGCACGGACTGCGGCATCTCCCGCTCGGAGGACCCGAAACGCTGCGGCCGTGCCTGTCAGTTCATTCGTCCCGACTACCCGGCACTGGAAATGCAGGCGCATGGAAGAAGCCGACAAGCGGCCCGCGAGCATGAGTCGCACTTTGGTGTCTTGCAGGGGATGCACAGGGCGACGCTAAAGACGCCCTCGCAAGGCGCGCAGTGGACCGGTATCACGACCCGACTCGCGGAGCGTCTGCTGGAAACCGGTGCAGTCGATGGCGTGCTGACGGTCAAACCGGATGCGGCTGACAAATGGAAACCCGAGCCCGTGCTGGTCACTCGCGCCTCGGATCTTGCGCAATGTCGTGGCATGCGGATGGGCTATGCACCGCTGCTCTCGTTACTGGAGCCAGCGATTCGCAGCGGCGTGAAGCGGCTGGCCGTCATCGGTATTCCGTGTCAGGTATACGCGTTGCGCGCGCTAGAGCGCGAGCTTGGCCTTGAGCAGTTGTTCGTGATCGGCACACCCTGTTCGGACAACACGACCACTGAAAATTTTCATCGCTTTCTGTCGCTGCTCGAACCAGAACCGGAACGCATCACCTATCTGGAATTTCGTGCCGACTATCACGTCGAGCTTCGTTATGACGATGGGCGTCGCCGCGCAATCCCTTTTCTGCAGCTGCCTCTCTCGGATTTACCCGCAGATTTTTTCCCGCTGACCTGCAAGACGTGCGTCGACTACACGAATACGCTGGCCGATATCACCGTGGGTTACATGGGCGGAGAAGGTCAGCAATGGCTCTTGGTGCGCAATGCGCGCGGGCAGCAGATGCTGGATTTATTAGGCGACGAAATCACCCTCAGCCAGCCGGGCAGCGCTGGCCGACGCGCTGGCGCGGTGCGCGGCTTTTTGCAGAACACTCTGCGCGCGGCCGGCGGTCTGCCTCTGCGGAAAATGCCGCAATGGCTGCGCCCGGTGGTGAGCTGGCTCATGCCGCGCATTGGTCCCCGCGGACTGGAATTCGCGCGGGCTCGCGTGGAAATGAAAGCCATCGAAACTGTCGTGCACTTGCGACGCGAACAGCCGGCGCGCATGAAATCGATGGTGCCCGCCCATGTGTGGCCACTGGTGCGCCCCTACGGACTGACCCCCTCAGAGAGTGAGACGGGCACCACGGGCCAAGACTGAGCCAATGCGCTGACTTTGCACCCGGGTTCAGCGCAAAAAATAAAAATTCTGGCTGAAATATTTGCGAATATAAAAAATGCTTTCCTAGACATCCGTCCGGGGCACTTTTCGCTGCAACATGAAAGTTACCAGGATCTTCAGGCTATGTAGCGTCATCCCGCTCTCGCTGGTCATGACGCTGGCCGCATGCAACAACGGCCCAAAAACGTACGAAGCGTGCTTGCTGAATGCCTCACGCAATGCAAAGAACGATCGCCAGTTTCAGGTGATGTCGGAAGATTGCCGCGATAAGTTCAGCGTCAGATTTCAATAACAAGGCGCTGAATGAGTCCCCGTTTCATGGCGAGCCTAACTTCGCCTCAAACGGTCGCTAGCGCGATGCATTCAGCAGCAATGCTCATTGAGCGCAAGCGCAGCTCGGGATCATAAACATCACAGGTGAGAATGAGCTCGTCGGCACCCGTGGCCTGCTGCAAGTGCATCAAAACTTCTCTGACTGTTTCCGGACCACCGATCGCGGCGGCACCCAGAAAACCAGCGATGCCCTGCCGCTCGTCGGCGGACAAATGATCCATGAAATCTCGCTCAGGCGGCTGCAATGGCCGACGGTCGCCAGTTAGTATGCCCAGCACGCGCCGGAACACGCTGCTGGCGAGATATTCTGCTTCTTCATCGGTGGGCGCCGCGACCAGTGGTACACCGATCATCAGGTAAGGCTTGTCGAGTACGTCAGAAGGCTGAAAACGACTTCGGTACAGGTTCGCCGCTTGCATCAGGAAACGCGGTGCAAAATGCGACGCAAAGGCAAATGGCAGACCTCGTTCAGCTGCCAGCGACGCGGAAAACAAGCTTGAGCCCAGCAGCCAGATGGGGACTTGGGTGCCCGCGCCCGGCATCGCCACGACGCGCTGACCCGGTACCGTGGGCGCGAGCAGACGCTGAAGCTCGGCGACATCGCGCGGAAAATCTTCCTCGGTTTCGACGCGGTCGCGGCGCAGCGCGCGCATCGTCATGGGATCGGTGCCGGGCGCACGGCCCAGACCCAGATCAATCCGACCAGGATACAACTCGGCCAGTGTGCCGAATGCCTCGGCCACGGTCAGCGGCGCATGGTTGGGCAGCATGATACCGCCCGAACCCACGCGTATGCGGTGCGTGCCGCTGGCAATATGTCCGACGAGTACCGCAGTGGCCGAACTGGCAATGCCTTGCAGGTTGTGATGTTCTGCGATCCAGTAGCGGGTAAAGCCCAATGACTCAGCATGCTGCGCCGTGCGCTGCGCTTGCCAGAGTGCATCGGCAATGCTGGCGCCCTCGCGCACGGGCACGAGGTCCAGCATGGAGAGTTGGAAGTGCGGTTCGGTGTCCATGAGGCTTATTGTAGTGCGAGTTGCTGCCGCGGCCGCTCGGTCCATCGGGGCAGGCGCCGCTCGAACGCTGACATCGCCTGCGATGATGCTGACCCGACCCATCCAAGGTCTTTCGGTAAACTCCTGTCTGTCCTGTCTGAGTACCCGTCCTAACCCTACGCCATGTACCCAAATAAAAAAACTTCATTCTCTGCGCTGACTGCGCTGGTCATACTGGTCACTTTGCTTAGCGCCCAGTCCGCCAGCGCACAGCAGTGCGACGACCTGATCAAAATGGATGGCCTGTTCACCAAGGCACGCACGGAATGCCCATTCGGATATTACGCCTGGCGCTTTCAGCAGGACTCTCAGGTGTGCATGGAAAAAGTCGGCAAAGGCGCGTCGAGAGAGCTGTTCATCAAAGGTCAGCAGACTTTCGAGAGCAAATCAAGGGAGATGGGCAAGGAAGCGCTGTGCCAGAAGCTGCTCAGGGACTTCCCGATGACGGTCAAGCGCTAGGCTGATGCGCCGCACGCGCGGTGCCGGCTCACAGCCCGGTGATCTCCACCCTGTGCCCCAGTAGCGGGACACTGGCGTCCCAGTGCAGCTCCCGTCCGATACGTATGCGCAGCGCCTCCGCAGCGTTTGCTTCGCCGTGATTAATGAACACATGGCGCGGTGCTTTTGGCGCTGTTTTCATCCAGTCGATCAGCTGAGCGGCATCGGCATGCGCGGACATGCCGGCCAGAGAAATGACTTCTGCATTAATACGCACATCCTCACCAAAGATACGTACGGAGCGTTCACCCGCCACTAGCCGCGCGCCGCGAGTACCGCCAGCCTGATATCCAGCAAACACGATACTGTTGCGATGATCGGGGCCCAATGCGCGCAAATGATGCAAGACTCGTCCGCCAGTCGCCATGCCACTGGCTGAAATAATAATTGCAGGGTAGCGTTGCTGATCTAGTTCGCGCGACTCTTGCACTGTCCGACAGATCTTCGCGATGTGTGACATGCCCTTGCAATCATCCACTGAAAGCCGGTGTTCGCGCCGATGGCGCTGATAGATATGCATGGAATCAATTGCCATCGGGCTGTCGAGAAACACCGGTAAATCGGGGATGCGTCCTGCGCGCTTCAGCAGAAAAATTTCGTACAGCAGATTCTGCGCACGCCCGACCGCAAAGGATGGTACGAGGACAATTCCCCCACGCGCCGCTGTCCGGGTGATCGCCTCGGCCAATTCCGCACCGCCATCGTAGGATTCATGCAGGCGATCGCCATAGGTCGATTCCACCACCAGATAATCCGCATGCTCGATCGGTTCGGGGGGCGGCATCACAAGATCATCGGGTCTGCCCACATCGCCTGAAAACAACAGACTGCCGCGTGCCGTACGCAGTTCCGCCGAGCAGGCACCGAGAATGTGGCCAGAGGGGCGCAGTCTCATGTTAATTGGACCGACCTTCACCACCTGCCCGGGCTCCAATGGTCTGAAAAATTTCAGCGCATGGCGCGCATCTTCCTCTGTGTACAGCGGTAGCGCAGGGGTATGCCGGGATGATTTATGACGGTTCGCAAAATGTGCATCATCTTCTTGCAGGTGACCGCTGTCCGGTAACAGCAAACCACACAGTTCCGTGGTGGCGGCGGTCGCGTAAATTGGTCCTTTGAAACCATTGCGAATCAATAGCGGCAGAGCGCCGCTATGATCGAGATGCGCATGCGTGAGCACCACTGCATCCAGAGTGCGCGGATCAAAAGGCCAGCTCTCCCAATTCATCAGACGCAGGTTCTTAAATCCCTGAAACAAGCCGCAGTCGATCAGTAGACGCTTGCCTTGATGCTCGATCAGAGTTTTGGAGCCAGTGACCGTGCCGGCGGCGCCGAGAAAACTGAGTTTCATTGAATAATCACCTGATTGGCAGCATGCCGTAATGTATTGCGAGTATCAAAGGTGAAGATACGCCATCACGCCCAGCACCACACCAAAACCAGCGAGACCGTACATGGCCAGTTCCATCCCGCGACGTCGCGTCAGCAGGGCAATGGCTGCTAGCGCAATCGACACCTGAATCGCCGTGGTTGCCTGCGCCCAACGATGATGCTGGTGCATCTGCTGCTCGGATTTCTCATCCCAGTCAGTCGATTCCTTCTCCAGCGCCTCGGCCTTGGCCTTGATCTCGCCTTTCTCTGTCTTGTAACGCTCGATCGATTCGGCATAACGCTGCCGTCGATCGGGCTGCGAGACGACATCTAGCGACAGCTCAGCGAGATTCTGCTTGCTGCTCTTTGCCTGATAGTAATTCCATTGATTAGAGGCTTCAGTCTTTTTGATCGCCGCGTTATTCTTGAACAGCGCGGCATTAGCCTGTGTGTATCCTCCCATGTAGGAGAACAGCGCACCGACTGTGGCGAGTAATGCAGTCGCAACCGCCATGCTGGTCGAGCCGTTGTGAGACGCGTGCTCAACCTCGTGATCATGAGGGCCATGGACGTGAAATCCGGATTCAGACATGCTAGCTCCTTTGTGATGCGCCCCTCGGCCAGCCAAACTCACGCCGCCCGACTAAGCTGATAATGAATGATACCAAGCAACAGGATACCGGACCGTTTCCTGCCGGACTCTCTTCTGCCACAGCAGCGCAACGTCTGCAAACCGAGGGTCTGAACGAACTTGGCCAGCGCCAGCGCCGTGCGCTGATCGGCATCGTGCGCGATGTGCTCAAAGAGCCGATGTTCTTGTTGCTGCTGGTCGCGGGCGGCATTTATCTGATCATGGGTGACCGCGGCGAAGCGCTGACCTTGCTAGGCTTTGTGCTGATCATCATGAGTGTGACCGTGCTGCAGGAGCGGCGCACCGACAATGCCCTTGCGGCGTTACGGGATCTTTCCAGCCCCCGCGCGTTGGTCATTCGCGACGGCCGCGAGGTGCGCATTGCCGGGCGCGAGCTGGTACGAGAGGACTGCCTGTTGCTGGCCGAAGGTGACCGCGTACCAGCTGACGCCAGATTGCTCAGCGCACATGAGCTGGCCACTGACGAGTCCATGCTCACCGGCGAGTCGGGCGCCGTCAGCAAGGCGGCGGAAGATACCGTGTACGCGGGCACACTCGTCGTCGCGGGACAGGGCGTGGCCATCGTGACTGCAACCGGCCAGCGCACCGAGATGGGCCGCATCGGCCAGTCGCTGGAAGAGATCAGCCTGCAGACATCACCCCTGCGCGAAGAAATGAACCGCCTTACTCAACGCCTGGCGGTGATTGGTGTGCTCATGTCGCTGCTGCTCATTGCCCTTTTCTGGTGGTTGCGCAGCGGCCTGCTTGAAGGCGTGCTCGCTGGGATAGGATTGGCCATGGCGCTGCTGCCGCAGGAATTTGCAGTGATCATGATCGTGTTCTTTGCGCTGGCGGCACGACGGCTGGCGGCCGCACAGGTGCTCACACGTCGGCTGCATGCGATCGAGTCACTGGGCGAGACGACGGTGCTGTGTGTGGACAAGACTGGCACGCTCACGCAAAACCGTATGCAGGTCGCCGCACTGTGCATCCCCGGACAGCGACTGATGCTGCATGCGGCCACGCCTACACGACTTCCCGAAAAATTCCATGAACTGATCGATTATGCGGTTCTGGCCAGCGAGAGCCAGCCGCACGATCCCATGGAAAAGGCTTTCCATCAGCTATCCGGCATGCGCTCTCCTGGGAACGGCAGAGAACCTGATCCGCGGGTGCTCGCAAGAGAATACGAGCTCACTCCTGCGCTGCTGGCGATGAGCCATGTGTGGCGCTCTTCACAAGCCCATGACATCGTCGCAGCGAAAGGCGCGCCCGAGGCTGTCGCCCTCCTCTGCCAGTTGAGTAACGAACAACAGCATCAGGCAATGCTGGAAGCGGAGTCGCTGGCCGGCATGGGACTCAGGGTGATCGCCGTGGCCAAAGCCCTGCACCCTGCAGCTCAACCCTGGCCCGATCATCAGCATGAGTTTCAGTTTGAATGGCTAGGTCTGGCGGCGCTGGCCGATCCATTGAGGCCCGAAGTACCGGATGCCATGGCCCAGTGCATGCGTGCCGGCATACGCGTGGTGATGATCACAGGAGATCATCCGCAGACGGCGGCTGCCATCGCCCGGCAGGCGGGACTACCGTATCAGGAAATACTTACGGGCGATGACATTGCCCGCATGGATGCTGCAACGCTAGCCGCTCATGCGAGTCGCGTGAATATCTTTGCTCGTGTCAAGCCGGAGCAAAAGCTGGCACTGGTGGAAGCGCTCAAGGCACAGCAGGAAGTGGTAGCCATGACCGGTGACGGGGTGAATGATGCACCCGCGCTGAAGGCGGCGCACATAGGCATCGCGATGGGGCAACGCGGTACCGATGTTGCCCGTGAAGCAGCATCATTGGTGCTGCTGCATGATGATTTTGCGTCCATTATTGAGGCGATACGCATGGGCCGACGCACCTACGCGAACATGCGTCAGGCGATGGTTTACACGCTTGCGGTCCATGTGCCCATCGCTGGACTGGCGATGCTACCGGTATTGCTCGGGCTGCCACTGTTGCTCACGCCGCTGCATATTGCCTTTCTTGAGCTGGTGATTGATCCCGCCTGCTCATTGGTGTTCGAAGCAGAGGCAGGGCCTGCCGATCTGATGTCGAGTCCACCACGCAGTACGCGCGAAACATTGCTCTCGCGTAGACAAGTGCTGCACAGTCTGTTGTACGGAAGCCTGACCACTTTGGCAGTGCTCCTGCTTTATCAGCAGATGCTTGGAATGTTCGATCACGGCGTCGCACGCGCAGTGGCCTTCGTGATGCTGGTGACTGCGAATGCGGCGCTGATCCTGCCCGCACGCCAAGCGGACCGAAGCGGAAAAAAAATTCTCTCTCAGGTGACACCGACCACGCTGTGGGTGGTAGCCGTGACCGCAACAGCCCTGTGGCTGGTCACCTGCTGGGCACCGCTGGCCGCAGCTTTTCGGTTCGAGAGCTTGTCCACGATGCAGTGGATGACTGGGGTGGTCGGTGGAATGGTGATGCTACCTGTCTTCGAGCTGACCAAGTACCTGATCCAACCAGCAACTCCGCGTTGATCGATCGCCAGCGGATCGAGAAGTCTGATAGTCCGCAATAGCCTGTATGACCCGATGGGTCAGTTCATCCGGGTTATCGCTTTTCGCAAGCTTGTCCTGCATCAGACGTACGCCAGTGGCTTTCAGCAGCAGACTCTGCTGAGCAACGAGGGTTCTGAATTGCTCGGCGACGATCTCTTCTTTTCCTTTGGGATTGATTGCGTCCGCGCTGCTGTCAGGCAAGGTAATTGCTAAATTTTTGCACATTAGCAATTATGCGTTCCCGATCACAATGTCTGATGAGAAAACCTGCGGTTTAGATGTAAAAAGTGACCACGATGAATTTTTTGGGGGGATAACAGATGCCGGATTGACGAACAGAAGGACACTTTGCTCGCGCCCCCAACATCGGCATTGCCAGCGTGCTGATGGATTCCGGTCGGCCTAGGAATGACGTTTTTCGCAGTATTCATCGTCTGACGCGTGAATCTGGCATCAGCCGGAATCCTCGATGACCTGGCAATCAGACAGACGCCGGGGGGCATCACTGCAAGCCATACGATAAGACAGGCGCGGATAGCCGTTCCCTCCCTTCAGCTTCTGCAGCCACTGTCGATACATAGAGGAGTTCATATTTTTCTCGCCGGGCACATCACATGCATTAGCAAGACGGCATGCGCGATGAACCGGCACAGCGCCTTTCGGGCCATCTTATGAAGCTGAGAATCCTGCTGCTGGTCTGTCTGGTCGTGCTGCTGAGCGGCTGCGAGACGACCTATTATTTGAACGGCGACAAGTATGTCGGCGATATCAAGAAAAGTAATCGCCATGGCTGGGGCAGGTATTACTACGCAAACGGTGATGTCTACGAGGGCCCATTCAGGAATAACAAATTCAACGGACTTGGCACGGTCACCTTTGCGAATGGCACCAAACTGATCGCAGAATTCACCGATAACCGCCCTGCACCCACCGGGACTTTGCTATACGCCAACGGTGACCGCTATGACGGTGAACTCCGTCATGGCAAGGCGAGCGGACAAGGCGTGTACACCTTTGCCGACGGCAGCCGGTACTCGGGTTCGATGAAAAACGATCTGCCTCACGGTAGGGGGACGATTTCTTTCGCGAATGGCGACCGCTATACCGGCGAGTTGTACCAGGGCAAATATCACGGGCTGGGTCGCAAGTCCTTCGGCGAAGACCGCGTGCCGCTGGAGGGTCGCTGGGATTCTGGCAGTTTCGTCAGGCCTGAGCGCATTCGCTGAGCCGGCCGGCGACGTCAGATGACAGGACGCGCGGAGGAGTGATGATCGACGAGCCGCCAGCCCTGAAACGTTTTGCGCCAGACCATGGAAAAGCGCGCGGGTAACTCTCTCTCTTGCCCCCGCTCGATCACACGAAAAAGATAAGCGCCCGAGTTCACCGCGACATCACCGATGACGCGCACATGCTGCTGCTCCAGCTGAACACGCGGCAGCGCGCCGGGCACGCAAGCCCGGGCAAAATAATCGCGTATCGCCTGCTGCCCAGTCAGCAACTCTGGTGCGACGGTACCCCAGAGCACTGCATCCTCCATATACAAACTGACAATGGCAGTCGGGTCGCCCTGATTGAAGGTGCGCGCCCAATGCTCGGTCGCCTCCCCGACGTCATGAAGCATGTCTATAGAATCAAATCCGATAGACGAGTGAGTACTTGCGTTCGATGTCATGCCAGCCTCTGTGGAAATTTTCAGGGTTCTTCTTGTGGGGCCAGTTTTCCTTGCCGCAAAGACAAGATGCGGATTGCTATAAAAGAATGATGGTCAGCCTCATAAAACATCGCTTCATCCTCCAAGGGCTTGCCGAATAAGCGTCATATACTGTACATTTGTACAGTATATTATATTAGCCGCCCTGCCTCACCAAAAACCAGAGGCGGCCTACGGAGGTGAGCCATGTTGCCAAAGCCAATCTGCAGTCGCAGCGAATACGAATGCGCGCTGCGCGAGATGGAAGTCTATTTCGAAAGCGAACCCGTCGCCGGCAGCGCAGACGCCCAACGCTTCGACACGCTGTTACGGATGGTAGAAGATTTCGAGGCTGCGCACTACGTCATCGAATGCCCGGGTTGTGGCGAACCACGTCTTGAGTTGCAGTCTGATCGTCTGCCAGCCGCCACCGATGCCTCGTCAATCCCGGATCAGGTACTGGCCGAGTTCTGCCCGGGCTGCGCATCGCATCTGCACGAACACTCGTGGCAGGCCCTGACAACTCCGCCTGGCGGCCGGACCACCTCCGAGTCGCAAGACAAAAGCCCCGGGTAAAGATCACCGGGCTACTGTCGATATCTCCAATGTGGGAGCAGCAGGCGTATTGTGCGCGCTGAAATCGACTTTACTCACACGCCGTGAAGTCAACACTATTTAGCCATCATGAACATCATCGCGACTGAGGACATCGAATTGCTGCTCGCCCTGAATCACGGGCAGAGCAACGCTGTGTCTCGGATCAGCGAGAAGCAGCGCCACAAAATGATCAGTATGGGCTTCATACGCTACACGCGCGGCGGCTACATGATCACCGAACTCGGTGAGCGCATGGCGAGATCGCTGGAGATGGCGGTCGGCTGAACGCCGTCGATTCACGGCTGTACCGGCAAATCCTGCCGACGTCCCCACTCATCCCACGATCCGTCATACACCCGCCAGTCATCCTTGCCGCACAAGTGAAGACCCAGTGCCAGAATGCACGCGGTCAGCCCTGAGCCACACGTGGCAGTCACTGGTTTGTCCCAAAGAATACCCGCCTTGTCGAAGCGCTCGCGTAATTCAGCCACCGGCAGCAATGTGCGCGACTCTGCCTCGAGCAAATCGGCCCAATAGAGATTCAGGCTATTCGGTATGTGCCCTGCTCGCGTACCCGGGTACCGATCTTGCTCTGTCCCCGCAAAGCGCCCCGGCGTACGCGCATCGATCACCTGCGAGGCCTCACCACGCGAGGCCTCCAGCACTTGAGGCCATAGCGCGAGCAAATCACGCTCTGACGTCACGGAAAAATTGGCCGGCGAGCATTCCAGCGCACCTGCCTGCACCGGCAAACCTCGCATCTTCCAGTACTTCAGGCCGCCATCGAGTACCGATACCCTGTCGTGACCGTACTGACGAAACAGCCACCAGACGCGCGCCGCACTGTAGAGCCCGGGCGTGTCATAGGCGACCACGTGTGTGTCGTTACCGATGCCCAGTTTGCCTACCTCGCGAGCGAACACCTCTCTCGGCGGGAATTTGCGCGGCAAGGGATTGACCGGATCGGCGATCACATCCAGATCGAAAAATCCGGCGCGGGGAATATGCTCCTGCGAATACTCTGCTTTGGCATTGCGCCCAGTATCAGGAAGATGCACCGTTGCATCGACAATGCGCACCGAGGGATCATCAAGATGCTCTGCCAGCCATTCGGCGCTGACTACTGGCCCGGTATACGTCATTTCTGTTTCTGCGATGGCTCGAGTCCGTTCAGCGTCGCCACAAAATCGGCCAGCATCGGCACATAGCGCTGCGCCTGCCCGGCCGCTTCCATGCCAGCGAAAGAATTCTTCACCATGGACTGAATCGGATGCAGCGCACCGATCTCAGTCGCGAGGCTAGACAGATAGCGCATGTCTTTATGCGCATTGCTGATAGTGAAACGATGCGCGCTCTCATCACCTTCCATCGTCCACTTCATGAAAGTGTCATAGAACCCGTTGCGCATCCGACTGCTGCCGATCACTGCATGGAACTGCTCTTTTGACAACCCCGCCTTGCGAGCGATACCGAGCGCCTCCGAGAATAGTGCCGCATAACCCATCGCGATGAAGTTATTAATTAGCTTCATCTTATGGCCGAGCCCAACCGCACCGAGATGCACCACATTGCCCGCCCAGCAGTCGAGCACCGGCTTGACCTTCTCAAAGGTCTCAGGATCTGCACCGACCATGGTATCCAGTGTGCCTGCCTCGGCTTCGTTCGGGGTTCTGCCCAGCGGGGCATCGATGAACGTCATGCCGTGGGATTGGGCCGCCTCGGCCAGCGCCATCGTGGAGACCGGGTTCGAGGTAGAGCAATCGATGACGATCAGCCCATTGCGCCCCGATGCGAAGATACCATCCGGACCATTCATCACGGCCTCAACCTGAGGCGACGCGGTCACGCACAGGTGAACGATATCGCACTGCGCTGCCAGTTCACGAGGATTCTTTGCCTCGGTCGCGCCCAACTGCTTTAGCCGTTCAATGGGCTCGCGGTTTTTGTGGCCCATGATGACCAGAGGGTAGCCTTTGCTGACGATATTCTTCGCCATGCCTGCACCCATAAGACCAACACCAATAAAACCAATGACGGGATTTGCCATGCTTGTCTCCTCATTTATAGGTATTCTTGTCTCTGCATTATCAACCAGCGCAGCTGATTAACGCCAGTATATCGATGTTAATAAATTTAAAACATCGCGACGTACGCAAGCACAAAAAATTAAGGGTAGTCTTGTCAGCCGTGCAGTGACTCGAATGGTTAATCGTTAATCGGGGTGACTCGTGATCGAACTGGGCTTGTTTGGGATGGGCGTGGCATCTTTAGCGTTATCGCTATTGCTGCTCTCCCGCTTTATCGCCGTTTGGTGGTCCCTTCTGCTGCTGATATCAACACCCGTGTGGATTTATATGGCGCTCACACTCGGCGTCGAGCTGGATGAACAGCACAGCACCAAGCGGGTTGATGATATGGAGCGCAAGCTGGAACAGATCGCGGAGGAACATAAAGCCTTCCGCGAGCAAGCCGAAAAAGATGAAAAAGAATTTGAAGAAAAACAGCGGCTGCAATCCGAGGCCTGGAAAAAAGAACTCGATGCTGCCGGCACAAAACAAGACTGATCATGAAAAACCAGACGTCCCGCACGCTGCTTGACGCCGCAGGCCTCACCATACTACTCACAACACTACTCACCGCACCCCTTGCATACGCCGAATGGTCTCTGCTGACCACGACAGAAAAGCGCGATTTATTCTACGTGGATTTCGACACGATCCGCTACGGCAAGTATCCGACGGCCTGGTTTTTGCTGGACTTTGGCAAGCGTACTCCGGAAGATGCGATGTCGGCCAAATTTCTGGTCGAAGCTGACTGCCGCAGTCGCAAAACCCGGCTGATTCAGCAGGTTTATCATACCTCCAATACCGGCCGAGGCGGTATCGTCAAGCAGGAAAATACACCAACCGAATGGGATAAACCCTGGCCGAATACGCCGAGCGAGGAAATGCTGAAGTTTCTTTGCCGGATCAGGTAATTTACGTGCCTGATCCCAATGCTTTTTGCAAATGTCGAGACAGAATGATTGTCATACATTCGAAACCAGTGATGACCACAGATTGGTGAATGCTTTTAGTATGTTTGTCGCAGCCTCATAAAAATAGTTATACCGCTGTGTCAATGCGTTAACGTAAGTCGTTTGCTCCGAACTTCTTTGGGTGATACGGACGACTTTGTCGGAGTATTGTGAAAGAATTTCACTTTTCTGAAGGTTCGTGAGATCTTTTACGCCGATTTTAGGTGGATCAACTCTAATAGGACCGTATTCAAAACCTAAATAATCTTCATATTTCCTGATGTACCAATAACTACCATCATTTCTTTTCACAACTGAACCGATATTTGATGAAAATGTTGTTTCGTCAAACAATGGAATTTGACTTTCAGGTTTATCATAATAGTAGTATTCGCCTGTATCTAATTTAAACTGAAGAAAATAATCCGTCGGAGCTAAGGATATCTCCATAGTGACTACTGGCTGTTGTGATGAGTTTTCACCACTAGATGGGTCCGAATTCAATTCGGAAGGAACTGGCACTAACTGGGTCTTATCCAACAATGGTAAAGATTTGTTTATCTGATTTGCATAAGAAAGCTGGGTATTAACAAAATCTATATCCGCCTGAGACTGGGGAACCCACATCGGTTTTATATTGCTTACCTCGTACTCAGCCCCCTTCCAATATACAAAAGGTTTAGTTGTATCAAACCCACCCTCAGGTTTCAGTTTGAAAAAAACAGTATAGTCATTAAAAGTCATGCCAGGACTAGTTTTAAACGAAAATACAGACGAAAACGCATTAATGATTTTATTGTCTTCAGTAGGGCCAAATGTGTAAGTACATGGAAAAAATGCATTTCCTGGAATGACAGCACTGATGTCTTTTATAAATTTATCAGCGATACCATATTGATCGAGTAAATTGTTAGCGTTAACAAGTTTATCGATCGGCGTAAGTGATTGATCAGCTAAATTGAATTCACCTCCTCCAGCCGTCGAACTCACATCAGTCATGGAGAGATCTAATTTCGGCGCATTCGTAAACCAGCTTTGAAATAGCGACGCGACTTCAGCACTACGATCCCGCACTCTATTTACCGCGCTTGCCAACTCTGCAGTGACTGTCGCTTGCGTACTGAGATACTTCCCGAACGCAGATCCGAGAAAAGCAAGCTGACCCACCGCAAGGTTTGCAAGAACAATCTCCTCGGGTTTATCGTAATTCGTTCCCTGAAGTTCCCAAGGCTTGTTTATCCCATTAGTAATAACGATATTTTCAGACATAGTATCAATTCAAAAATTAGTAACGCTAACACTGCCGAATAATTTTTTGTGGATAATCAAATCAAGTTTTTTCTCGCAAATACACCGCCCAGCCGAGAGTCGCCATCAAACATCTCTCAAGGGAGGCAAGTTTTGCGAAAAAAATAGGATTTCAGCGGTTTGAATGAGTGGTCAGAATTTACCAACTGTTCCATTCCTTGACTCGCGCTGATAGCTGAATCCGCCTGCGCGTTCGAGGTGGCCTCAAAACTTATGGGAAAAACAGACAGGATAAATTTGAAATGACGGGTTGCGGGGCAGTTGAAATACGCACAAGGCGACTTGCTCGAAAAGAAGGCCCAATCGCCCGACATTCACTTAGGAAACTACTGAGCTGTGGCCTGTAACACTTGCACCACGGGCCTCTCCCCGCATGCACGGAGAACCCTTAAGCTATCAATAGCCAATAGCGAAAACAGTATGTTTAATGTCCAGCAAACATGCTGGACATTTTTGTTTCGATGCCAGAATCAGTGGGGCTGTGTGTCATTCACCGAAGGACGTGCACGCATTTTTACTGACAGCGTGTGCAACGCAGGCGTCTTAGGTAGCCAGTCCTTGTCACCAAATCGGAACTGCATATAGTCATACAACACGATGGCACATATTGCATCCAGCTTGGGAGTAACGGCAACCGGATCGCTGGGTGTCATGTCACCGGCACACTCCTCAAGGCGCTGCAAGGCCTCAACCATCGTCCGGCGGCGGCGCAAACCTACTGGCGTTTCATCAAAAATTGCCGGAGCCGTCACTTTGCGCGTAATGATGGTATGCACTGATGCCTCAATTGCGCCGATTGCAATACCGGCCCGTGACATGATGGCCCCCACCTCAGCAGGTGTTTCACCAATCAGGCAGGGCCACTGTGGTGCTTTCCTGGTCGCTTCAAGCCAATGAACAATCAGCAGGCTCTCGCTCAATGGTGTGCCATCGTCCAGCACCAGTGTCGGTACACGAGTGGCGGCGTTGGCCGAACGCAGACGTGCATCATCTGCCCAAGGATCTACGATGGTTCGCTCGATGTGTAGCCCTTTCTCTATCATCGCGATTTCTGCAATGCGCACAAATGGCGAAGTCGTATTTGCCAAAAACTGCATAATTTTCTCCGATATAATTTTTATTACTTCAGGTAGTCGTAACGACAAATCTGGAACTCAGTAGATCAGCAACTGAAATCTCGTAACCACTACAGATCAATACATGATGTGACCACCATCGACCACAATGGTCTGCCCACTGACAAAGCCCGACAGATCACTGAGGAGGTACAACGCTGTGCCAACCAGATCATCAGGTCGCTGCTCTCTGGAGATTGCTCTGGCTTTCAGAAAGCTTTGCTGCCACTCGACTGGTCGATTTTGCGTGGCGCCTGTGATGACGAAGCCTGGCGCAATCACATTACAACGCACGCCATCTTTACCGCATTCTTTGGCTAATCCTTTTGTCATAGCGAGCACAGCACCTTTGGTGGCTACGTAATGAAGGTAACCCGGCTGTCCGGCAACGGCGACCACTGATGCAATGTTGACGATGGAACCTCTCTTGCGTTCACGCATGGCAGGCATCACCGCCTTGCAGCAAAGCCAGACTCCTTTTACATTAACCTGAAAGATACGGTCCCACTCATCCACACCAAGCTCTTCGAAAGGCGTCAGTTTGACTTCTCGAAAATAAGCGGCGTTATTGATCAATCCGTCGATTCTGCCAGACTCCTTGAGTGCGATCTCGGTCATTGCCTTGATGGACGCCTCATCACTGACGTCAACCCTCGCATAGGTAGCACGACCGCCCATCGACCTGATCAAATCCATTGTCTCATCAGCCGCGTTCATGTCGGCCACCACGACGTGTGCGCCCTGCGTAGCGGAACCCAGTGCAAAAGCCTGTCCAATACCCGTAGCTGCACCAGTGACAACGATAGTTTGGTCTTGTAGAAGATTTTGTGTAGTCATCGGTTACTCTCTCCGTAGTGCCAGCATGGCTGGCAAATGAATGGGTGATGCTCGTTTAATGCTTTCCGCTGTGATGCTCGGAATGCTGATGTCTCTTGCTTGCTTCGCCGCCTGGCACTGCTGGCGCCGCTGTACAGCGACTGCTGCCAGCACATTCGGTGACCTGCAAGTTGCGCGCGACTTTGTCTCGTACCGTCCCGGACAAATCAATTTCTACTGTCCAGACCCCCGCCATCTGAAGCTCCAGCACCGCTTTGTACTCGCCCGGGTTACCCGTCGGCGCAGCCTTCACTGGTCTGATCGTATGTGCCATGGGCATCGAGGGCATCAGTGCACCCAAGGTCATCTGAACATTATTCAGCGTCGTCCCATCTCGCCGCTGAACTTTGACGAGGCACTCGAGCATGGGGCCGGTCCCGAAAGAAAGACATTTCAACTCCACCCGGGGTCGTCCTGGCTCTGCGCCGGCGGTGCGAGGCAGAACTAAAAACACGGCGACTGCAGCAGAAACCCAGGCTGCCAGAAAAATTCGTAAACGTATAACCATGGTTGACTATCCCTTTAACATCTCAATTTTTCAGATTCATGGTGTACGGGGCGCACGCTGAGTCGCACGTACCAATCGCTTCATTGATGCGGCCAGCAACAGCACCGCCGATTCATCCAGCAGACCCCGCGGACGCCACCGCAACAACAGCGCAACCAGGCCGCCGAACACCACCATCCGCCAGCCCTGGAACCAGCGCGTGGCATCCAGCAGCCCAAGGTCAAGCAAGACCCCCAGTAACGGACCGAGCGCGGTTCCCAGCCCTCCCAGTAGCGCATAACTCACCGCATGCACGCCGAGCATGGGATCAAACAACGCAGGCTCAATGTAAGTGACCCGATGCGCATACAATCCGCCGCCCAGAGCTGCTATTGCGCCGGCGAATGCGGCGGCAAACTGGCGAATACGTACCACATCAATACCTTGCGAAGCCGCTAGTGCATCGTCCTGCCCGGTCATACGCAGCGCCATGCCTAATCGGAGGCGCTCAAGCACCGTCAGCAGACATAACACCAAGATCAGTACCGCAACCGTCAATGCGAGATACTCGCCCGGCGCGACATCGTTCTCCAGGGACCAACGGATATCACGAAACCCTTCGATACCGGCAGGCCCGACAGGGCCGTCCTTAGAAGGGCGCTGCCAAGTCCACCAGCCAAGTGTGATCCGCGCCATCTCGCCGAACGCCAGCGTCGCGACGGCATAATGAAGACCAGCGAGCCGCATGGTGGGCAGCGCCAGAAGCCAGGAAAACAAAGCGCCAACGCTCATTCCCGCAGCCAGCGCCAGTGTCAACGGTGCATGAAACATGACGGACAGCACGGCAGATGCATAGGCACCCAGTCCGAAAAAGGTTTGCTGAGCGAATGAAATCCGACCAACCAGCAACAAAAGGTAAGCAGACAGCGCAAGCAAGGACATGATGGCGATGTCGCTGAATAACCCTGTCAGGTAAGCGCCCGAGCCATCACCCATGCCGAGCATGAGATGCGCAAGCCTTTCATTCAGCGCATCGAAAAGCGAGCCCTCCGCGCTTGCCAGTGAGGCAGAGGATTCTGCGGGTCTGTCGTTCATGGCCGTATGCCCCGCGATACCCAATGACGTCCTTGCGACCCCACCGGCCGCACCAGCACCATCAGCAACAACGCATAGCTTGCGAACTCTCTACCCTGGGCGCCCAGAAGGGATTGCGCAAACGATTCCACAACCCCAAGCAACAATCCACCCCGCAGCACGCCACGTACCGAGCCCAGTCCACCCAACATGGCGGCCACTAAACCTTTAAACAGCAGCCACATGCCAAACATCGGCGTCACCTGGCCTTCGAGCGACAGTACCGCGAATGCCGCTAGTCCAGACAAGGCGCAAGCAACAGCAAAGCCTACCGTCTGTAACCATGGCACCGGCATTCCTGCCAGATGCGCTGCGATACGATGGTCGGCGGCCGCACGCCATGACAGACCTGTGCGTGTTCGCTGAAGCCAGAGCGCCAAGCCCAGCGTGACAGCTACTGAGAGCATCGTCAGGACCAGCCGGTCGGGACGGATCGTTAACTCTCCAATTTCCCAGATCTCGCCGACCGATAGCAACGGGAAGGCATTCAAATGTCGGGGAAGTAGGATAACCGCCAGCTGTTCAAGCTGCATCCATATCGCGAAACTCGACGCCAGTGCAGTCATTTCGCGACTGTTGCTGAACGATTGATTATCCGGTGTGCTGAGTGTGTGCGGCACCTCGCCGGACCGTCGAGCAAAACACAGTTGTTCTACATAGTAGCCAATCAATATGGCTGAGATCACTACGGCCAAGGCGACCAGCCATGCTGAGATCGGGTAGCGCGCATGTAACCAGGCGCCGAAATAGGCGGCCAGCATCGCAGTGGCGCCGTAGGCTAAATTCAATCTGCGCAAACAGCCAAATGTCAGTGACAGTCCCAGTCCGAGCAGTGCGTAAACTCCGCCATCAAGGAGCCCGTCAAGCAAAAGCTGCAGCACGTCTAGCATGGGTCAGGCCCGGCTGTTTCAGGTCTTGCGCTGCTGTCCGAGATAAGCGCGCTGGATCACATCGTCCTCTGCCAATTCCCCCGGATCTCCCGAGAAACTCACTCGCCCTTGCTCCATCAGATAGAAATGTTGGGCCACTTTTAGCGCCATGTGCGCATTCTGCTCCACCAGGAATATGCTCACGCCCTCGCTGTGAAGCTGCCCAATAATCGAAAAAATCTCTGCAACTACCATGGGCGCCAGACCAACTGATGGTTCGTCCATGAGTAGCAGACGCGGACGAGACATCAGTGCACGAGCAACAGCCAGCATTTGCTGCTCACCGCCTGAGAGAGTCCCAGCCAGCTGCGATTCGCGCTCTTTCAGTCGAGCGAAACGCGCGAACATGGCATCGATGTCACTGCGAATGCCATTCGAATCGCGCCGCCGATACGCGCCAGCCATCAGGTTTTCTCGCACCGTGAGCGCTGGAAAAACCAGTCGGTTTTCAGGGACCAGCGCCATGCCGCGCGAAACGATTTCAGCCGGCGTCTTGCCGATGAGTTCCTCACCTTCAAATTTCACAGAACCACGCTGCGGCTTGAGTATCCCGGAGAGCGTCAGCATCAGGGTGGATTTACCAGCGCCATTGGGTCCCAGCAGGCAAGTCACCTGCCCCGCTTTCGCCGACAGAGAAACTCCTTTGAGTGCTTCGATCTTGCCGTAGGACGTGGCTAGGTCAGTTATTTCCAACATGATGGTGAGGGTTTTAAACGTATTTCAAGTTGAAGGAATGCAGCCGCAAGATCATGCGGTCACGGTCTCATCGGCTCCCAGATACGCTGCACGAACTTGTGCATCCTGCTGTACTTGCGTCGGTGTGCCCTCTGCGATCTTGCGACCAAAGTTCAGAACGGTTACCCGGTCACACACGCCCATGACCAGTTCCATATGGTGCTCGATCAGCAAAATAGTGCGGCCTCGGTCGCGCAGACTGCGGATGCGCGCGTCAAGGTCGTCAATCTCTTCAGCGTTCATGCCCGCAGCAGGTTCGTCGAGCAGCAGCAGTTCGGCATCTGTAGCAGCGGCACGGATCAGCTCAAGCCGACGCTGCTCGCCAAAAGCTAGCTGACTAGCCAGCATGTCGCGCTTATGAGCAAGATCAGCGAATTCAAGTAGTTCCTCGGCCTGCTCACGCGCTGCAGCAGCGCCAGATAGCCAGCGCTCCCGAAAACCTGCCCAGCCGTTTTCACGAACGACGCGTGCTGCCCACAGGTTTTGCCACACGGTGAGATTTCCGAAGAGGCGAATGTTCTGAAATGTCCGTGCAATGCCAAGCTGTGATCGCTGATGAGGATCAAGCCGCGAAATATCCCGCCCCTTGAATTGCAAGGATCCCGAGGTCGGCGCATACACGCCAGTGATCAGATTCACCGTTGTACTTTTGCCTGAGCCATTCGGACCGATCAGTCCAAGGATCTCGCCTTTGTTGACGACTAGGTCGAGCTCGTCTAGTGCTTTGACGCCACCAAAATGGCGGCTGAGTGTCCTGAGTTCGAGCATGGAGCGCAGCCTCCGTATTTTTTGTGTGACCGTGACACCGGATTACTTGGCGCCAGCGTGACCTTTGTCGAAAATGTTGAGTCTCAGAGAGCGTGTCAGCAGACCGTTCGGGCGAACCAGCATGACTACCACGATCAGCACGCCAAACAAGAGGCTTCTCCAGTCGCCAATGAAACGCAGACCTTCCAGCAGAAAACCCTGAATGAAAATCACCGCGAGCAATGTACCCGCCAGACTAGAGAGACCACCGAGAATGGGATACGCGATGGCAAACGTGGCCAGCAAGATGCCGAAATTGGCGTGCTCGATGTGTGTCGCATAGTGCGCATACACGCCACCGGCAAGGCCTGCGATCGCACCACCCAGACCAAACGCCGATACCTTCGCCGCCGTCAGATTGATGCCTACGCTCTGAGCAGCCAGTTCATCCTCGCCAATCGCGCGCCACAGCGTCCCGACACGAGAGCGATCGAGCAGCCAGAGCAGCAACAGAACCGCAGACACCAACACCCAGATCAGCACATTGACTTCAAGCGTGCTCCAGCCGTTGCTCGGAAAGTAGCGTATGCCGCCAAAGCCCAGACTGCCATCGGGACC
>Ga0315902_10003120_pt1 | contig 25103 bp, 22 predicted proteins | sample LakEriMetagenome_9_FD_203523 | JGI IMG/M metagenome (GOLD analysis project Ga0315902, IMG submission 203523) | Freshwater fungal communities from buoy surface, Lake Erie, Ohio, United States - Buoy 12 MA117 | ecosystem: Environmental > Aquatic > Freshwater > Lake > Lake biofilm | place: USA... | reverse complement strand
CTTCGATGTCGAACTCGGTCTTCGGGCTGATGCCCATGGCGGTCATGATCGTGGCGTGGAGGTCCATGACGCTGACGGGGTTCTTCGTGGCGATGAGCGGGCGTTCATCGGCGGTTTCGCCGTAGAGATAGCCTTTCTTCACGCCGCCGCCGAACATGACAACGCTGGTGCCGCCCGTGAAGTGGCGATGCAGGCCGTAGTGCTTCATTTCTTCGAGGCGATCCACTTTGAAGGTGGTCTGATCATTCGCGGTCGAGCCGGGTTTGCCTTCCATGAGCGCATCACGGCTGAACTCGCTGGCGATGACGATGAGCGTGCGGTCGAGCAGCCCCTTGGCCTCCAAATCGCGCACGAGCTGTGCGATGGGCGCGTCGATTTCCTTGTGCATGGCGTCCACGGTCGTGTGGCCGTCCTTGTGCGTGTCCCATTGGAAAAAGGGCACGTATTCAGTCGTGACCTCGACGAATCTCGTCCCTGCCTCGACCAAACGACGCGCGAGCAGGCAGCCGCGACCGAAGCGGCCGGTGTCGTAGATTTTCCGGCTCTCCTCGGGCTCGAGCGTGATGTCGAAGGCCTCGCGTTCTTTGGCGCTGAGCAGGCGGTAGGCGTTGTCCATGCTGCGGAGCATGGACTGCTGCTGGTAGTCGCTCATGAAGTCACGCTGTGGGCTTTGATCGACGAGTTTGCGGAAAAGACGGTCGCGATTGGCGAAACGCTGAGCGTCCATGCCCTTCGGTGGCTTCACGGACTGCGCGGCGTCTTCGGGGAAGGGGAGATTCATCGGCCCGAACTCGCTGCCGAAGAATCCGGCGGTGGTGAAGGCCTTCAGTTCTTCGCTTTCGCCCACGCCTTCGAGACGCTGGCCGATGTTGATGAAGGCGGGCATCACCGGATTGCGCGGGCCGAGCACTTTGGCCATCCACGAGCCGATGTGCGGGCATGCGACGGTTTGCGGCGGCACGTAGCCGGTGTGCCAGTGATACTGATGCCGCGAATGCAAAATGCTGCCCAGATCCGGCTGCACGGCGCTGCGAATGAGCGTGCCGCGATCCATGACCTTCGCGATGTTTTCGAGGCCCTGGCAGATTTTGAGGCCATCGACCGCCGTATCGATCGCGGGGAAGGTCGAGAGCATCTTTTTCACTTCGAGACCCTTTTCGAAAGGCAGGTAGCGCTTCGGATCAAAGGTGTCCGGCGCGGCCATGCCACCTGCCATCCACAAAAGGATGCACGCATCGGCCTTCGCGGGCGGATGGGTGACTGCTTCGCCCGTTTTGGCCCAGATGGCGCGTGGCGCGCCGGTCATCCACGCGGCGGTGGAGGCCGCAGCGAGCTTTTTGAGGAAATCGCGGCGGACGAGGTGCTCCGGGAGGGTGGGATCGAGATCGTGCATGATGCTGCTCATAACGCTGGAGAGCCGCGTGGGTGTTTCATCACGATTTGAGGTCGCGGGACTCGAAAACGGCGTAACCGAGGGTGAAGAGCGTGATGTTCACCGCGATGAGGATGGCGAAGCCGCGGGCGACGAGCGGCCATTCGATGGTTTCGGCCATGAAACGCGTCCAGACGCTCATGTGGCGGGTGAGCAGCAGGTGGTGGTAGCTTTCCATGAAGCCGCTGTTCTTCAGAATGAAGTCCACAAGGATGTAAGCGAGCGCGCCGATGGTGGCGGCGGCCGGTTTGATGCGAAAGCAGGACAAAAAGAACGCGACGCTGCTGATGACGGTCATGCACACGCCCATGGCCAGCGTGCCGATCGCGTAACGGCGCAGGCCTTCGTCCCAATCGTAAAACTCGACGAGGGAGACATCCTGGATCCACACGCAGAAGCCGCCGCCCCAGCCGCGCAGGATGAGTCCGAGCACAAAGGCGGTCCACGCGAGGAATTGCACGAGCAGCATCGCATAGCCGGTGCAGGTGAGGTATTTCAGCAGCAGCAGCCGGAAGCGGCTGACCGGACGCGCGAGCAACAGACGCATGTGGCCATCTTCGCTTTCTTTGGCGACGATGTCTCCGGCGACGAGCGTGAGAAACAACGCGCCGAGCAAGAAAACCGCCATGACAAAGATCAGGAAGGCGACGGTGAGTGCGGAGAAATATTGATCCATGCTTTCTCCGGAGCCGACGATGGCGCGCTGCACCGGACCGATGCCTTTGACCTGGATCAGCCACAAGATCAGCGCCTCAAGCGCGACGAAAACGCCGAAGCCGATGTAGGTGCGGCGGCGGGCGAAGAGCTTGGTGAGTTCACCGCGCCATTGTTGGAAGAAGAGCATCATGAGCGGACTGAAAGCCCCATGTAGAGCTCCTCCAGGGTGCGGTGATAAGGCTGCCAGACATCCACGGGCACGCCGCCAGCCACGAGCGCGCTGACGAGCTGATGCGGCTGCATTTCGACGGGGACTTCGACGATGCCCTGTTTGTCCATGATGGCACCGGCACGGGCGATCATCTCGCGTGCGAGCCCGATGTCCGGTGTCTGTAGACGGAAAAGGCGGCGCGATTTCTCCCGCGAGGGGACGTCGCCTTCATAGACCTTGCGGCCTTCCTTGATGATGACGCAGCGGTCGCACATCTGCTCCACTTCACCGAGCAGGTGGGAGTTCAGCATGATGGTGATGCCGTGCTCTTTGCGCAGGAGGAGGATGCGCTCGCGAAACTCAAGGATGCCCTCGGGATCGAGGCCGTCGGTGGGCTCGTCGAGCAGGAGGATGCGCGGCCGAGGCATGAGGGCCTGCGCGAGGGCAAGGCGCTGGCGCATGCCATGGCTGTAGGTGCCGGTTTTTTGATGAATGGCCTTCGAAAGGCGGACCATCTCGACGACACGCCGCGCCTCGGCCTCATCCCACCAGCCGGAGAGGGAGCAGAAGACGCGCAGGTTTTGCCAGCCGCTCAGGTAGTCGTAAAAACAGGCCGCTTCGTAGATGGCGCCGATCTGGCGGAGCGCGCCGGCACGGTCTTTTTGCACGCTGCGGCCGCCGATGCGCACCTCGCCGGCATCCGGGCGCACCATGCCGAGGGTGATGCCCATGATGGTGCTCTTTCCCGCGCCGTTGTGACCGAGGAGGCCGAGGATTTCGCCCTCGCGCACCTCAAAGCTCACGTCATCCAGCGCTAGGCGGCCGGTGGGCCAGCGCTTGGTGAGGCTTTTGAAGTCGAGGAGGGCCATGCGGGCGCATCGTGGACGCTGTGTGCGCTGGATCAAGACCGAGACGGATGACGGAGGCATTTTTCCGCGCAGCGGGCATTCCTGTCCGGCCAGAGGCAGGCCGAGCTTGCCAGCTTTTCAAAGGGAGCCTAGGTTTCCCGAGTTCATCCGCTCTCTCCCATGCAGTTCTTCTTTCCCACCCATCTGAACCTCGGCACCGAAACCAGCGATGGTTTTCATCAAGAACTGCTCCGCGGTCTCACCCACAAGCTCAACAACCTGCTGGCCGTGATCCAGGGCTTCAGCAGCCTGATCATGATGACGGACGATCTGGACCCCAGCGTCGCCGAAAACATGCAGCACATCAAAGAGGCGAGCACCGGCGTGGGCAGCCTGAGCGAGCGCATCCGCGCCGCCGGCGGCTGTGCCAAACTCAGCCCGCAGTCCCTCTCGCTGAATGAGTATCTCGGCGCGGTGGAGGGCTCCCTGATGGATCCGTTTCAGAAAAACGGCGTGCAGCTCGAAGCGGACGTGCAGCAAGGCCTGCCGCCCGTGCTGGTGGACCCGAGCAAGTTCAAGGAACTGCTGGTCGAGTTACTGAAAAACGCCGCGGAGGCCGCTCAAAAGGGCCAGGGCCGCTGCGCGCTGAAAATCTGCGGCCCCGGCGTCATCACACCAGCGGAGCAGCGCCGCGTGGACATCCTGGTGAGCAATACCGGCTCGCAAATCCCGCCGGAAAAGATGCAGGACATCTTCCGTCCCTTCCATGGCTCCAAAGCCAGCCATCACCTCGGCCTCGGTCTCACCATCGCGGCCATGCTGGCTCATCAAATGGGCATGCAGCTCGGCGTGGCCTCGGAAAACAACACGACGACCTTCTGGCTCAGCTGCCCGACGGCGGGCTGATGCACTGCAGACGCGGTTTCAGCGTGTTTTGGCCAGTTTGTTGTACTTCTCGACGAGTTCGTTGAACTCCTTGGTGCGGGTATTCAGCTTCTCGATGGCCGTATCCCGCTCGGAGGCGAGTTTCTTGAGCAAATCGTTCTGACGGGCGATGGTGTCGTTCTGCGCGGTGACGGCCGAGTTGTGCTGTTTGAGTGCCTCGGTGCCTTTTCCGACATTTTGCTCCAGCGCGGTCAGTTTGCCGAGGATTTCGGCGCGCTCGGCGAGGAAGTTGGCCAGCGTGAAGCCACGGCCGACGGAATCGACGCTCATCGCGTTGAGTTCCTCCGTGACGGTGAGCAGCTTCGCCTCCACCTCAGCGCGCAGGGTATTGATGCGCTCGATTTCCTTCGCGTATTCGTCCACTTTGCGATCCGCCTCGATGCGCCGGGCGTTTTCCGCCTCCAGCTTCCGGCTGAGATCTTCGATGATGCCGCGATAGCGCGCCTCACGCGTCCACTGCACCACGCACACGGCACACAGGCCGAGGGAGACAATCAAGAGGAGGATTTGAAGCAGTCGCTGCATGGGCTACTTCGCGGCGGCGGGGGCGGGTTTGACGTTGAAGGCCACTTTGGTGAAGCCGACGCGCTTCACGCTGTCCAGCAGCCACACGAGGTCGGCAAAGCGGGTGTTGGCATCGCCGCTGATGTAAACGGGCGTGTTCTTGTCCTTCGCGTATCGCGCAGCGAGCTCGTTTTCGAGCTGCGGGAGCGTGACGGGCGTTTTGTTCGAATAGAGGTCGCCTTTGGCATCGACGGCGAGATTCAGCATGTCCGGCTTCAGGTCACTCTGCGCGGAGGAGGCCACGGGCAGGTCCACCTTGATGGTTTGCTGCTTCGTCATGGTCAGGCTGACCATCATGAAGGAGGCCAGCAGGAAAAACATCACGTCGATCAACGGGATGATCTCGAGGCGGGTCTTTTTCTCAGGCAGTGGAGAGTGGAGTTTCACGAAAGAGAGGCTGGGGACGAGAAGTGGGCGGGCAAATGACGAAATCCGAATGTCGAATGACGAATGAATGACGAAGCGCGAAGCCCGAAAGCGGCTTCATGGGCAAAATGGTTCGTCATTGGGTTTTCGGGCTTCATTCGGCATTCGTCATTCAGCATTCTTCATTTTCCGCGCCGCATCAGTGTTTCGCTCCGACTTTATCAAACCCATGCTGCGCGGCCAAAATGAGCACGTTGTTCGCGGCGGCTTCGAGGTCGAATTTCAGCGCGGCGAGGCGGCTGTGGTAGTAGTTCATGGGCACCAGCGTGCCGATGGCGATGCCGAGACCGGCCGCGGTGGCGATGAGGGCCTCGCCGATGCCGCCGGTGACTTTTTCCACGGCCAGTTCCGCGCTGCCGATGCTGCTGAAGCTGCCCATGATGCCCGTGACGGTGCCGAGAAGGCCGAGCAGCGGCGCGAGTGTGACGATGGTGTCCATCGCGCCGAGGAAGCGGCCCGCGCCGCGCAATTCCTGCCCGGCGGCGACCTCCAGCGCGCCTTGCATGCTCGAATGACGATGATGCAGGCCGTGATGAATCATGCGCAGGATGGGATCGGTGCTGTCTTTGGACTTCGAGATGGCTTCGGAGAGATTTCCGGCCTCCAGCGCCTCATACACGGCCTCTAGGCGCTTCGAATCCCGCTTGGCAGCCAGACGCGTCCACCAAAACAGGCGCTCCACGAACACGACGACCGCAAAGAGCGAGACGACGAGGATCGGGTACATGATCGGCCCGCCTTTGTGGATGAAATCGATAACGACGTTCGCGAGGAGCATGGGCGGGTGATTTTGGGGACGAATTAGCGCAGGCGGAAGGAGAAACGCTTGCTGTAGGTGCTGGAAGTGGAGTGCGGAGTGGCGCGGAAGCTGCGGCGCACGTGATCGGCGGCATACTGGTCCAGCGCGCTGAAGCCGCTGGTGCCGGTGACGCGCACAGAGGACACGTAACCGCTGGGCGCGAAGGTGATCGAAACCGTCACCGTGCCCTGCATGCCGGAGGCACGCGCGAACGACGGATAGGGCGGGGAAGACTGGATCACGCGGCGCGTGCCGCCTGTGGCTCCGCCGGAGGTGGCCCCGGTGCCGGGCGTGCCGCTGCTGCGAGCCACGGTGGTGCTTTTGCGCGGTGTCGGCGAGGGACGCGGCTGGGGTTTGACGACGGGATCGACCGGTTTGAGCGCGTCCTCGATCTTCGGCGCGGTGGGAATGGCGAAAATGTCCTTCTCGGTCAGCGCTTCGGCGATTTCCGGCAGATCGAGCTCTGGCGGCGGCATTTCTGCGGGCTCGGGAATCTCCGGCGGCAGCTCCTGCGCGGGCTCTTCGCTGGGTGCAGGCTCACTCGGGGTCTCCAGCGTGGCCAGCTCCGCCATCGGCGCATCGAGCAGCGGCAGCTCCTCGATGATCGTTTTGTCATAGGTCTCCTTCAGGTGCAGCACGGGCTGATCCGCGGCAAAAATGCCCGCGATGCCCACCGCTAGGAAGGAAGCGCTCAATCCTAGGACCCAGCTGAGTCCAACGGGCACCTCCGCGAAGACGCGGGAGCGCCACACGGACGGCGTTGGAGAACTGGCGGAGGAATCAGGCACGGAAACGAGATGAGAGCAGGTGAACGAGTGCGGCGAGGGGATTTAATGCACAGAAGTTGCGAAACGGACTTCAAAGATGCTGGAAAGGGCGAAGTCGTCAAATTGCAATTGAGACTCTGTCGCAAAAAATGCTTGCCAGAGGAGTTTTGGCGGCTAAATCCACTCTTGCGACAGAATCTCAATATCAATCAAAATGTTCCAACCGCCCCTTTCCCGCTTCGTTTCGACTTCCTCGCTCGGCCCGGCCCTCGCGCTTGGGGCTGTGCTTCTCATCGCCGTCGCCTCTCATGCCCAGCCGGGTTTTCCGGCGGATCTCCCGGCTGCTGAGCGGCAGCGGGGGGCCGAATTCCGCGTGCTGGCAGACATCGAAACATTGGACTCTGCCCAACTCGAGGAAACCGTCATTTACGGTGAATCGGAAGAGGAAGGCCTCATCCAGATGCCCTTCCCAAAGGCCGTGGAAGGCACGCGCATCTACGCTGGCAAGCGCGCCACGGTGATCGATCTCGATGCGCTGCCGAAGGTGCAGGCCAACAACTACCGCCAGGCGCTGTCCTCCACGCCCGGACTGCTTTTCTCCGAGGAAACCACACCGCTGGTCAGCATCGGTTACCGCGGGCTGGGTGAGCCGCATCGCTTTCAGTTCATGCAGGTCATGAAGGACGGGATTCCGATCCACGCGGACCCGTTTGGCTATCCAGAGGCCTATTACACGCCGCCGCTCGATGTGGTGGACCGCATTGATTTCGTGCGCGGCGGCGGATCGCTCATGTTTGGCCCGCAGCCGGGCGGAGCGTTCAATTACATCACCTACATGCCCTCGCGCGACCGCCAGTTTGGCTTCCGCACGCAGAACATCTTCGGCACGGACAATTTGTTCTCTAATTACACCGCGGTGGACGGCACGATCGGTGCGCTGGGCTACTACGGCTACTTCAATCACCGCAGCAGCGAGGGCTTCCGCACGCATAACAGCGACTACCGCCTCGACGGTGGTAATGTGAAGTTCGTTTACGATTTCTCGAAGGACACGCGCCTCATCTTCAACGTGGATCTTTATGAAGAGGAGCACGGTGAGCCCGGCGGACTCACGCAGGCGGCATTTGCCTCGAATCCCTCCGCGATCACCCGTCCGCATGACCGCTTTCGCCTGAAACGCTACGCGGGCAGCATGGAACTGCAGCACAAGATCCAGGAAGGCACCGAGCTGAACGTGAAGACCTGGGGCGGCTTTTACGAGCGCTGGAGCAAACGGCAGACGGGCGGTGGCTTTGGCACGCCATCAGCGGCCACCACCAACAACATCGAGGACCAGCAGTTTTACACCTTCGGCATCGAACCGCGCGTGCGGCATGACTGGGAGGCCTGGGGCGGAAAACACACGCTGGCGGCCGGCATGCACTTCTTTTACGCTTATTCGCCGCGTGAGGACCGCCGCGGCATCCGCGCCGATGCGGAAGACGGTGTGCTCTTCCTCGATTCCACCCGCGAAACGACCTACGGCTCCATTTTTGCTGAAAACAAGTTCACCTTCGGCCGCCTCAGCATCACGCCGGGATTCCGCATGGAGATGATCCGCCAGCAGGTGCATTCGCGGAACTACAATCCCGGCACCGGTGCCTTCACGGGCGAGGTTTCCAAAAACAAAGGTGAGGCGCAGCCGCTCTTTGGCCTCGGGCTGGCTTACGATCTCGGTCATGAAAGCATGATTTACGCGAATGTGTCGCAGAGCTACCGCTCGACCATTTTCACGGAGTCCATCGTCGCCCAGCCGGGCCTCGCCGCCACGGATTCCGAGCCCGGCCTCACCTGGAGCTATGAGCTCGGGGTGCGCGGTCGCCCGGTGAAATGGTTCAGCTACGACACGAGCATTTTCTTCATCGACATGGACAACCGTTTCGGCGTCGCGGCCGGTGTGCTGCGCAGTGTCGGCCGCAGTGTGAACTACGGCTGGGATGGCGCGGTCGATGTGGACCTCATCGCTCTCAGGGATCGTCTCGGCGGCCGGGGTGACGTGCAGCGCAGCAGCAGCCTGAATTTCTACACCAATGTCTCGTTGCTGGAGGCCGAACTGCATGGCGGCCCGGCGAATGGCAGCCGCCCGCAGTATGCGCCGAACTACATGGTGCGCAGCGGCCTCATCTACAAGCAGACAGACCGCGTCAAAGTCGGCCTCATGGGTACCTTTGTCGGTGATCACAATGCGCAGGACAACAATGCGCCGCAGTTTGACGTGCCTGCCTACATGACCTGGGATCTCACCGCCGAGGTGAAGGTACATAAAAACCTCACGATCATGGCCGGCATCAACAACCTCTTTGACGAGAGCTACTACGCCCGCGTGCGCAACGACGGGATCGACCCCGCTTACGGCCGCAATTTCTACCTCGGCGGCATGGTCAGCTTCTGATCAATTCTTCTTCGGCTCCTCCAGCGGCTTGGCCGCTGGGGGGAGCGAAGGCGCAACGAAGGCATCAAAGACTAGCACGCCCTTCAGCGCGTCCACCGCGCGCTCGAGCTGCCGGTCGCCCAGCGCGGCGAGCTCCAATGCGGCCGCCTCGCCGGTGCCGTGGCTCACGCGCCAGTCGGAGATGCGTTTCTCATCCTCCGTGGTCAGCGCGGCGATGATGTTCGGCTCCACGCCGCGCTCATGAATCGTGCGATGGCTCGGTGTGTAATATTTCGCCGTCGTCAGGCGCATCGCGGAGCCACCGGCCATCGGCAAAATCGTCTGCACGCTGCCTTTGCCGAAACTCGTCGTCCCCACGATCACCGCGCGCTTCAAATCCTGCAAAGCGCCCGCCGTCAGCTCCGAGGCGCTCGCGCTGTTGTGATTGATCAGCACGGCCAGCGGATATTTGCGCGGCTCACGTCCGGCACGCGCGGGCGTGCGGTAAGGCGGCGGATTTTGCGAGGCCACACGGCCCTCCGTGGTCACCACCACCGTGCCTGGGGGCAAAAACTCGCCACAGATCGCCACGGCGCTGCTCACGAGCCCGCCCGGATTGCCGCGCAGATCCAGCACCAGTGCCTGCAGTCCTTGTTTCTCCAGCGTGTCCAGCGCGGTGGCCAGCTCGGCCGCCGTCGGCTCGTTGAATTGAGACACGCGCACGTAGCCAATCTTGTAATCACCGGCCAGTTTGGGCGAAAGCAGCATCGGATCATGCACACTGTCCTCGGACAGCGTTTCCTGCTTCACGGTGAAATCGAGAAACTGCTTCGTGCCCGGCCTGTGCACCGTCAGACGCACTTCCTCGCCCGTTTTGCCTTTCAGCAACTGCATCGCCTCCGCCACGCCCACCGTATCGGTCAGCACCTCGCCGATGCGCACCAGTTTGTCGCCAGCGAGCACGCCGGCACGTGCCGCAGGTCCGTCCTCGCGCACCGTGATGATCGTCAGCACGCCTTGGCGCAGCGCGATGGTGATTCCGACGCCCTCGGACGTGTCCCGCTGCTCGCGCTGCACATCCTCAAACAAGGTTTTGCCCATGTACTCGCAGTGCGGGTCCAGCCGGCGCAGCATGCCCTCCAGCGCGCCCTCCACCAGCTCCTCATACGTGATCTTGGACTCATCCACGTAGTTTTGCCGGATCATCTCCATCGCGCGGGTCAGCACCTCCATTTGCTCAAAAGCGTCCGCCGGAAGCGGTTTCGCCGTCGGAGCGGCCGGTTTGGGTGCCGCAGGGGGCTTTTCGGCCTTTGGCGCGGCTTTGGGCACCTCAGGAGCGGCGTGCGAAACAAGGCCGGAAATCAAAACGAGCGGTAAAAAGCGCATGGAGCCAGTTTGAACGCTCCCACGGCAAAAATCGAGCGCCAAAGCTTCCCGGGCCGCATCCTTGCCCCGTGCGCAAACACGGCCTATACCCTCCACGCCCATGTCCACCCGCGATCTGCTCACACTCACCAAATTCCGCCTCAGCGCGCTGGTCATCGTGACCACCTTGGTCGGCTTTTGGCTGCGCGCACCGCGCCCGCTCGATGTCTGGCTCCTGATTCACACGCTCATCGGCAGCACGCTGGCCGCTTTTGGCGCTGCCGTCTTCAACCAGCTCATGGAGATCGAGCCGGACAGCCGCATGCAGCGCACCGCGGACCGTCCGCTGCCCTCCGGCCGCGTCAGCCCCTCCGCTGCCTTTGGTCTTGGCTGGCTGCTCAGCGCCGTGGCGCTCATCCACCTCGTCCATCGCGTGAATGTGGAGTCCGCCGCGCTTACCGCGCTCACCTTGGCCGTGTATCTCTTCATTTACACGCCGCTGAAGCGTCAAAGCCCCACGAACACGCTCGTCGGCGCGGTTTCCGGTGCTTTGCCGCCGCTCATCGGCTGGGCCGGTGCCGCAGGTGCCTCCGCCACGCCCGCGCCCTACTTTCGCTGGCAGCTCATGCTCGAACCGGGTGCGATTTACCTCTTCATGCTGCTCTTTCTCTGGCAGCTCCCGCACTTCCTCGCGATCAACTGGATGTACCGAGATGAGTATCGCAAAGGCGGCTTTGTCATGCTCGCGAACGAAGATGAGCACGGCGCGCGCACCTCGCGTCACGCGCTGGCCTACGCCATCGCCACGCTGCTGCTCATGATTTATCCCGTGTATGCTGGCGCAGCCTCCGCCGCGTGGTTTTTGCCGCCTGCGCTGCTGCTCAGCGGCTGGCTTTGCTGGCTCGCGCTGCGTTTCAACCGCCAGCCGGAGCGCATCACTGCGCGGAAGCTCTTCTTCTGCACCCTCGCGTATTTGCCGCTCATTTTGATCGTCAGCGTCATCGCGTGGAAGCGGTGACTCACGAGTCGCGTAGGATGCAGGCACCTTCCTCCAACCCACCCGCCATGACACCTCGCCGCCACTTCCTCCGCACCGCCGCCCTCGCCGCTTTTTCCGGTGCCGCCGTCTCCCATCGCGCGCTGGCGGCCCCCGCACCGCGGAAACTGAAAAAAGCCATCATGCTGGGCACGCTCGGCATCAAAGGCACGCTCGTGGAGCGCCTCCAGGCCGCCAAAGATGCCGGATACGAAGGCGTCGAGGCCCAAGGCGGCATGAATCAGCAGGAAGTGCTCGATGCACTCGGCAAAACCGGCCTGCAAGCCGCCAGCGTGTGCTGCCACACGCATTGGAAACAAACCCTCACGCATCCGGATGAAAAAACGCGCGAGGAAGGCCTGCAGGGCGTCCTTCAAACCCTGCGCGACGCCAAAGCTTACGGCACGAATTCCATTCTCGTCGTCCCCGGCGTCTGCAACGAAGAAGTGCCCTACGAAGTGGCCTGGGAGCGCTCCATCACGCAAATCAAGAAGGCCGCCCCGCTCGCCAAGGAGCTCGGCGTCGCCATCTCCATCGAGAATGTTTGGAACAACTTCATCCTCTCCCCACTCGAAGCCGTGCGCTTCCTCGATGAGATCGGCGAGCCCTCGAACGTCGTCGGCTGGCACTTCGACATCGGCAACGTCGGCCGCTACGGCTGGGCGGAGCAGTGGGTGAAGGTGCTCGGCAAGCGCATCAACCGCATCCACGTCAAAGAATACGACACGAAGAAGATGAAGGAGGAAGGCACCTACAAAGGTTTCGACGTCGATCTCACCGAAGGCACCAACAACTGGCCTGCGATCATGAAAGCGCTCGATGAGACGGGCTACACCGGCTGGGCCATCTCCGAACAGCGCGGCGGCATCAATCCCAACGGCTTGAAGAAGCTCACGGATGCCATGGACAAGATTTTCGCGATGTGAGCCGCCTCACGGTTCACTTCTTCGCGAAGAAATTCGCCAAGTTTTGAAGCTGGTTCCCGCTGGCGGGCTTCATGGCGGCCTGGATGACCTGGTCTTGTAGGGCGCAGAGCTCGCGGATGCCTTTGCGGCTGACTTCGAGCATGGAATGAAGCTGTGGCTCGGTAAAGGTGGCTTCTTCACCGCTGCCCTGGATCTCCACGAACTCGCCGTCCTCGGTGAGCACGACGTTGCAGTCCACATCCGCCGCCGCGTCCTCGACATAGCAGAGGTCGAGCAGCGTTTCGCCCTTCACGATGCCTGCGCTGACCGCCGCGACTTTCTTCTTGAGCGGCTGGCGGGTGATTTTGCCTTTTTCGAGCAGGCGATTGCACGCGATGGCTGCGGCGACGCAGGCGCCGGTGATGGAAGCCGTGCGCGTGCCACCATCGGCCTGCAACACATCGCAATCGATGTTCAGCGTGCGTGAGCCGAGCTTTTCGAGATCGATCACCGCACGAAGACTGCGACCGATGAGGCGCTGAATCTCGGTGGAGCGACCGTCGGGCTTTCCACGGCTGCTTTCGCGCTCTTTGCGGTCCAAAGTCGAGTAGGGAAGCATCGAGTACTCTGCCGTGAGCCAGCCGCCCTTGACGTTCTGCACCTTCATCCAGCGCGGCACATCCTCCTGAATCGTGGCGGCGCAAATCACGCGTGTGTTGCCAAACGAGATCAGCACCGAACCCGCAGCGTGCGGAGCGACATCGACGATGAAGTCGATTTGACGGAGTTGGTCGTGATTACGACCGTCAGAGCGAGGCATGAGTGGATTCCTGATTTATGATTCCTGAATCCTGATTCCATTCCCGCCTCGCTGACGAATCAGGAATCAGGAATCCAGAATCAGGAATTATTTGGGCTGCTGCATCGCGATGCAGTGGAAGGCACCGCCTTCGGTGACGAGGTCCTTGGCCATCATGGAGATGATTTCGCGGCCGGGGAAGCACTCGGCGATCTTGTCCTCGGCGGCGGCGTCCTTCTTCTTGTTGCCGAAGAGGGGGACGATGACCGCGTTGTTGAGGATGAGGAAGTTGGCGTAGCTGGCGGGCAGGCGGCTGAGGCGCCAGTCCTTCATTTCGATGGCCTGGGGCATTTCGATCTCGATGATCTCAAGTTTGCCGCCGTCGGGAGCCTTCACGTCGTCGAGACGCTCGCGGATTTCCTTCAAAACTTTGTGGTTCGGGTCGGTGTCGCGCGGCTCGACCATGCAGATGACGGCGTCTTCACGCACGAAGCGCACGAGATCGTCGATGTGGCCGTCGGTGTCGTCACCTTCGATGCCTTTTTTGAACCAGACGATGTCTTTGACACCGAGCATGGCCTTCAGCTCTTTTTCGACCTCGCCTTTGTCGCCGGGCTTGCCGCCGTGGCGGTTCGGATTGAGCAAAACGGACTCGGTGGTGAGCAGCGTGCCCTTGCCGTTGGTCTCGATGGCGCCGCCTTCGAGGATCATCTTCGAGGTGAAGCGCTCCATCTTCAAAACGTTCGCCGCCTTCTCCGGGATGCCGTTGTCGAGGTCCCACGGGGCGAATTTGCCACCCCAGGAATTGAATTCCCAGTCGGTGATGGCCACTTTGCCGGTTTCGTTGTGCTTGATGAAGATCGGGCCGTGGTCGCGGCACCACACGTCGTTCGTGTTGTGCTCGTAAAGGTCCACCTGGGAGAGGTCGCCCTCGTTGTCGGCGATGGAGAGGCGGATGTTCATGTGGGCGAGCATCGGGGCATTGATGCGCACACGCTCGTAGCGGCTGATGACGCTGGCGATCTCGCCGAACTTGTCCTGGAGCTTGTGGAAGGTCTTGGGGCAGCTTTCCTTGTTGGAAGGCCACGAAAGCCAGATCGCCTCCTGCGGCTCGAATTCGGCGGGAAGGCGGTAGTTCTGCGGGTAATTAGCTTTGCTCATCTAAATAGCGTTTGGTCAGGGGTGCGTAGGTGTCAATGCGGCGATCACGGAAAAACGGCCAGATGCGGCGAAAATCCTCCACGGCCTGCAAATCACACTCCACGATGAGAATCTCCTCATTCGTGACGGAGGCTTTGGCAACGATTTCTCCATACGGATTTGCCACGAAGCTCTGGCCCCAGAATTCGCTCTGCTGCTCGGTGCCCACGCGGTTCACCGCGGCCAAAAAGCAGCCGTTCGCCACCGCGTGGCCGCGCTGCACAGTCTCCCAGGCGCAGTGCTGCGCCGTGCCGAGGGCTGCTTTTTCGCTCGGCAGCCAGCCGATGGCCGTCGGATAAAACAAAATCTCCGCGCCCATTAGCGCGGTCATTCTCGCGGCTTCTGGATACCACTGGTCCCAGCAGATCAGCACGCCGATGCGGCCGAATTTCGTGTCCCACACGCGGTAGCCGAGGTCACCGGGTGTGAAGTAGAATTTCTCCTCGAAGCCCGGATCCTGTGGGATGTGCATCTTGCGGTATTTGCCCAGCACGGTGCCATCGGCGTCGATCACGGCCGCGGTGTTGTGGTAGAGGCCCGGGCCGCGTTTTTCAAAGAGCGGCACGATGATCACCACGCCGAGTTCCTTCGCCAGCGGAGCCAAAACGTCCGTCGTGGGCCCTGGAACAGCCTCGGCGAGGTTAAACAGCTCCGTGTCCTGCGTGATGCAGAAGTAGGGCGTGTTGAAAAGCTCCTGCAGGCACACGATTTGAGCGCCGCGAGCCGCCGCGTCGCGGATGAGTTGCACATGCTGGCGCAGGCTTTCGTCTTTGGAGGAAAAAGCCCGGCTCTGCACCAGGCCGAGGGTGACTTTCGACATAGGACGGCGAGCTATGAACGTCCTCGCGGAGGATGCAAGGAACGTCTGTGCCCCGATCTAGGGAATCACGGCAGCCCCAGCACTTGCCTGATGAAATTCTCCGGACGGATCGGCTGTGGCTTGTAACCGGAGCCGGTCATGGACTTGAAGTGGCGATCCTCGGTGATGACCCATTCTGCATGCGTGACGATGGCGCAGTCGGCAAATTTGTTGTCATCCGGGTCGGCGGGGATCTGCTCGAAACGAAAGTGTGGCGTAATGAGCCTCACATTGTCGAAGAGAGTGGAACCGATCTCCAACAGGAGCAGGAAGTCCTTCCAGCGCCCCCTGCCAATGCGCGGTTCGGCGATCTCTTGGTATTCGAGCAGAATTTCCGCGCTCATGGCCCAAATGAAGCGGCCTTTGGCCCATTCTTCACGAATCACCCGGCTGGGATGCGTGAGGCTCAGCATCGGCAGCAGGCAGTTCGTGTCGATGACCACAGTCATGGTTTCGCGGCCCGGTATTCGGCAATCGATTCCTGGATGGACTCCGCCGTGATCCGGCCGCTGGCGTAGCCTTCATCCACCGCGTGGCCGATGCCGTTCATCAGGCGCTGCATCTCCAGCCGCATGAGCAAACGATGAACCTCCTGCAAATCGGCCTCGGTGATGGTGTCGATTTTTTCATGCAGGAGCGGACGCAGCTCGCGGGCTTCAACAGGGATGGTCATGAGAAAAGAAAGCACGCTGCCCTTGGCTCTGCAACCCGACTCCAGCCCCTCCAGGGCACTTGATGCAAGAAACCAGCGAACTGTCAGCTGCGTCGAGCCTCATTCAGCTCCGCAACCTTTCGATCAAGGAGCTGTGAGGCGGCTTGGGAGGTAAACGGGGCATTTCTGTCCCGCGCACGGGGCCGGGAATGGCCCCTTGACCTTGACGGCATCAACCGTGGTTGTGCGTGTCGCACTTTTCGGCTTCGGGCTCGGTCTCTTCGACGGTGGCGTTGTCCTTGAGGAACTCGAGGGCCTCCTGCAGCAGCAGATCGGCGCGCACGTTGTCGATGAGGCCGGACTTCTGCGCCTCGGCCATGAATTTCTTCGCCGGCTTGTTCTGACGTTCGGCGATCTGCGCGAGCGCGACGGCGACTTTCTGGCCGGGGACTTCGAGGTTCTCCTTTTTGGCGACCTGCTCGAGGATGAAGCTGACTTTGACGTTCTGGCGGGCCTGATTGGTGGCGCTGTTGAGGATTTCCTCCTGCTGCTTCACCAGTTCCTCTTCCGGCACGCCCTGCTGCATGGCGCGCATGGCGATTTCGTTCGTGCGGCGCTGGGCCTCGCGGTTCACCATTTCCTGCGGGAGGTCGAATTCCACTTTCTCAAAGATGTGCGCGATGACCTGGTTGCTCTTCGCGGTGTCACGCGCCTGCTCCTTGCGGCGGCGGATGCCGTCACGCACTTCATTGCGGAGGTTTTCGAGGGTCATCTCGTCGCCACCGATCTTCTTGATGAATTCTTCGGTGAGTTCCGGCACCGCCTTGACCTTCACGCCGTGGCATTTGACCGCGAGGGTGATCGTTTTGCCGCGCAGGGCTTCGTATTTGAAGTCTTCCGGCAGCGCGATGGAAAGGTCGCGCGCGCCGTCTTTGGCGATGCCGACGAGGCCAGCGTAGAAGCCTGGGAGAAAGTCGTCTTCCTCGGCGAGGAGGAACCAGTTTTCCTTCATCTCCTTCAAGTGAGCGGGCGCGTCCGGCATCGCTTCATCGAGCGTCTGGCCGTCGAGGCTGCCATTCGTGCTAAGCACGACGACGTCACCCATCGCGGCGGCGCGGTCCACGTCTTCGTAGCTGGCCTGGTTTTCGCGGATGTGGAGCAGATCGTGATCGATGTCCGCGTCGGTGACTTCGATGCGCGGGAGCTTCACCGGGATGCCTTTGTATTCCGGTAGGTCAAACTTCGGCTGCAGGCTCATCTCGACGCTGAAGGAGAAGCTGCCGTCCGTGTCGTGGTACATCTTGTCCTTCACGGCGGTCACGTTGAGCACCTCGAGGCCCTCGTTCTTGACGGCCTGGCGCAGGCCGTCGTTGATCATCTTTTTCTCGGACTCGTCCTTCACTTCCACCTCGTAGCGCTTTTCGACGATGCTCTTCGGAGCCTTGCCGGGGCGGTAGCCGGGCAGACGCACCATCGAGGCAAAGTAAGCGATGACCTCGTTGCGCTCCTTGGCGACCTGATCGGCAGGCACGCGGACGTGGGCAATGGCGCGGCAGTTAGGCTGGTGTTCGACGTTGATGTTCATGACGGGAAAAGGGGGACGGTTGGGCTTTTTCCCCTCCAATCGATCATGAGGCGCAATGACACGCCCCCGGGCCGGAGGGGCGCGCATGCTAGGACAAGTTCCCGCTTTGACAACCCCGGATTCAGCCGCGCCGGGAGCCCTGCGCCAAGCGACTTCCGCCGAGCAGGCCGCCGCGCCGTTACTTCACGGGCGTGAGCACCACTTTTTGCACGTCGAGCACCGCGGACTTCACTTTGGTCACCGGGTCCACGGTCAGCCGCGTTTTGCCTGCGGCGGCGATTTCCACGGTGCCGAGTTTGACCTCACGCCACTTCTGAAAGCCGCCCGTGTCCTCCGTTTTGAACTTCAGGGCTGTCGCGCCGGATTTCACCTCGACCTCGCTGCCCTGATTGCCGCCACCGCAGCCGTAAAACACGCTCACGCTGAATTTGCCGGGTTTTCCGACCTCAAACTCCCATTCCGCGAAGTCGTCCGCGCTCGTCCAGAAGCCGAGGCACTGTTTTTCCGGCTTCGGCTCGTAGCGCATGGTCTGCGACCACGTGGTGGCGCTGCTGGCTGGGAGCGTGATCCCGCCATCGGCCTGCTGTTTCGGCATCGGGCCTTCTGGCGCGGGTATGAGGGCCAGTTCGTGCACTTCGAGGCTGGATTCCGCCGCGGTGCTCGGCGCGTAAAAGCTGCAGCCATATTCGCCGGCTTTGTCCAGATACACATCGCCGAGGTACATCGCCTTGGGTGCCTGCGCGGCAGTGAGCGGGTGTTTAACCGTCTGCGTGCCGATGCGGAACTGAGTCGGCAGAAACGCGAATTTCAGCGTGTAGGTCAGCCGCACGTGGTAGCGGCCCCAGCGGCTCATTTGGAAGGGTTTCCAGTCAAACTGCTCCCAATGCTGCTGCGAGGTGCGCGTGAAAGTATCCTTCCCCAGCACCACGACGCCGCGCGTGGGCATGTCCGTGCGCTCCACCGGCTGGTCGCTGCCGAATCCGCCGATGTCCACCGGCGTATCTGCTCCTTTAAAGAGAGCCTCGGACGGATCGGGCTTCGGCGGTTCCTCTTTTTTCTCCTCCTGGGCGAAAACCGGGGCGGAAACGGCCAACGAGGCCGCGAGGAGATGACGGAGCAGGGTGTTCATGGGTCGGCGGGCCGCCATGATGCCCCGCGCGGACGTTGCGGCAAGCACATTGCCGCCTACACCACCCGCCGCATGAAGCTCACCACCTGGAACGTCAACGGCATCCGCGCCTCTCTTAATAAAGGCCTCCGCGAGTATCTCCTCGCCTGTGATGCGGATGTCATCTGCCTGCAGGAAACCAAGGCGCAGCAGGAGCAGGTCGATCTGGCCTGGTTCGCTGGCTACTCCGCCGTCTGGAACAGCGCGGAGAAAAAAGGCTACTCCGGCACCCTCATCCTCAGCCGGGTGCCCGCTCTCAGCAGCTCGCTCGGCATGCAGGTCGCGCATCACGATCGGGAGGGGCGCCTCATCACGATGGAGTTCCCGGATTTTTACCTCGTGAACGTGTACACGCCCAATGCGCAGATGGCGCTGGCCCGTCTCGACTACCGCCTCGCTTGGGACGACGCGTATCGCGCTCATTTGAAGAAGTTGGAGCAAAAAAAGCCCGTCCTCGCCTGCGGAGATCTCAACTGCTCTCATCAGGAGATCGACCTCGCGAATCCGAGATCCAACCGAATGAACCCCGGTTTCAGCGATGCAGAGCGCGCCAGCTTCACGCGGCATCTCGACGCAGGCTTCCTCGATGTGTTCCGCGCTTTCGACCCCAGCCCCGGCCGCTACACCTGGTGGACCCAGCGCACGCCAGATGCCCGTGCGAAGAACATCGGCTGGCGTCTCGATTACTGGCTCGCCTCCGAAAAGCTGCGCCCTGCGCTGCGCTCCTGCACCATCCGCGATGACATCCATGGCAGCGATCACTGCCCGGTCGAGATGGTCGTGGGCTGAGCCTTCGCTCAGGCCTTGCGCGGGAGCCCGCGGCTCTCAAAAACTGTCTTCGACTCCGCCGCCATCACCGCCAGCGCCGGGTGCCGCATCGCACGCTCCAGCGTGATCAGGTGGCAGGAAAAGCCGCAGCGCACCGGCTTGCCCACGGGTTTCAGCCCGTAGCGCTCGATCGCCTCATCCAGCACTGCCGCCGCGATCGGGGCCACGCCGAGACCATCCGCAGCGGCCGTTTTCATCAGCGCGGCATCGTCAAACTCCGCCACCACCTGCGGGCTGATACGGTGGGAGTCAAACCACCGGTCGATCTCGTGCCGCCACGCCGTGCGGCTGGCCGGCAACAGCATCGGCGCGTCCTTCAAAGAACCAGGAAAGCCGTGACCGAGCCTTCGGGCCATCACGGGCGTGGCGCAGAAAACCACCGGTGACTCGCCGAGCAGGTGATTGAAGGCCTTCACTGGCATCGAAGAAGGCGCAGCTTCGTCGGACAAAACGACATCCAGCCTGCCTGCCGCGAGCGAGCCGAGAAGCTCCTGTGCATGTCCTTCCGCGCAGGAGAGCTGCAAATTCGGAAACGCCTTCACCGCAGGCCGGATGAGTCGCCACGCGACAAGTTTCGGCAACGAATCGGTGATGCCGATGTTCAGTCGCAGGCTGCGAGCGCTTCCCTGACCGTGGAGCGAGCGCACCATCTCCGTACCGAGGGAGAAAATCTCCGCCGCGCATTCCATGACGAGACGGCCCTGCGCCGTGAGCTTCAAACCACGTCCCGTGCGGTCGAAAAGCTGCTCGTCGAGGCTGGTTTCCAGCGCTTTGATCTGGGCGCTGATCGTCGGCTGCGAGAGATTTAGCCGCGAGGCGGCGGCGCGGAGGCTTCCAGCACGTGCAACTTCCCAAAACAGGCGTAAATGGTGGTAATTGAGGTGCAGGTCGTTCATGAGGTTATTTCGAATCAATGTTTTGAAACATCGAATTCGTCAAAGTGTTGTTTTATGCCATTTTTCCGTTCACCAATGCCCCCGACATCCTCGATACCCACGACAAACCTGCTTGCCCAGCTCGCTGCCATCACTGGCAGTGAGTATGACCATGAACGGGCTCGGGTGGCGGTGCAGAATGCCACGAAGGCCAAAGCAGACCCGATGGCACAGCTCGTCGCCGCGGCGGCGGAGGTGTACATGCACGTCTCTCCGGTCCGCCTGCCCCTAGCGGAGGTGATCTGGCGGGCGCATCACGACATGCCGGTCGTGGTGTGGTCGGCGAAAAACCAGCGCTGGGTGGTGATCACCCATGCGGGCTGGTTTCGGGTGCGCATCGCGGATGGAGATCACCCAACGCATCGCCTCACCCTGTGGCGTCATGATCTCCTGAGTCTTCTGGGGCTGCAAGGCATGGGAGAGGTTGTCGAAGCCGGCATCGTGCTCCCCGAGCGTCCGGCGCATGAAATGAGTGTGCACGCGGCGGTGGCTCAGAATGCGCGCACTCATGGCCCTGAAAATGGTCATGGCCATGCGGTGCATGTCAGCCCTGTTCGTCGATTCCTCCGCCTGATGAAGGCCGAGCGCGGCGACATCATCACGCTGCTCATTTTCTCCGTGTTTGCTGGTCTGCTTTATCTGGCCGCGCCGCTCGCGGTGGATGCCGTGGTGAGCAATCTGGCCTTCGGCGGGCAATCGCGTCCCTATGTGCAGGCCATCGTTGTCCTCGCTATCGGGTTGTTTGGGGCGCTGGGGCTCCAGGCGGTGGTCAGTGGCTTTCAGTATTACATTTCCGATGTCATTCAGCGCCGCATCTTTGTCCGGACGGCGGCGGATCTCGCGTATCGCCTGCCGCGCGTCAAAGCGGCGGCGCTCGATGATGTGCATGCGCCGGAGCTGGTAAATCGCTTCCTTGATGTCGTCACGGCACAGAAAAGCACCTCGCTGCTGCTGCTTGATGGCATCAATCTCGTTTTCGGCAGCCTCATCGGCATGGTGTTGCTCGCTCTGTTTCATCCGACGCTGCTGCTCTTTGTCGGTGTGCTGCTCGTGCTCATCGTGGTGATCACCTGGCTGCTGGGTAAAGGCGCGGTGGATACCTCCATCGCCGAGTCGCGCATCAAATACGATGTGGTGAACTGGTTTGAAGAGATCGCCGCCTTTCCCTTCCTCTTCAAAGGTCCCGGCGGCTACGCTTTGGCCTACGACCGCGCCAATCAGCTCGCCACCGAGTATCTCAATCGACGCTCCGGCCACTTCCGCATCGTCATGCGGCAGATCGTCGGCCTGTTGATTCTCAGTGTGCTTGCCAGCGCCACGCTGCTGGTGCTCGGTGGATGGCTGGTCGTCAGTCAGCAAATCACCCTGGGCCAGCTCGTGGCCTCCGAGCTCATCATGGGCAGCATCGTTGCTGCGATGGCGAAGATGGGCAAAAAACTCGAGGCTTGGTATGATGCCATGGCGGCGATGGACAAGCTGGGGCACATTTTCGATCTCGAAATCGAACGCGAGGACGGCGAGCAGCCCGTCTCACGCGAAGGCGGCGCGGAGGTCCGTGCCTGCGAGCTGACTTTTGGCTACCAGGACCCGCTTTTCGTCAAAAAGTCGTTCACTGTCGCTGCGGGCAGCCGCGCGGCCATCATCGGTCCGCATGGCTCGGGAGCGAGTTCGTTGCTCGACATCCTTTTTGGCCTCCGCCAGCCTTCCGAGGGGCATTTGAGCATCGACGGCCTCGATTTGCGCAGTTGGTATCTCGAAGCGCTGCGCGAGAGCGTGATGCTCCTGCGCCGCGATGAGATCGTGGATGGCACCGTCATCGAAAATCTGCGCTTGGGTCGTGTGGATGTCGGTTTGGATGAAATCCGCGAGGCACTCGATCGCGTGGGCCTGCTCGATGTGCTGCTGCAACGCCCCGACGGCCTGAATCTGCGACTGAAGGTCGGCGGAGCGCCGCTGAGCGGCAATCAGCGCACGCGACTCATCCTCGCCCGTGCTCTCGTGCAGCGTCCGCGCTTGTTGTTGATCGACGAACTCTTCGACAGCCTCGACGACGAGTCCTTCAAGCTCCTCGAAACTGCCATCCTTGACCCCTCGCTGCCCTGGACCGTCATCCTCGCCACCCGCGATCACGATGTGACCCTGCTCTGCGATCAGATTATCGAACTCGCACCGTGCCATTTGAATGACGGCACGACCTCGCAATCTGAAACTCAACGCCTGCAATCCCACTCATGAGCCAAGCCAGCACCTTCTCTGCTCCTCCGCTGCCTGCCTTGAGCCTCGCTGGTTCAGCCAAGTTCACACGCATCTTCAGTCGCCTGCTGCTGCTGGGATTCATTGCGTTCATCATAGGCATCTTGTTCCTGCCATGGAGGCAGTTCGTATCCGGCGCGGGACGTGTGATCGCTTTCAATCCGCTCGATCGCCGCATCAACATCGAGGCGCAGGTCTCCGGCCGCGTAAAGCACCTGCACGTCACCGAAGGGCAGCGAGTGAAGAAGGGCGAGCTCATCATCGAGATCCAGGACAACGACCCGAACCTCCTCAACAACCTCAAAGCGCAGCGCGAGGCCATCGAAAGCCGTCGCGACTTCGCGCATGGTCGCGTCGAGTCGCTCACCGCGCAGATCACACAGCAGGAACTCGCCAAAGCGCAAGCCATTGATGGTGCGGAACAGCGTGTCGCCGCCGCGAAGATCGGCGCGGAGACCTCGCAGTTGAACTACAACCGCACCAAGGACCTCTTTGAGAAGAAACTCGAATCGCAGCGCAATTTTGAGCTCGCCACGCTCTCGCGGGACTCCACCATCGCCGAGCTGAAATCCGCCGAGGCAGCGCTGAAGCGCACCAGCAACGATTTCGACGCCACCATCGCCTCCACGCACGCCTCGAAAGGCACCGCCTTGAGCGAAGTGGCCACCGCTGAGCGCGATCTCTCGGTCATCGACGTGCAGATCAATCAAAACCTCCGGCAGGTCGTCGAGGCACCGCGTGATGGCATCGTTCTCAGCGTCGAAGCCACCGATGGCACCTATCTGCGGCCTGGTTCACTCATCTGCGTTGTCATTCCGGAAACCGACAGCCGTTTTGTCGAGATCATGGTCGATGGAAACGACATGCCGCTCATCCGTCCCCGCAAAGACGACCAGCCTGGCAGTCCCGTGCGCCTCGCCTTTGAAGGATGGCCCGCCGTGCAGATGATCGGCTGGCCGCAGCTTTCCATCGGCACCTTTGGTGGCGAGGTCGTCTTCGTCGACGCCACAGACGATGGCGCCGGCAAATTCCGCGTCGTTGTAGGCCCCGCCGATGACATCGTCGATCGCGGCGATGGCAAAGGCCCCGTCACCGTCGGCTGGCCCGACAAAGACCGCTGGCTTCGTCAGGGCACGCGTGCGAATGCGTGGGTCATGCTGAACCAAGTCCCGCTCTGGTTTGAGCTCTGGCGTCAAATCAACGGCTTCCCGCCCGTGGTCAGCGACAAGGACGGCAAACTCGATCCCACGAAGAAATGATGATCTGCGAAAGCTCTGGCACTCAAACCACGCGGCAGCGTCCTGGAGTGCTCCAGTCCTCTGGAGCTTTTCGCGGGCCTGACGACGTTCGAAAGCGCCGGAGGCCCGGCGCACTCCAAAACGCTATCGCGCTCGCCACGCGTCTGATCATTCTCCAATTTTCAGTTTTCAGTTCTCAATTTTCAATCCTCAGCGCTGCCGAGAAGCCCAAGACGCTCCTCCTCGGCGAAGTGCTGGCGTCCGTTCAATCGCAGTATCCGCCCTATCTCGCCGCTTTGATTGAACAAGACATCGCGAACGGCCGCGTGCGGCAGGCGCAGGGCGCGTTTGACGTCAATTTGAATGCTGGCGGCACGATGAACCTCGCGGGCTACTACGACGGACGCACGGGCTACGCGATGATCGAGCAACCGCTGCCGTTTTGGGGCGGCAGCGTGTATGGCGGCTACCGCTTGAGCAGCGGCTTCCTCCCGAACTACAACAAGGAACGCACCGGCGTCGATGGCGAGGGCGTGCTCGGCTTTCGCATCCCGCTGCTGCGCGATGGCACCATCGATCGTCGCCGCGCTTCGCTGTGGCAGGCTCAAATCGACCAGGAACTCGCCGATCCGATCATTCTGCGCCAATACCTCGACTTCATCCGCGCGGGGACCATCAGCTACTACACCTGGGTCGCCAGCGGACAGCGCCTCGCACTCGCCGAAGAGCTCTTTCGCATCGCCAAAGACCGCGACAGCGCCATCGCCGAGCAGGTGAAGAAAGGTGCCAGCGCTCCCATCGTGCAGATCGACAACCAACGCCTCGTCGTCAGCCGCGAAATCGCCACCGTGCAGGCCTTGCGACGCTTTCAAGCCGCCGCCATCGAGCTCTCGCTCTTCTTCCGCACCCGCGAAAAAGCCGAGCCCATCATCGCCGCGCGAAATCGCGTGCCAAAAGCCTTCCCGCCGCATCCGCGCCTCGATGAAAGCCAGCTCATCGCCGATATTGCCAAAGCGGCCGTGTTTCGTCCTGAGATCCGCCGCATCGAGCTGCTCACCCAGAAGGTCGAAATCGACCGCAAGCTCGCGAAGAATAACATGCTGCCGAATCTCGATGTCGGCGTCGAAGCCGGTCAATTCTTCGGCGGCAATCGTCCGCGCGACATCGAGCAAAACGAGATCGAGGCCAAAATGGAGTTCAAACTCCCTCTGCAACGTCGCG